>Ga0209828_1004115_pt1 | contig 10630 bp, 10 predicted proteins | sample MaitaG_FD_187429 | JGI IMG/M metagenome (GOLD analysis project Ga0209828, IMG submission 187429) | Marine algal microbial communities from Maine, USA - Maine_Asex2 metaG (SPAdes) (version 2) | ecosystem: Host-associated > Algae > Red algae > Unclassified | place: Maine, USA | collected 2015-01-05
TTGAATGATATTACCCGAACCACCATTACCCGTTCCTGTTGGATCGCCGCCTTGAATAACGAAGTTGGATATAATTCGGTGAAAAATGACGCCATCGTAAAATCCCTCATTGGCCAAGTCGATGAAATTACCAGCTGTAATCGGTGCTACATCTTCACGCATTTCGGCAACAAAAATACCCATGTTGGTGTGAAAGGTGACTAGGGTTTGAGCCGACATCAAGAGTGGACATAAAAACCCCAAGAGCGCAAGAAAACTACGTTTTTTCATGCCCTCAAAGTACGGATTTATTCCAATATTACTTGACGGCATTGCCCTTACGGGTTTTACACGTGTTAAAACCTATTCAAAACTTCTTGCCTGCTCCTCTCTCAATACTGTGAATTTCGCGGCAACTTATGCAGCTCGTTGCTGGATGGAAAAGCGGGAAGCTCATCGGGAATAATAGGCAGGAAACCCTCACTCGTCAAGGATTTCATAAAAGAAACCAAAGCTGCTTTTTCGGCAGTGCTGAGATGCAGAGAATCGGCAGATAGTGTTTGATATGGCACTTCTAAACCCGCTCCTGCTCCACCCCCGTGGTCGTAAAATTCAACAACCTCTTCTAAGGTTTCGTAAACGCCATTGTGCATGTATGGTGCAGTGAGCTCCACATTTCTCAGAGTCACCGTTTTAAATGAATGACGGTAATGCTCTGCTTTATCCATCGGTCGGCCGCTTTCTATTCGCCCAGGATCGGCATCCAATTCCTGCAATGTGGTGTCGCTGGGCACGCCTAAAACCTCCGTCTCATTTTCGTGAAACTCCGGCGGAACAAGCCCCGCGAAAGTGGGTGGAAAGTGACAAGTCGCACAAGCCGCTTTGCCCATGAATAAATTGAATCCATCCTTTACTTCTTGTTCGATCTCATTCCGCTCCCCTCGCATGTATTGATCAAAGGGAGCATTCCAATCTTTAAGGCTCAATACATAAGAAGCAAGGGCAGTTGATATAGTGTACTGATCAATTTTTGATTCACTCCACATCGCGTATTCAAAAGCACTTTCGAAACGTTCTTGGTATTCGATGCTGCCACTGAGCTTTTCGGCGATCTTCGTAAAATCGGTGTGAAACTCTTCGGGATTATCAATCACATTGTTGGTCTGTGCTTCAAGCTTGTCCGCCCGTAAATCCCAAAACTGCTTGCTTGCATAAATGGAATTGAGCAGCGCTGGTGCATTTCGACTCAACTCGTTTCCCTTATTTCCCCGGCTTTTCGCCAAATCTTCGGCAAAGGCCTTGTTGGGATGATGGCAACTGCTGCAAGACATTTGATTGTTATTCGACAAAACGGGATCGTAGAAAAGCAAGGCTCCCAACGCTCTCATTTCGTCACTGTCTTGCTCCTCTCTCAATACAGTGAAGTAGTATGGATTGAGGAAATCTTGATCGAAGATGCGTCGCGCTTGATAATTGATCGCCTCCTCCTGAGCACCTCTCGTACTGAATGTCTTCAATTCCAGTGCTTGGTGAAAATCCAGCAAGTCGCCGTAAATCGGTTGTAGAAATTCGCGCAAGAAATGTACTCGGTCTAAGGCTTCAAAATCTCCATTTTTATGGAGATAAGTGATGGAACCTTCAAGCCCCAATAGCACTTGCCGTTGCAGGGTTGCGGAAGTGGCATTGAGTTCTTGGAACGATTCGATTTGCGCTTTCAAAGCTTCCAGGGAAATGCGGCTCTCTTCTATTCCATTGAGACTTCCAGGTGTATCAAAACCTGTAATGCCCATGGTGGCAATTCGAAGTACTTGTGCCCGAATGGCTAGTAAAATTTTGCGCTTGTTGAATCTGCGGCGATCTTCAAATGTGCTGAGTTCCGCCCAACGGGCTTGGAGTTTATCGACTACTTCCAATACCTCGGCTCGATCCAATCTATCTTCAGCCATCATCTCATCTAACAGTTGAAGGCCCTCTGGCTGAAAAACAGAGAGCGAATCTTGCCGATATTGGGTTCTGGGTAATGGAGCTCCGTTGATGTAAAATCGAACAAATTCTCCTTCAAAGAAGCATGCAAAATGCTCTAGCTTTTTCCACGAATTTCGCAAAGAACGCAAAACTTCTATTAGCTCGCTCTTATCGGCAACTTCCTCACTTAACAATTGAGAAAAATTCTCTAGCTGTAAACTCAGTTCCAATCGATGGCCGTCATAGCTCTCCTTAGCATATTCCAAAGAAGTATCAAATTCGGAGCTTGGTGCCGCAGCAAACAAGAGAAAAGCGAAAAACAGTATTGGCAAGTAGCTCTTCATGCTGCTACAAGTACCAAAATCATTCCAGTGCTATTTGCCTTTCCCATCCATGGAATAGAAAACCACCAGCAACTGTTTTCGATATTATAGCTATCCAGCAGTTTTATCGGCATCTTGAAAGCTCCAAAATGAAAATCAAGTAAAAAGATCCACTGGCAACGAGCTGGAATAGTTGCCAGCGGATTGTAAACTCAAAAGCTTCGAAAAAGTCTTTCTTTCCAGCAGTTTTCTTATCGGCAGGAAAGCTCCTAAACGCGAGATCTCGAGAAAAAAAATCCGCTGGCAACGAGCTGGAATCGTTGCCAACGGATTGTAAACCTAAAGGCAGGTTCTTTGATTTTCAATGAAACTTTTTTGCTTCATGACAATGTCTTTCTTCACTACTTGAGCACTTGGCAAATTTACCTTTGAGAAGACAAAAAAAGAAAAACCTCAAAAAATTTAATGCGAGAAAACAACACATCAAATTTGACATTCAGAAAAAGCAACATTCATTAACCTTTATTCTGAATTCTTGCCATCGTCCTCTAGAATCGCCGTTTGTGGAATAAAACTGCACTACATGATCAAAATAGTACCTAAGTATCAATCAATCCTTATCTGTTTTGCTTATAGTTTTGATATTCAATGACAATTACGGTAAGATGAAAAGAAGTCTGACTACGAATGTTTAAATCAAAAACACCTCAATTCTTGTCAAAATCTATTTTTCTAACTCTATCCAATAGATTTCGTATTCGTTTGATGTAATCAACTCTTTTATGTCTGAATTTGAATTCAAGAAAGTCATCCCGTTTTTGAACGATAATTGACGACTCGCTCCCTTCTGTTCTCAGTTGTTATGGGAAGAATATGTAAACTGCTATGAATGCCCAATTTCGATTTGAGATGACAATAGTAGAGTTTATTGGATGCTATTGAAAGAACACTCAAAGATCTGAATAAGAATCCGCCGGCAACTTAGTTGGGATAATCAGCGAGCAATAAAGGCCTTCATATTGTTGAAATTAAATACTCATATCCCTGTGCAAATTTGACTTTCAGAGGCGGAAAACGCAGACAAAGTAGGCTGGTTCCCAACGAGCTTGTCGAGGCTTTCTACGGAAGTAATTTTGAAAATAGCAAAGTTGAAAACGGACAGTTATTAGTTTTGCATCCCTAAACTTCTCTTCAGTAAAAGAAGCAATGCTTTCCGAATCTTGCAAGGTATTGATCAAGATAGTCGCTTGTTGTAATTAAGGCCACAAAAGTGGAACGGATTTGATATTCAAAGGAGGATTTTGCCTATTTATTTAAACACTGAAAAGTAGTGAGCAAAGGAAATGCAATTACGCTTAATTTTTTTCCAAATAATTTCAGATTTAGAAAAAGAAGCTTTTAAGCTTGAAGTTCAATTTAAAGAACTTCGTAAAAGTTGTATGATTTCACGGTACTTTTCCGCACGCCTCTCGGCTTTTCGCGTCTTAGTAATGCGATAAGCCGCGTCCATTCCGCCAGAGTAATACCTTTGAAACCAAGGAAAAACGATCAGTAAAGATTCCCAGAAAGTAGTTTGCTGAGCGTTGATGTAAAACAAGTAATAAAGCCCACCAGTAATCGCCAACGAATTTAAACCGTTGCGCCAATCACCCGCGTAAATTTGGCCGCTTCCTGGGATTATCAAGCTCATCATCCGAGCTTTTCGTGGATTCAATCGACTAATCCGATCGTTTTCGTCAAATAAGTCTGATAAGCTTCGCAGCGCACCCTCTTTGCCCTCACTTCCTTGGGTACTGCGCTTCAGCCAACTTTCAAAGTAGCCTTCCGCATCTAAAAAACGCTCCGCACCAAAATGAGCAATACCCAAATAGAAATCTTTTCGGTTCAAGTACTCCTTTGATCCTTCATCAGGCAAGTGAAACAACTCTGCGATTGCCTCTTGAAATTCCTTCCCCTGCAGTAAACAGAACGACTTCTGAAGGATCATTTCGTTTTGAAGACTATCGGTTTGCACCGCAAAATAAGCCCGCTGATAAAACCCAGCAGCCGCGACATAATTCCCTGCCCTTTTGTGGCAGTCCGCAACCCGCACAATCGCTTCAGGGAATTGCCGTTCTTTGTCGAAAAGTAGAATTCGCTCAAAGGTCAATGCCGCGCTCTCGTACTGCCCCTGAGACAGTAGCTCTTGGGCAAAGCCCCAACTCGCTTCTAGATCTTGGGCAGCAGCTCCGAAATTTATCGAACTACTTAAAATGATCCAAAAAGAAACGATCCACCTCGCTGTGGTAAGCATGTATGTACTTTTTATTAGCAACCTTGGCCGCTTTTTGTGATCCGTATATATTGCCCAGATAGAAGCCCATAGACAAGCCTCCAAATATCCAGCCCCGAGCAGATTTAGTGCCGTCGGATTCGAACCCACGATAGGCCATCCATGCAGTTGTTGAAATGATGAAGAAGGATATCAGGCCATCTTGCCACTGCCCAGAATACATTTTACCCGCTCCTGGAATTAAAGCCGACAAACTAGCCGCCAGCATCGGTGATTTCCGAGGGAGATTTTGGCCACGCTCCATAACAGAACGTTGCTGAACCCCCAAGCTGTTGTTGATTCGCTCTAAATCAACGATGGAAAGGAGTGCTTGATCCCAATCCAATTCATGTAGGTAAGTAGCAGACTTAAGCAAGGCCATTTTCTCATTGGGTATCTGCTTCAGCTCAACAAACTGATTCATGAGCAGACTTTGTCTCTCAAATCGATACTGCCTTCTAGCATAAAACATCGCCAAACTTGGCGGCATCTCTGCCAGGTCTTCAAACCAAAAACTCATCCGCTCCAAAGCAGCATTACCCTGCCCAGCAAAATCCATCGCGCGGAGTAATTGTAAACGAATTTCATCGTCCTCTTCCCCTAAAAAAATCACGCGTTCGTACTCTACAGCAGCTTCAGAATAACGCTCTGTCTTAAAAAGGTACTCGGCAAATTGCTTGCTGTGCTGAGCATCGTAGAGGTCTTGACCGAACAAGCTTGGCCCAATAGAAGCCGTGAGAACTACGAGCAGAAATAAGAATGTCTGTAAATAAGAGGTTCTCATTTAGCTGGATCGATGAGTAGCTTTGATTCTCTGTCAAACTCGTACCATTCCGCACTCATGCCATGACATCTCGTCAACCTGTCAAACCCCATAAGTGTTCCTTTGAGTGGCCCGAACATCCGAACAGCATCTAAGCCGTAGGCTGAACAGGATGGTGTAAAACTGCAGCTTTGCCCATCCTGAGATGAAATGAAAGCCTTGTAGAAAAGGAATAATCCCGAGAAAAGAAATTGAATTTCGCTGGTAGAGCTACCCGCAAAAGCTGTCTCAAATTTGTGGCTATGCTTGTGGGTTTCTAGAAAGCTCTCGGCGGCAGCCCATTCTTCTTCACTTTGCCCACTTAAAATCAAGTAAGAAAAGCTAATCAAGAATAGTAAAATCGTAGACTTCATGGTTTCCCTGTTCATTAACGACCACATTCTTGAATTCTGTGACTTTATATTGCTCACTTCCATCCCTTTCGCTCACTTGTATCAATTGAGCAGGAAAGCTCAGATTATCTATTTGCTGATAGTCGCGAAAAAATTGCTTCCCGCGAATGCTGCCATCAGGCCTGAGAAAAACCACACCTTCCAAAACCTTCTTACGGTGTGAAAGTATGATTGGACCCATTAATTTTTCCAAATGAGTCGGTGGAACCCATCTCGAAATGACCGAGTCTCCTTCCCTAGTCACCTCTTCCAAAACGAATCCAACTGTCTTGAGACCAAAATCGGCCAATTGGGATTGCAAGGAAAGAGCGAAAATGCTAAAGCGATTGTCCTGCTGATTGAGGACTTCGGTTAAATTTCCACCGGAATCCAAGGTTTGCATCAGCGAATCCTGAATGACAATCGTAGTCTTCTCCGGAAAATCAATGTGGTAAATGAGCTTGTTCAGGGACAGATCGTAACTGACTACACCGGTAGTCAAACGCACCTCCCCTTCACTCAGCGTTTCCTTTATGCTAAAATCTGCCTTGAGCCTATAATGCAGTTGAGCCTGAAGGGAACCCCCCGACAGGAACAAGCCTAGCAAAAAGCAAATCGTAAGTTGAATTCTCAATTGACGGTTGCTCCCACACCTCCTGCAAGACCACCAACCACAGCACTCACAACTACTCCAATCCAATATGAAGCTTTCTCATCTTTGGTAGTTTCATCATTGATGGCAACTGTAAAGAAACCTACTGGCCAGCAGCAAAATCCCCAAGCAAATGCTCCCCACTCCATATCATCAAAGTCAAAACCTGCAGAAAAAGTGCGATTATCGAAACCTTTGTTGATGGCACTGAAGCCTTGGCCTTCCAAATGTGTCATTGAAACTTCTGGATGATCATTTAAATAAGATTCCAACTCTACTGCTGGCTGTAATTGATCATTCATTCTAGTCTCGTCAAATTCAAACATGCTAGCAGTTGATTGTCCTTCTGGAGTATCTGCTTGCAGTTGAACTGTCGAAAACAACATCATCGTACACGCCACGATGTAGGCTAAAATAAGTCTTTTACTATCCATGCTGCTAAGATGCATAAAGCGATCTGTATCGAAAAGAAATTCAACAAAAAATTAGTGACTAATTCCACAGAAAGTTAACATATTTATTTTTTTAGTATCAGTCAAAGAAATATGAAATGCGAATCCCGAATGGTTCGGTTCTAGAATTTACTTTTACACCGTATTTGAAATCTTTCTAGGGGGATTGGATTTTGAATATAAAAAAACCTTCGCTCGAGAGAGCGAAGGTTCTTCCAGAAATACTTTTACTAACTGAAGAAATTTGTTGTAGAAGCGTGTAGTGCCGCGATTCCACCTTTCTCCAGTAAATCTAAGCGAGTCGATTGCCATCTGCAATGGACATTTAGATATGAGTAAAGTTGCAAACTGCATGCCAAGCTGGCACACATCTTACGCTGCTAACATAATCGTTTAATTCCAATATTTGAAATATCTAAGGTGTTGTTTCAAGTATTACCTGCAATAGTTGGATTCAAATATCTAGTTATCAAGTATTTAGAACTAGAATACGACATTAAAAGATATGAAGATCTTTGGATTAAGGCCAGAAAAGGTTGAGAGGAAATTTTACGTACCGTATGGTCTCAAAAATAGAATTACAACTGAGCTGCCAACCAAGAATCGGCAATTGGAGTCTGCCACGATTGTAGAAATTCACCTTTATTCTGCACCAAATTATTGAAAATCAGGCTACTAGAACTTAATGAACCCTCTTTTTGCAAATCTTTGAAGTTGCGGAAATCAAAATGGTCGATCTCATTTTTCTCTTCGTCCTTTAAATAGACCACTTGCATGCGATCAAAGAAATTGAGATTGAATTCCGATTCTATTTCTCTGACAAAAGCCACAGATGAATCGATCGAGCAGCCACTTACGGCAGCCGAACTTTCATCGGCAAAAAAGACCAAGAAGCGATTGTATGTAAGAAGGGCCGATGCCGCCACTGGTCGACCATGTGATTGCCATTGCTCGGCAAACACCCTCGCCCGTTCTCCGAGCTGTTGGTTCTCCGAATCTGTCAAAGGACGGTTGCTTTGGTAAACCCAAACTCGGGCAGTGTCTGGCATCGAATTAAAATCAACAAGCATTGCTCAAAATTTTCAGTTGTCTATCTGTAGGTCAAGTGTGAGCTACATTGATTCATCAATAAGCTCCGCAATGTCCTTGACGATGATCTCCTCCTGCTTCTCCACAGCTTTTACACCATCGGTGAGCATTGTGCTACAAAACGGACATGCTGCGGCTACTATCGACGCTCCAGACTCTAGAACATCTTTGGTGCGTTCTTCGTTCACACGAGAGCTACCTTCTTCTTCTTCCTTGAACATCTGAGCGCCACCAGCTCCACAACACAAGCCTTTGCTTTTGCAGCGTTTCATTTCAATGAGCTCTGCGTCTAATGCCTTCAGCACTTCACGAGGCGCTTCGTAAATGTCATTGGCACGTCCTAGGTAGCAACTGTCGTGGTAAGAAATCTTCTTACCCTTGAAATTTCCTCCACCTTTCAAATGGATCTTTCCTTTGTTGATGAGATCTTGCAAAAAAGTCGTGTGGTGCATCACCTCGTATTCACCACCCATCGCCGGGTACTCATTTTTAATCGTGTTGAAGCAATGCGGACAAGCCGTAACGATCTTCTTCACATTGTACATATTCAATACCTCAATGTTCTGAATGGCCATCATCTGGAACAAGAATTCATTTCCAGCTCTTCTCGCTGGATCGCCCGTACAGGCTTCCTCGCTTCCTAAAATGCCAAATGAAATACCTACCCGATTCAAAATGCGAACAAAAGCCATGGTCACTTTCTGGGCACGCATGTCGAAACTTCCGGCACAGCCTACCCAAAAAAGCACTTCTGGCTCCACGCCTTCCGCTGCTAATTCCGACATTAATGGTGCTTTGTAGTTTGTCTCTGACATCTTGAATTGTTGAATTTGCGAATTGGTGAATTGGTGAATTGCTTGAGTTAGTGAATTACTGAAATTACTGAATTACTGAGTGGGTTAGTGAGTGAAATGCGCGCATTTGGCCTTCGGCCATCTGCTTAATTTTAAAATAGTCCATGGTCACCCAGTCATCCTCTTTTCTTTTTCTGGCCAAATTCTTCCTAAAGCTCATTGCTTACAACTTAAGGCTTAAGGCTGAAAAGCTTCTTTGCGCTGACCTAAAAGCTAAAAGCTAACTTCTAACAGCTAAAAGCTACGCCTAAAGATCAGCCCGCCACTTATCCCGTTCGGTGGGCGAAAACTGCCAAACCGCCTGATTGTTCTCTGTATTCGTAAACATGAGATTCCACTCTTCCGATGAATCAGCTTCCTCCATGATTTTATGACGACGTAACTCTAAGATTATCGACAGCGGGTTAATGCTGATCGGACATTCTTCAACGCAAGCATTGCAAGTCGTACAAGCATTGATTTCTTCTTTTGTGATGTAATCGAACAAAGATTTGCCATCATCGAAACCTACTCCGTGCTTGGCTTCATTGTCCGCTTTTTCCTCCATTCTGTCACGAACATCCATCATCACCTTTCGGGGTGACAACTTCTTGCCGGTTTGATTGGCCGGACAGCTCGAAGTACACCTTCCACATTCTGTGCAACTGTAGGCAGAGAGCAACTGCACCCAATCGAGCTCTTCGACATCCTTCGCACCAAAGCCTGGAACTTCTTCCTCATCGGCGCCAGCATCCATCGGTGCATCTGGATTCATCATCATTTGAATCTCATTAGTAATCGACGGCATGTGGGTCATCTTTCCCTTCTTTTCCAAAGAGGCAAAATACGTATTCGGGAAGGCCAACATGATGTGCAAGTGCTTAGAGAATGGCAGGTAGATGATGAAAGCATAAACCGTGAGAAGGTGACCCCACCAACCTACGCGTTCCAACAAAGCAACCACACCTTCTGGCATCCAACCAAAGAGCAAGGGCCCAAGCCAACTGCTAATGGCCAAATAGCCAGTATCGGGATAGTGAGCGGGATCGTGGCCTTGCATGACCACATCTGCTCCGTTCATGGTGAAAATACAAGTAACCAAAACGATCTCGGCAATTAGAATCAGATTCGCATCTAACTTCGGCCAACCATTCATCTCCGACATTTGGAAACGAGGTATTTTTAATTTGTTTCGTCGCCATAAGAAAGCGACTGTAGCAATCAAAGCCAGAAAGGAAAGTAATTCAATGAATGAAATGATGGTCGGATATAGCATTCCTAAGGAATCGGCAAATACTCGGTGCTTCCCGGTGAATCCATCAATTATGATCTCAATCAATTCAATCTGCGTAAACAAAAAGGCCACATAAATGAACAAATGCAACACAGCCGGAATCATATTCTGAAACATCTTTTTTTGCCCAAAGGCAAGCAAAACGGTGTTCTTGATACGAAGACCAATATTGTCGTCGGCCTCAACAGCCTTTCCCTTAGAGATATTCCGGTATATTCTCCCGTATTGACGAAAGGCAATTAGCGCTACAACCAGCGTTACAACAATAAAGGCAAAGACCTGAAAAAGCTTTAAAAGCGACATGTCACAAATGTACGGTACGTTCCTCGATTTAAAAGGCCATTCCATTGCCTTTTAAATCGAAGAAAGCTCCGTCTTGTCAACTCTGTGCCATCAACTTGGCAATTCGTCTTATGAAGCATCAACAAGTGATCAGAACCGCAAAGCAATGGCCATCAACCACAGCCGGCAGAGGCCCATCTGTCCTGCTTTGATGAGACCTTTGAGATCTTCCGATGGCAGATTGTCGATTGTCGAT
>Ga0209828_1004116_pt1 | contig 10630 bp, 5 predicted proteins | sample MaitaG_FD_187429 | JGI IMG/M metagenome (GOLD analysis project Ga0209828, IMG submission 187429) | Marine algal microbial communities from Maine, USA - Maine_Asex2 metaG (SPAdes) (version 2) | ecosystem: Host-associated > Algae > Red algae > Unclassified | place: Maine, USA | collected 2015-01-05
AAGCCGAGATCGAGGTTTCGGTCCGGGATCGGGCCGGCAACATCACGCGCGTTGTTCGGCGTTTTTCGATTCCCTGAACAGATTCCTGATCGAAAGTTCCAAAAGGTATTCGTCCATTTCACTGATTTTGAGTAGGGCTTGTGGTTCGCGGAAAAACCAGTGAACAAAGACCTAATCGAACGACTCAAACAGGTGGACGACGAGGAAATCCTCACGCTCGTCACTCCGGATGCGGCCCGCAAAGGGCTGGCGTACCATCGAAATCAGTTCGTCGAGGCGATTTCCTGGGACCGCGGCAAGCTGTTGGTGGTCGTCCTCGACGGCGAACGCTACGTGGTCAGCGTCTCGCTCGACAGCCGCCGTGACCTCGCGTTCAGCTGTGAACACCCCACCTTTTACGAACGCGGTCCGCTGGTCGCCGCCGCGCTTTACACCACCGCGAACCTGCTTGACCCCGACCGCTACCACAGCCTGATGCTCAACCACGGCAAACGGAAACGCCTCAAAGAACAGTTTCTCACGCCCGAACCAGTCGCCGCCGTCGCCACGGCAACCACCGCCCCGCAAGCCGCTGCGGCGACCGCCTCCAAAGCCGCGGCGGACGCCGACGGCGACGAGGAGGCGTTCGAGTCGACGCCCTCCCAGCTGTTTCTGGAGGAGGACCGCTACGGGCTGCTGTTGCACTACGAACCCGGCATGCCGCCGGTTGAACCGCCCGCGCAACTGCAAACGCTGCTCTACAACCCGTACATTCCCTGGTCGGACCAGAAACCGATCCTGTTCGATTTCTTCAAGCAGCTCGCCAACATGGCGCATCCGCCCGAGCTGTATCTCGGCGTTCCCGATGATGCGCAGCGCGTCTTTTGGGACCCCGAACCGATGAAAATCTGCGATTTGGCCGAGGTTCAGCCCGACGGCGAAGTCCATGTCAAAGTGGGTCTGTTCCGCGATGGCGAACACCTCAAGGGGCCTGCCATGGTCCTGAACAAGGATTTGGCGGCGCTGCTCGACGCGAACAAATTGGTGCCGCTCGTCCCCGGCAGTTTCACCTTCTACAAATGGGCCTACAAACACTTTCAGGATTACGGCGAGGAGTTTCTCGACACCATCGAACTGCCGATCACGGCGATCAACACCGGCAGCGTCTTTCTCTCTCCCGAGGAAGTGGAAAGCGGGCGGTGGATGTTTCACGGCGAGGCGCAGATTCCGTCCGAGGTGGAATGGCGGCACACGGTCTCGCTCAAGCCGAACCACGAGGGCGCGCTGGTGGCGACGACCACGTCGTACCTCGATGATGATGTGACGACCAAGCGGATGGAGGAGGCCTCGTTCCTGCCGCAGAACACCGACCCCTTCAACATCCCCACCGGCATCGCGCGCAGCAAGGCCAAGAAGGAAATCCTGCGTCGCGCCGTGTTCGCCATTGCCCGCGAACCCCTCGGGCCGGCGCGTCGGCGCCTCCGTGATGACGCCGCCGCCGCCGATCTCTTCGATGATGGCTGGTCGCCCGAGCACGTCGGCAACTTTCTGTCCGGCGTGGAAAACCTGCTGCACACGCGGCAACGCGTCCTGACCATCAATCCGGAGACCGGTTGGCGTTTGAGTGAGTCCTCCTTGCGCATGGTGGTGGCCATTTGCGGCTGCATCGAGAACGCCACCGGGGCGGAGTACAGCGATTTCCAGGGTGGCCACGTGATCAAGGGCGACCGGGTGATGTGGATGATCCCGAAAATGTTGAGCGAGCTGCGCGCCATCGGGGTCGAGGTCATGCTCGACGAAACCGTCCTGGAGACCTCGACGGTGGATCTGTCGGTGAAGGTCACGCGCAGCCAGGAGGAAGGTCAGATCGACTGGTTCGAACTCCGGCCCGAAGTGGCCAGCGCCGACCAGACCATCGACCCCTCCGATCTGGCGCGGATGCTCAATGGCGAGTGGGTGACCGACGAGGACGGCCGGCTGTTGCTGCTCAGCGCTGAACAAGGCGAGATGCTCGAACAACTGTCGCTGTTGCGCGAACGCCACGGGGCGGGTTCGGCGGCGGAGGAGGACGAGGCCTTTGAGGTGCCGCGTCTGGCGATTCTGGACCTGTTGTTGCTGGTGCGTTCGGACGGGGTGAACATCGACATGCCGGACGATTTGCAGAAGGTGATCGATTCGCTGATGTCGACCAAGGGCGTTCCGCCCCTGCCGGCGCCGGACTTGAATGCGACCTTGCGCGACTATCAGCAGGCCGGCTTCGAGTGGTTGCACTTTCTCTACGAGCACCGCTTTGGCGCCTGTTTGGCTGACGACATGGGCTTGGGAAAAACGATCCAGGCCATCGCCTTGATGGCGCACGTTCAAAAAACCAAGACCAGCAAGGATCTGCATCTGATCGTGGTGCCGCCAAGTTTGGTGTTCAACTGGGCGGCCGAGATGGAGCGCTTTTGTCCGAGCTTGCGGGTGCACGAATACACCGGCAGCAAACGCGCCTTGCCCAAACCCGGCACGGCGGACGTGATGGTGACCACCTACGACCTCGTTCGGCGCGATATCGAGATGCTGTCCGAAAAGGTGTTCGACATTGTGATTTTTGACGAGGCGCAGGCGGTGAAAACGATCAAGGCGGCGCGCAGCAAGGCGGTGCGCCAGTTGCAGTGCCGGTTCAAAGCCTGCCTCACGGGTACCCCGGTGGAGAACCACGCAGGCGAGTATTTCTCGATCATCGATCTGGCCCTGCCGGGGCTGCTCGGTTCGGTGAAGCATTTTCGGGCGAGCATCAAAAAGGGGGGCGGCAGCAGCTTGCCGTTGCGGCGGGCGCAAATTTTCGTCCTGCGTCGGACCAAGGGGGAGATTCTCGACGAACTGCCGCCGAAGGTCGAGACCCAGACTATCCTCGAACTCAGCGATTTCCAGCGCGAGCTCTACACGCGCACGGTGGCTGAGATCAAAGCCGAGGTGGAGGTCGCCTACGCCGAACGCCCGTCGCAGCAGGCCGGCATCATCGCGCTTACCGCGATCCTGCGTTTGCGTCAGCTGTGTGTCAGTCCGAGCTTGTTGATGCCGGACTACGACGAGGTCTCGCCCAAGCTGGCGTTCCTGCGCGATTCGCTCGAGGAACTCGCGGCCGAGGGGCACGCGGCCTTGGTCTTTTCGCAGTTCACCAAGACGCTTGACGCGCTCGAACCCGTGCTGAACGAGTCCAAGATCCCATTCATCCGACTCGACGGACGCACCCCGACCAGCAAACGAAAGGGCTTGGTCGAAGCGTTCCAGTCCGACGACGGCCCGCCGGTGTTTCTGATCAGTCTCAAGGCCGGCGGCGTTGGCCTCAACCTCACCCGCGCGGCCTACGTGTTTCATATCGACCCCTGGTGGAATCCGGCGGTGGAAAACCAGGCGACCGACCGGGCCCACCGGATCGGCCAGCAGCACACGGTGTTCGTGCAGCGCTTGATCATGCGCCACTCGATCGAGGAGAAGATGATCAAGTTGAAGGCGCGCAAGCAGGAACTCTACGACGAGATCATGCAGGCCAACGCGGACCGGGATAGTTCGGGATTGTTGACCCGCGCCGATCTCGATTTTCTGCTCGATAGTTTACCGGGGTGAAGCGTTCTGCCCTTTCTCGAACGGACGAAAAGTCAATGCGGTTCGGCGTGCATCAACGCTTTAAAGGTCGGTGCTGTCGCTTGGTTGTGTGGGGTGCCTGCGTGGTTTTCTCCAGTGCGACCGGGACGCGAACTAACGGTTCGAGCCAGGCCGGGATGGCATAGGCCAAGTCCACGTCGGGTGCGAGTTTGCGGATCTCAGCTTCGGTCATCGGCATGCCGAGAACCCGCGTGGGGCGGAACCCTTTGTCTTGCAGGACTGCACGCACCGCGAGGCACCGTTGCCCGCCAAGTTCTTCGGGGAAGCCATTCTCTCCGCTCGGGAGGGCAATCCGGAGGTCGAGCGCAGGGTTCGCGCGCATGGCCTCGGCGAACTCGCTGAGGCGGTGCCGTGCGCCCGCGGTGGGTTCGCGACCGCGGGGAACAAACGTCAAAGGGGTCGTATCCCAGTCTTTCCGCACAAACGTGTTCTCCACAAACTTTAATGGGCTGCCCGCGATTTTGGTGACCAAGTTCAAGGCGGCCCCTCGAAAGAGTGGCCATAATTTGAAGCCGGGGTCGGCCGGGTTGCCTTGGATCTCGATTTGTTGATCGACCTTGCCGCCTTTGCTCAAGGCGAACAAGGCCAAGCCGATCGGCGCCTTTATCGCGTTTGGGCTCTCCACTTTCTTGCCCATTTTTAGATGGTCGCAATGAAACGTTAGCTCGCCACGCAAGTGCTCTGGAGTCACCTCCAGTTCGTGTTCCACGCTGATCGCTCCTCCAGTAATCTCACGTCCGATCAATGACGCGGAGATCCCACTGAAGGGTGAAAGAGGAAGATTTTTCAGGGTCAGTTGCTGATTCGGAAACCGGGCAATTTGGTCGTCGTACCATCCCGTCGCCTCGAACGGCGCACCGTATTCGATCACCCCCGAACCCCGGTAACCCATCCGCTTTTCCTCCGCGCCAAATACCACATTGGACACCGTGAGATTCAATTGTTCCACCCGGGTGACCAACGCCGGTGCGACGGTGTCGTCGCGAAAATGAAGCGTGCCGTCTACCAGGCCGAAACGGTCCAGGGTCAAAGTTCGCGGGACGGCCTCGGCGCCGCTGCTGGCAGGCGGGCCGGCTTGCTGCGTTTGGACTTTCGCAATATCTTGGAGGTTCCACGTTCCATTCGCATCCCGGTGAACCACCGCGTTCAAGCCTTCAAAGTGGACCCCGGACACGCTCAGTCGCTTGTTCGGGTAGGTCGCACTCACCCTGTCGACTCCGAACGCCGTCCACTGCAACAGCGGCATGCCCGCGTGATGTACCGCCCAGTCCGTCAGGTTTACTTGCGCCTCGGCGGCCAGCGAGCGATTGGCTCGGAGCATATCGCTGAACTCGGCACGGGCGGTGGTGGATACCGTGCCGCGTTCGACGGTCGCCTCCGCCATCAGTCCAATCCACGGCTGCAGAATCTTCGGTTGGAATGCCACGACAGATACCTCGGCCTCGCCACTGCCTTGGCGACCATCGGCCAGCAGCGTGCCCGTCATTGAACCCTGTCCTTCGCCGATTTCCGCCGTGAACGCCACCCGGCCGCGCGGCGCGGCACGCGTACTCAACTGCGTTCCCTTGATGGAAAACCGACAAGGCACCGTCGCCCCGACCGCTTCGTCGGTGAATCGGATCAGGTTGCGGTCGACCGCCACATCCGCGACGACGATGTCCCAGGTCGAGGTGCCGAATTCGATCTGTTCGGGCACGGTGAAATCGGGAATCTCACCCCACTTCGAGATGTTCAGAATCCGGGCGACATCAAGGACCAACTCGCCAACAAACCCTTCCGCCGAGGCGGCGTCGACCCGGATCGTCTTGTTCACCAAGTCCACCGCCACGCCGTGCATCCGCGCGTCTTCCAAGGAGGTTTGCCGGCCGTCATCGATCAACAGGTCGCGCGCTTCAAGCATCCCCGCGTCGAGCGTCAGTTCGAAGGTGTTCGATTGCGCCGGACGAATGGCCACGATTCCGCCGACGGCCAGCAAGCCCGAGATTTTTGGCACCACCCATGGTTCGAATAGTGGTTCGTAGGTGGCGATCTCGACCCCGCTCACCGCGAGCATCAACTCCGCCGAACGTCCCGGCAAATGAAAGCGCCCCTCCACGCCGACATCTCCGTCGCGGCTCGCCGCCGGACTGTCGAGCGTGAACGTGAACTGGTTGGTGCCGAGACTCTGGAAGCCCGCCATCGCGAGATCGATCGTCCCGAGCTTTTTTGTGAACCCGGTTTTTATGTCGACGAGTTCCACCGTGGCGCGGTTGATGGCCACCTGTTCAACGACCAAATCCGGCAAGGGGTTTGCCGGTTCGTTTTCGGGTTTTCGTGCCGGTTTTAGATCCAGCAGATTGAACTGACCGCTCGCGTCCCGGACTGCTCTTACACTGGGGGCATCGAGTTCTAGCAGTTGCGCCGTGACCCGCCTGTTCCTGATGGAGGCCCAGATGGCGGGATCTAGTTGCAAGCGCGCAATCGAAACCATGGCCTCGCCATTCTTGTCGTTCACCACGACGTCGCGAATGGAGGTGGAGAGATGCAGCGGGTGGACGTTCACCGAACCAACCGAGACCGACAGGTCCATGGCGGCAACCCGCTCCTCAATCTGGGTTCGGATAACTTTTGGCGCAAGGAGGTGGACGCTGAGAAAATACAGGGCGACCACGCAGAGGAGAGTCAGAAGAAAACAGCCGGATTTTTTGCGCACAACAGACCATGGAGCCGATACGGCCTTCTGCAAGCGAAACCAAGGGCTTCCGTTCAAAGAACGGTGGCAATCCGAACGGTCAGTCGGTGCCGTTTTCCGCTTCTGGGCCAACATCCGGCTCAGCGCGTCTTTGTTTGACCACCCTTTGCGTTCGGCACCGTGGCCTGCCTCCGCACGGCAGAGAAGCGCAGAAATCCGCCATCTCAGGCCGAAGGCCTACCGCCCATCTTCCATCTGCAATATTCCATCTTCAGGCCAAAGGCCTGCTCGCAGATCAACCATTAGCCGCCCTTCCAACGAGTCGGCGAAATGCCCGGCGAATTCGACTTCGCCGCTCTGCACGTTGTTGGTGATGTTTTCGTAGGCGTGGATTTCCAGTTCGATCATGGTGCACTCGGGCGGCAGGATGCCGTTGATTTCCACCCGCTCCCAGTCCTTCTCGTTGGCGTTGGTGTGGAGTTTTTTGCCAAACTGCTGGATTCGTTCGGCGTCGTTCCGTCCGCTGCCTTTGTAGATATTGGCGAGAATGCCGAATTGGGTGTCGGTTGAGCGGTCGCCTTTCACCCGGTTGAAGGAGCAGGCGAGGGAGATCGATACGGCACCGCGTTCGACAAGGTGGCGGTAGGGCGCGATGTCGATCCAATAGAGATGTTGGGAGGCAATCAACTCGGAGGGAATGGTCTTGCCGGCGGCGGACGCGATGAAGCGGAGCATGCCCGAGCCCTCTTCGGGACGAACGCCACCGAAGCGACTCACCACTTCCGCCGCGTCGCCGTCCCAAATGCCGAAGTCTTGCGGTTTGCCGCTACCCCATCGCGCCGGTTGGTCGAAGCCGCTGGTGACGGCGAGGATTCGTTCCTGGCGGGGCAGCGGGAACGAGGCCGGTTTGGCGCTGCCGTCCGTGGAAAAATCGGTGGCGTCGCGGAACGCCACCGCGCCGGGATCGCTCAGGCGCAGGCGTTGCTTGCCGGAGACCACTTCGATCTCGCCTGAGAACAAATGCGCATCGGTTTTATTGTCCGCCACGCGCACGCCAAAGTCGGTACCGTGGTCAACGACGTCGCCGTTGGGGGTCCGCACGATGAAGCCAATCGCGCCCTCCGGCACGTGTACGCCGGCTTGGCCTGCGCGCAGGTCGAGCACTTCGGCTTCTTTCAACACAAAGTGGGCGGGACCTTGCAGCGCGGCGGTTGCGCCGGAGGGCCAATGCAGTTGAGTGATACCGGTTTGCAGATGGTACTCGCCGGCGGGGAGGGGGCCTTCAAACTGCTTCGGCAAATGCTGCCACGTGGTATCGCGCGAACCGCTGACCTCGGCCATCGGCGCGCCGGCAAGGCCGCGTTCTGGTTTCTGGTTTCGGCTTTGATTGAACAGGGCTTGCCAGCCAAGCAGAAGCAGGATGCCGAGCAGGCACATCGAGACCGCGAACGCCACCGGGGAGGTCCACTTCTTCTTCGCCGCAGCAGCCGCAGCAGCCATAGCAACTGTCGGCGGCGGCGGGCGTTCGGCGTCGTGGTGGTCGCGCAGCATCATGTCGATCTCGCTCGCGTCCCAAAAGCGGCGGCGGGCCTCTTCGCTGTTCAGCAACAAGGCCTTGAACTCCAGTTCCTCTTCCGCCGTGAGTTCCTGGCTGAGCAACCGTTCCAGTAATGTGTCGAGTCGATCCATGTTATAGCCCTTTTAGGCCCATCCTTCGCGGCGAATTTGTTTTTCCACGCATTCGCGCAAAGCCCCCCGGGCCCGCGACAGCGTAACAGATACTGCTTGGGGAGTCCAGTTGATGGATTTGGCGATGGCGCCGGTCTTCATCCCGTCCATGTAGCGGTGGTGGATGAGCTGCTTCGAACGCGGCGATAATTTCTCGATACATCGGCGCAGTGCTACTTGCCGCGAACTGTCGCCAAGGACTTCCGGGGCTTCCGAGACGAGCATGTCGAGCAGTTCCTGCGAGAGCCAGCGCGGCTGCTTTTTACTTTTATCGAAGTGCCGCAGCACCTCGAACCGCGAGATGGAAAACACCCAGGCGGTGAAGTTGGTGCCAAGTTTGAAACTATCCGCTTTTTTGGTCACCACCAGAAAGACGTTGTGGACGATATCTTCCGTGGCCACCGGATCGCGAACCAAGGACCCGACAAAGGCCCTGATTTTTCCGTAGTTACGCACAAACAGTCCCTGCACCGCCTGCAGGTGCTGCTGCGGTTCCAGTTGTTGTTCGCGTTGTTCTTCCGATCGTGGTTGCGGTTCGTCCATGTAGCCATTCATGCTGCCTCGGAAGAAAAGATTAGCAAACGATTGACGGATCCGTTCTGGCGCGCTTGTTGAAATCCCTTCTGTGGAGAGATGTCTGAGTGGTCTAAGGTGCCTGACTCGAAATCAGGTGTACCGAGAGGTACCGGGGGTTCGAATCCCTCTCTCTCCGCCATTTTCTTCAACGCTAGAGGGAAGGGCTGACCCCGGTCGCGAGGATTTCGCTGGTTTTGGCACCGGATCCAAATCTTCCATCACGACCTCGTGCCGATCGACGGCGTGGTCATAGACCACGTTGGCACAGGCTTCCCAGGTATTGGCTTTGCCCATTTCCGCACAGCGATGGCGGTCGAGGCTGAGTGCCCGCAGACACGCCGCTTTGAGATCCTTGTCGAGACAGCCATTCTTGCCTTCCTCGATCACATCGCAGGGACCGGTTACCGGAAAGGCGGCCACCGGAAGTCCACAGGCGTTGGCCTCGATCATCACCACTCCGAAGGTATCGGTCAGGCTGGGGAAGACGAAGACATCCGCGGCGGAATAATGGGCTCCCAGCTCCTTGCCAAAGCGATAGCCAAGAAAGTGGGTGTTGGGATAGTCCCTGGCCATTTCAGTTATGGCGGGACCGTCGCCGACGACAACTTTGCAGCCCGGCAGGTCCAGCGAGAGGAAGGCGCCAAGGTTTTTCTCGATGGCCACACGACCGGTGTAGAGAAAGATCGGACGCGGAAGATCCCGCAGGGTTTCCGGGACGTAATCATAGCGATCGTGGAAAATCTCCGGGTCGATGCCGCGCGACCAGACCACGGTGTTGGCTAGGCCGTAGCCACGCAGTTGGAGGTGGACTGACTTGGTTGGCACCAAGCAGTAGCGCGCCCGCTTATGGAACCAATGAATGAACCGTTCGGTGATGCGGGTCGGGATGCCGTAGTAGCGTTTGAGGTAGAGCGGGTACTGAGTATGGTAGCTTGTGGTGTAGCTGACCTTGTTGCGGTGGCACCAGCGGCGGGCCGCGAGACCGAGCGTTCCCTCGGTGGAGATATGCACGGCATCCGCGTTGTGCATGCGCATCAAGCGCTTGACCTTGCGCCCCGGGAACAGCGCCACCCGGATCTCCCCGTAGCGCGGCGCCGCGATGCTGCGGAACAGGCCGGGGTGGATGACTACCACCTCGTGGCCTTGCTGGCGAAGTTGGCCGACGACCTGCTGCCAGGTGCGGGTCACGCCATTGATTTGCGGTTCCCAAGCATCTGTGACGAGAAGAAGCTTCATCTGGCCATCTCCTCGACTTTCGCGGGCGAGCCGGGCCCGAACGCATCGACAAAGTTGAAGAAGTCCACGGGATCGATGGGGATCTGCGGCAACTCATCGTCCACCACGTGGTCGTCCTGCAGCGCGGCGAGCAGTTCGAGTCCGTCGAGCAACTCCAGCGAACCATCGAAATGCTCGACCAAGAGGCTGCAACTCTCCACCCAGTCGCCGCAGTTGGCGTAGGCGATGCCGTCGATCTCGGCCAGTTCGGGCTGGTGGATATGGCCGCAGATCACCCCGTCCGCCCCGCGACGCCGCGCCGTCTGGGCCAGTGCCTCTTCAAACCGGCTGATAAAGGTACAGGCCTTTTTTACCCGGAGCTTGATGGTGCGCGACAGCGAACTCGGCCGCATGCCGAACCATTTGCGCAGGCGGTTGGTTGGGCGGTTGAGCCGGATGAGGGCGTCGTAGCCCCAGCCACCGATCTTGCTGAGCAGGCGCGCCTGCTGAACCACCAAGTCGAACTGGTCGCCATGAGTGATAAAGAAGGTCCGCCCGTCGACCAGCGTGTGTTCGTGAAAGGGACGAATGCGGACGCCGCCGAAGGTCAGCCCGATAAACTGCCGCAAGACCTCGTCGTGGTTGCCAGGAATCAGGACAACGTCTGTCCCTTTGTGTGCCGCCTTGAGGAATCGGCGCATCACTTGATTGTGGGCATCTGGCCAATGCCAGCGGTTCTTGAGGCGCCAGCCATCCAGAATGTCGCCAACCAGGAAGAGTTGCTCACAACGGATATGCTTGAGCAACTGC
>Ga0209828_1004117_pt1 | contig 10630 bp, 9 predicted proteins | sample MaitaG_FD_187429 | JGI IMG/M metagenome (GOLD analysis project Ga0209828, IMG submission 187429) | Marine algal microbial communities from Maine, USA - Maine_Asex2 metaG (SPAdes) (version 2) | ecosystem: Host-associated > Algae > Red algae > Unclassified | place: Maine, USA | collected 2015-01-05
TTGATAACTTTTTCTGGTTATAAATTATAAATATATCAAATTAGTATCAATGTTTGAAACGGAGAAGAGCTCTGCTGAGGAGCAACCCTTCAAGGGATAAAACATTACTGCGAAAAAGTAGTTAGGGTCGATATTATGTCGGCTCTTTTATATTGCATTTTCACAGTCATTATGCCTTCTAAACCTTTTGTCTATTTCGTAAAATCATGCATTTGTTTATTTAATCTTTTGTTCGATGGTATATTTTGAATTTCTTTTTCATAATCAATTGGTGTTAAGTATCTAAGTTGTTTGATCGCTCTTTGATGATTATTTATATACTTGAGTTCTTTACATGCTTGTACTAATTCCCTGAATGTTCGAATGTTCCATTTATCTAGATACATGTTTTTTATTATGTAGTTTAATTGTTCTGCTGATCCATTTTGTTGGCATTTTTCTGCTCTACTTATTTTAAGCTTTAGTCTTTGGAGTTCATGCTTATAAATTGCACTTTCATATTGAGAACCGTTATCTGTATGATGGATCGCATTCTTTAATCTTCTTTTTCCTCTAAGTTTTTCACATTCAAATAAACAAATAACTCCATCTTTTGCCTGCATTTGTTTACTTGGATGTAGGCTTAATATTCTCTGACTGTAAACATCTTTTAACGTGAAAATGAAATGCCATTTATCTTCTACCCAGTAGTAGGTTATATCTCCCACTATTAATTGATTAATGCCATTGATTATCAAATTGTTAGCAAGATTTGGATATTCTCGTTTACCTTTTCCATCTGAGGTCTTTGGTCCATATTTCCCAATTTTATTTACAGTTAAATTATTGGCAGCCAACAACTTCTCAAATTTGTTTATTCCAATTAGTATTTCTATCCCGCTAGCTTTTAAAGAATGATACATCGTCCTACTGCCCATAGAACTATGCTTCTTACGCCATTTAATTACTTTAGTAATTATGGATGACGAAATCACCTTTTTAGCGGCGTTTCTTTTAGTTTGTTGATGATACTGTTGACGAGAGCGACCAATTATTTTATACAGTTCTTCTAAACTATAATTCTTAGTCTCAGTAATTAGAAACTTTATTACTTCGACCCAAACTTTTTTTCGATATCTGTTTTGAAACTACTATTGGCTTGATTAATTACTTGACTATAGTAATCTATCATCATTTGTTGACGTCCAACTAAATTTTCTAAAGATTTTATCTGCTTTAATAATTCAAGGTTCTTAAAGTATTCACTCTCTTTTTCAACAACTAACTTTTCACCTTTTGGCAAACTTCCAAATTTGCCTTTCCATACATAAATCGCCGACCTGTGCATTCCATACATGCGAACCAGTTCTGCAACTGTCACTTCTCCAGCCTCTAACTGAGATACTTTTTCTCGTTTAAAATCTTCACTGTAAACTATTCTTTTTCTCTTCTTTGCCATAATAATGCAATTTGCGAAAAAGTTTTCAACACGTTTAATGTCAACATATATCATGAGACATCATTAGACTTTAGATTTTAGGATTAGATTTCGGGATAGCTCGGCGTGGGGGAGAGCTCGGCGTGGGGGAGAGCTCGGCGTGGGGGAGAGCGAGCATGCTGTGCATGGTCGCGTGGGGAGCATGTAAGCGGAGCTATTGGGATATTAGTTTTAAGCTACAAGCTTAAAACAACGGAGCTCACGAAGTGAGCGGGGTTAGGGGTTTAGGGTTTATGGTTTGACGGTTTATGGGTATGTGGTTTGAGCAGGAATAGAAGGAATATTAGGATATTGGTTTTAAGCTACAAGCTTAAAACAACGGTGGGCTAGAATGGATTTGGGTTTGTGGTTTGAACAGGAATAGTTTTAAGCTACAAGCTTAAAACAACGGTGGGGATATTGGTTTTAAGCTACAAGCTTAAAACAACGGTGGATTAGAAAGATTGGAAAGATGTTCAGGATATGGGTAATTTGAATAATAAATTATATGTGTATATATTACGCAAATGAAAATTTCTCAAGATATAAAGGTTGCTGTAGATATCGTCCTATTTGGCTACGAGTCCAATCAAATGTACATTCTGCTGATTAAGCAGAAGTTTGGTAAATACAAAGGAAAATGGTCATTACCTGGGGGATTTGTAAAGAATAAGGAAGGACTAATTGCTGCTGCGAAAAGAGAATTACGAGAAGAAACTGGTATTAAGGTCAAAGATTTAGAACAATTGTACACTTTCGGAGATGATATTAAAAGAGACCATCGATTTCAAGTTATAAGTGTAGCCTATTTTGGAACTGTGATTCCTTCTAAAATGAAATTGCATGCAGATACGGATGCTGTGGATGCTGATTGGGTCGAAATTGAAAAAGTAGGCTCCCTACCCTACGATCATAATATAATTTTAAATACTGCATTTCAACGACTAAAATCAAAATTGAACTATCAACCTATCGGCTTTAATCTTCTAAAGAAGAAATTCCCTTTCTCTGATTTAGAAAATCTTTATATGACAATTCTTCAGAAGAAAATAGATCGAAGAAATTTCAGGAAAAAGATATTAAGCTTTGATTTTCTTGAAGAAACTGGTGAAATTAATAAGAATGGAAGTGGAAGACCAGCAGCCCTCTTTAGGTTTAATGCGTCTAAGTACAAGCAATCAATTAAACAGGGAATCAATTTTGAAATTAAGTTTGCGTAATTATTACGCATATTATTTGACTTGTAATTATCTAAACCGTATATTGCGTATATAATACACAAATTATGATCTTAAATCTAAATAAAGAGTTTAAACCTATCCCTGGGAAAGAGATAATTTTTGAATCATTTACTTTCAATGGAGGTGAACCACACATACGCATAGAGGTGTTTGATACAAAGCAAAAGGTACATTTGACCCATAGAATCAACTCATTTAATGATTTGGGATTATTGTGCATCGCCACCGATGCCTTAAAGAGAATGGGAGTAAAAGAAATTGATATATTTATACCTTACTTCCCGGCCGCCAGGCAAGATAGAGTAATGCAAAGCGGTGAAAGTCTCTCGGTAAAAGTAGTTGCAGATATTATTAATAACCTACAAGTGTCAAGTCTTACAATCTTGGACCCGCATTCTGATGTAACCCCAGCGCTCTTAAATGACTGTACAGTAATTTCAAATCATGCATTCATTGCAAAAGTCCTAGAGAAACTCCCAAAAGATGTAATGCTCATCTCCCCCGATGCTGGAGCTTCGAAGAAAATATTCAAATTAGCTTCCGCATTAAATATCCCTACTGTTATTGAATGTGGCAAAAAGAGAGATGTGATAACTGGTCAACTGTCTGGTTTTCATGTTCCATTAGACAACCTAGAAAACAAGCCCTGCCTAATTGTAGATGATATTTGCGACGGTGGAGGAACATTTATAGGTTTGGGGAAAGAATTAAAAAAGAAAAACGCAGGTGCACTTTATCTTGCAATAAGTCATGGCATATTTAGCAAAGGATTCGATGACTTATCATCAATTTATGAGTATGTATTTACGACCGATTCATTCAGGACTATAAGGAATCCTAACATTCAACAAATTCAATTAAAAGACATTCTAAACTAGATACTATGACAAATCCACTATTATTAACAGATGGTTACAAGGTTGATCACAGAAGGCAGTATCCAAAGAAAACAACACTAGTCTACAGCAACTGGACTCCAAGAAAAAGTAGAATTGAAGGCATAGAAGAAGTTACTTTCTTTGGGCTACAGTATTTTATAAAAAAATATATCATTGAAGAATTTAATAATAACTTTTTTTCCAAGCCTAAGGAAGAAGTTATAACTGCATACGCAAAACGGATTGACAACTATCTAGGAGAAAATTCGGTAGGTACAGATCACATCGCAGCACTGCACGACCTTGGATATATCCCAATGGTATTTAAAGCACTACCCGAAGGTGTTTCTGTTCCGATCCGTGTACCAATGTTTACCATGTATAATACGCTTCCAGAATTCTTTTGGCTCACGAATTATTTTGAAACAATACTGTCCACGACTGTATGGCTGCCTTGTAATTCTGCTACGTTGGCTAGACAATATAGAATTATACTTGACAAATATGCAGAGGAGACTTCTAGCGTCCCTGAGTTTGTAGATTTTCAAGGACACGATTTCTCGATGCGTGGAATGGCAGCTTTAGAAGCAGCATTGATTAGCGGAGCTGGTCATTTACTCAGCTTTACTGGCACGGATACTATTCCTGCAATTGATTTTTTGGAGCGGTATTATAACGCAGACTCCACTAAAGAATTTATAGGTGGTTCAGTTGCTGCAACTGAACATTCAGTAATGAGTATGGGAACAGACTCTGCTGAACAAGAGACATTTAAACGATTGATTAGTGAGGTGTATCCAAATGGCATCGTATCTGTTGTTTCCGATACATGGGATTTATGGAAAGTTTTGACAGAATACATTCCTAATCTAAAGGAAGATATATTAGCAAGAGATGGAAAAGTCGTTATTAGACCTGATAGTGGAGATCCAGTTAAAATTATATGCGGCGATCCCAATTCAAAAGACATAAATGTAAACAAGGGTGTAGTGCAGTTATTGTGGGATACATTTGGAGGTCATATCAACGAAAAAGGATACAAAGAGCTTGATAGTCATATCGGCGCCATCTATGGAGATAGTATTACAATTGAACGCGCTACTCAGATTTGCGAAGGCCTTAAAAAGAATGGATTTGCCTCGACTAATGTTGTTCTAGGGATTGGCAGTTTCACCTATCAGTACAACACGCGGGATACATTTGGATTTGCCATGAAGGCTACTTATGGCGAAGTGGATGGTCTGGGAAGGGATATCTATAAAGATCCAATTACAGATGACGGGACTAAGAAATCTGCTCGAGGATTGATAAAAATTACTAAGGAAAAAGGGACGTATAAATTGACCGATAGGGTTTCTTGGGATGAGGAGAAAGAAGGAGAATTAAAAGAAGTCTTCAGGGATGGGAAGATGCTTGTGGATTTATCATTAGCAGATGTAAGGGCTCGGGCTAGAGTTTGAAGCTGCAAGCTTCAAATATGGTTTGACGATTTAGGGTTCTATGGTTTAAGGTTTCATGGTTTCATGGTTTAGGATAAGGGGATTTTGTTTGAAGTCGGGGTGTGATATGGTTTGAAGCTGCAAGCTTCAAACAGCGACTCGATAACTAGTGAGCATCATACCGTAAAACCCTGCACAGCCACACCCAGTGAGCGCAGCGAACTAAACACGGCGAGGTTTGAACATGATTATGAGGATTAGAAAGATGTGCAGGAAATGGATATGTGGTTGCTAACTACGTAAGGCAGTTAAATCAGTGGAAGTCGCGGTGTGATATGGTTTGAAGCTGCAGGCTTCAAACAGCGACTCGATAATTAGTGAGCAACATACCGTAAAACCCTGCACCGCCACACCCAAGTGAGCGCAGCGAACTAAAACCGGCGAGATTTGAACATGATTAAAAAAATTGGAAAATTGTTCAGGAAATGGATATGTAGTTGCCAACTACGTAAGGCGGTTAAATCAGTGGAAGGCGCGGTAAGCTATGGTTTGAAGCTGCAGGCTTCAAACAGTGACTCGATAACACTAATGAGCATCATACCGTAAAACCCTGCACCGCCACACCCAAGTGAGCGTAGCGAACTAAAACCGGCGAGGTTTGAACATGATTAAAAAAATTGGAAAATTGTTCAGGAAATGGATATGTAGTTGCTAACTACGTAAGGCGGTTAAATCAGTGGAAGTCGGGGTGTGATATGGTTTGAAACTGCAAGCTTCAAACAGCGACTCGATAACTAATGAGCATCATACCGTAAAACCCTGCACCGCCACACCCAAGTGAGCGCAGCGAACTAAACCCGGCGAGGTTTGAACATGATTATGAGGATTAGAAAGATGTGCAGGAAATGGATATGTGGTTGCTAACTACGTAAGGCGGTTAAATCAGTGGAAGGCGCGGTAAGCTATGGTTTGAAGCTGCAGGCTTCAAACAGCGACTCGATAACTAATGAGCATCATACCGTAAAACCCTGCACCGCCAAACCCAGTGAGCGCAGCGAACTAAAACCGGCGAACGCAATGAGCCTCTTCCGTGTACTGAATCTGCATACATGCAATATTTTGACTATATAAAGTACCAAATCGCGATTCATTATCTTTGATTTTTGTATTATCGACTCTAAATTTGCCTTCATGTCAGGAATTAAAAATATTAACTGTCCAAACTGCGACCACAAGTTCGACGTGGAGGATGTATTGGCTTCCAAATTGGAAGAAAGCATAAAGGAAAAGTATCAGGCACGCCAGAATGATGCAGAGAAAAGATTAAAGGATAAACTTTTTGAATTGGAGTCTCGTGAGGAGGAATTTAAAAAGAAAAAGAAGAATGAAAATGAAATTTTTCAGGAGAAGTTAAAGAAAGCGCTCAAGGAAGAAAAAGATGAGATAAAGCAGAAGGTGCGTGAAGATTTTGACCAAAAGCTAAAAGCACAGAAAGAAGAGATAGAAGAGAAAGCGAAGCAATTGAGCCAGATGCGTGATAAAGAAATAGAACTGGAGCGTATTAAAAGAAAAATGGAAGAGCAAGAAAAAGACATGGAACTCAAGTATGAGAAAAAGATGCGTTCTGTCTTAGTCGAAAAAGAAGAGATCTTAGCTAAAAGAATCCAGGAGGAAGCAACTATGAAACTTGCAGAAAAGGATAAGCAGTTAGCAGATCAAAACAAACTCATAGAAGAACTTAAACGAAAAAAAGACCAAGGCTCTATGCAGTTGCAGGGAGAAGTGCAGGAATTGGCAATTGAAGAAATTCTACGTCATAACTTCCCTATAGATCTTATCAACGAGGTTCCAAAAGGAATCCGTGGTGCCGACACAATTCAGACTGTTATTAACTCCTTACGTGCTGATTGCGGTAAGATACTTTACGAAAGCAAACGCACAAAAACTTTCAGTAATGATTGGCTAGAAAAGTTACGTAAAGACCAGCGAGAAGTCGGTGCAGATATCGCTGTTTTAATTACTGAAACGATGCCTAAGGACATGGACACCTATGGACAGAAAGATGGTGTTTGGGTGTGTAGCTTTTCAGAATTTGTAGGACTTGTGCATGTTCTCAGACACATGATAATAAAAGTGTATAGTATAAAATCGGCTCAAGAAAATATCGGCGATAAAAAAGAGGTACTCTATAACTATGTCTCTAGTGAGGAGTTTAAGCAAATTGTCAACGGGATTGTTGAAGGATTTTCTGGGATGAAAACGGAGCTAGACAAGGAGAAACGTGCAATGGCAAGCATTTGGAAACGCAGGGAAAAGCAAATCGAAAAGGTAATCAGTAACACCATAAATATGCATGCTTCCATACAAGGTATTGCAGGCAATTCTATCTCTAGTTTGGAGATTTTGGAACTCGGGGACTCAGCAGAGCCACTAGATGAATAGTTTCGCTCGATCTAAATGAAGCTTTTGTAGAATTTATCCGAAAAATATAGCGTTAAACCTTATATTCAAGTCTCCTTTAAAAGGGCTAAAGAATACAAAATCATATGCAGATAGATCTAAGTGAATTATTTGGAGGAACAACCGACCTGGATGTGGATATCGTCCGTACCCTTCTCAAAGCATTAAAATCCGAACATTCGAACGAATTTGATTTCATAAGCTTCAAACAGTCTGTTCAAAACCTCAAGGAGATGAACATGGATGAAGAGACAAGTTTCAAGTCCGCTTTTGCAACTGCTTCCACAATGGGCATGACAAAAGAGAAATTGTTACACTCTGCACAAAAATATATGAACGCGTTAGAAAGTGAGCGCACATCGTTTGCTAATGCGTTGAAGAATCAGATGGAGATTAAAGTCAATGGGAAAAAAGAAGAAGCTGAGTTGTTAAAAAAGAGAATTGAAACTTACAAGCAGAAGATAGAAGAGATGAATCGTGAAATGGAGGCGTATCAGAAAAAAATAGACACAGTTGACGAGACGATGGCTGCAGCAAAACAAAAGATCTCTGACACAAAAGATCGATTTGAAAAGGCCTATAACTCTATTAATAACAGTATAGGTAAGGATTTGACTCAGATCGAAAAATATTTATAATTTTACACTACAAGAAAAACAATCAATATGGCGGAAGGAAAAACTTTTTGGAATAAGCCTGAGGGGAAAACAGGAGCAATATTTTTATTAGGTGCAGCGGCATTAGCAGGCTATGTGCTAGTTACTTTTGGAGCATCTCTCCTACTCTTTCTAAAATCAACAATCGGTATAGTGGCAGGCCTTGCTGTCTTGGGTGTAATCTTATACATGGTTTTAGATCCTAAAACCAGAGCACTCGTTTCTTATATGTATCAAAGTGTTATGCGAAAGATCACAGGGCTTTTTGTAACTATTGATCCAATAGGCATATTGAAAAACTATATTGGCGATCTAGAAGACAACCTTAAAAAAATGAGCAAGCAAATAGGCGCCTTAAAAGGACAAATGCGTAAGCTCAAGACCATGGTGGAGACGAACAACTCCGAGATAGAAAAGAACATGGCTATCGCGCGTAAGGCAAAACAAATGGGAAATGATAAGCAGATGATCCTTTCTAGTCGAAAAGCAGCAAGACTTAAAGAGACAAACGGAAAATATTCAGCGCTGCATAGTAAGATTGCTGTTCTATATAAGGTTCTTTCTAAAATGTACTCCAACTCAGAAATACTTTTAGAAGACACAAAAGACCAGGTACGTGTCAAGGAACAAGAGCGCAAAGCAATACGCGCATCCCACTCTGCTATGAAATCTGCAATGAGCATTATTAAAGGAGATCCAGACAAACGTGCTATGTTTGACCAAGCAGTTGAACACATTGCAGATGATGTGGCTAACAAGGTCGGTGAAATGGAGCAATTCATGGATATGTCCAGTGAGTTTATGGATTCCATAGATTTACAAAATGGTGTATTTGAGGAGAAAGGTTTAAAAATGCTAGAAGAGTACGAGAAAAAATCAACACTCCTTCTTTTAGGCGGTGCTGAATCTGCAAGCGATATGCTTGATCTTGATTCCTTTCCAGAGGCTGAGAAGCACGCGCGCGGAGGCAGTGCAGATAAAGGGTATGAGGGGCTGTTTGACTAGGCTTTAATTCAGTCGTACACAAAAAGCAAATGAGTTCTAATTATTAAATAAATAAAACTCATTCTTATTCTAGTTATAAAATTTTAGCCCTGATATCCTATTACTATAATTCCAATAATATATCCTAGAATTATAAAGCATTGTTTTACTCTCTAGTTATAAGAATAGATATGTCTAAGCTATTAACCATATGCAGCATCGCAATAATTGCAATTCTTCTGCTCTTCGCATGCAAAATATTCCTAGGCTTCGCCAAGATGTCATCAACAGATGAGATTAGAATCCCTCTAATCCAAGAAATAAATAACATAGATGACATTGTCAAACCGTATTTAGAACATAAGACATCTAAAGCGATATCTATCGGAATCTATAGCAAAGGAAAAGTAGATTACTACAATTACGGTATCTGTTCGGAGGCAAACCCTATAGCACCTACCGAAAATTCTATTTACGAGATAGGATCTATTACCAAAACATTCACAGGAATTCTTTTAGCACAAATGGTGGCTGAAGGAAAGGTCAATTACGATGATCCTATTTCAAAATATCTTCCACACGGTGTTGCTATTTGGGACGACAGCTTGTCAATAACACTCAAAGAACTCGCAAGCCATACATCAGGACTGCCTAGGATACCAAGTAATCTGTATATGCAGATGTTTAAAAACATAGACAATCCATATAAAGACTACACGGACCAAGATCTGTATAGTTTTTTAAAAAAATATTCGCCAAAGGATAGAGCTGAACGAAAAGTAGATTATTCAAATTTGGGGATGGGACTGCTTGGTAACATCCTTGCTATCACAGATCAGACCGATTACAAAACTCTTATCGAAAAGAGGATCACCACCCCACTACGAATGGAACACACATATACAGGATATCGAGAAGATACCCAGATCACTGGACACAACGGCTTTGGAAAACCAACACCAGGATGGGAAGAACAAACTCTAGAAGGCGCCGGTGCAATCCGATCAAACGTAAGCGATCTCATGAAATATCTAGAAGCAAACTTAAAGAACGAAGTTGCCTATGCAGAATCACATACGGTAGTTGCCTCGCAAAATGAGAACATGCAAGTAGGTCTGGCATGGTTTACTATCAAACCAAAAGACTCTGATAGCGAATTACTTTTTCATAATGGCGGATCGGGCGGATTCAGAAGTGTCATACTCATATCTAAAGAGCATCAAACAGGTGTTGTGGTATTATCTAATTGCATTGAAAGTGTAGACGATGTAGGATTCCGTCTCATGGAATTTATTTCTGAGAAGAGACCGTAAAGAGGTTAGATCGTTCGCGTTGCTCTCTGTTAGACCGTTCGCGTTGCTCTCTTTTAGATCGTTCGCGTTGCTCTCTTTTAGAGCGTTCGCGTTGCTCTCTGTTAGATCGTTCGCGTTGCTCTCTGTTAGAGCGTTCGCGTTGCTCACTGTTAGATCGTTCGCGTTGCTCTCTTTTAGAGCGTTCGCGTTGCTCTCTGTTAGAC
>Ga0209828_1004118_pt1 | contig 10628 bp, 18 predicted proteins | sample MaitaG_FD_187429 | JGI IMG/M metagenome (GOLD analysis project Ga0209828, IMG submission 187429) | Marine algal microbial communities from Maine, USA - Maine_Asex2 metaG (SPAdes) (version 2) | ecosystem: Host-associated > Algae > Red algae > Unclassified | place: Maine, USA | collected 2015-01-05
GCGGCGTTATTTGCTTCAGCGTGCCGGGCGGCTAATCCGTCCGCAGGGGCGGCTTACGCTGTCGATGAGCGCGAACGATGCGATCAGGACCGATATTGAAATCGCGTTGGAAAAACTCGAGCAGATCAGCTGACCGACGCCAGAATCCGGCCTCGCATTGCAACGCTGGGGACAACACTATCTCGACGTAGCGGCGTGACGATCCGCGCTCGGCGACGGTAGTGTCTGCGCGTCGTTGCGATGTTCGTGTGCCTCAGCCGGTGCTGTGCATCCTCATCGGAATCGCTTTCGGCGCCCACTACTGCGCGCAGATCTTTCTCCTTGATCCGGCGAGTGAGTGAGAGAGGTCTCAGCAAGGGCTCGATCGACGAAGCGCCTCCACAGCGTATCGAAGCCGTTGGCCCGCCCCGTCTCCTCATCGTAGAAGCCCTGCCCTTCGCGCGTCGTGAACACGAACGGGTCTTCACCTCGACGCTTCGGAGGGATCGCGAGCACCGCATCGACCGCCTGCTTCAGCTCGACGAATTCGACGCCGTCCTGATCCACCCAGGGGAATATCAGCTTGACGCCTGACGTGACCTCCGTCTTGTGCGGCGTGACGTGGATGCCGTCGTCCCGAAGGTCGGACAGCCTCAGACGAAGGATGTCACCTCGACGAAGTCCGGTCGCCAGCTTGACTTGCATGTAGGGCAAAGCAACTTGCGCCGTTCTGGTCTTCGGCGACACAGAGAACAAGGCCTCGATCTCGTGGGCTCGATATCGACCGACGATTGGGCGACCTGCTCGAAGCGCATTCCCGCCATTGGATGCACCGCAATCGCGCCCCACTCGACCGCCTTGGCAAGCTTCGCACGGAGAGCGGTCACGTCAGCTCGAGCAGAAGACAGGCTTCGCGGCAGCGAGCGCACTCCTAGCAGCGCAGGTGATGCCGAGCATGCGATTCGGCCATGACCATGCACCATTCTTAACACCAGCACGGCGAAATAGCTTATACATATCAGCATCTTGACGAAATGTACCAAAATTTTTGGTGTGCAGCACACTAAACCCACTCCACCGGTGTTAACGTATATGTACACGATGAAGTGTGGCTGCTAGAGCATGGCGGACGATGAACTGGACGAAGTGTATGTCGGCCAACAGCTCACGATTCGGCACTGCGTAGGATCACTAGAGTCATATCGCCGGTCGCTTGATGGCGTGCCAGCGAGACAGCGGAAGAAGTTCAAGCGCTGGATGGAGATGCAGATCATGCGATTGGCTGACGGCAAACCTTTATCGCGCGACAGCTTCCCAGAGGAAGGAAGCTTGCCGGCGCTAGTCGGACGTCCACGGAAGAAGTTCAGAGCATTCAAGCGCCTGCCTATCCGGGGCTACTGCTGGAAGTCTGATACACATGGTAGAACATACTTCATCAGTCACTATATTCATAAGAAAGCAAATGGATTGAAACAACGCGACATCGAGAAAGTAGGAAACAACTGAAATAGAATCGAGGTAAACGGCGATGAAAGATGAAAGTGAGCAAAAGGCTGAAGCGAAGGATGCCGCACGGGACGAGCTTATTTATCATCTGACGGAGGACCTTCTCGTTGTGCTTGAGGAGCGAGGACTAAGTAAAGCAGATTTGGCTCGGAGAATCGGCAAGTCGCGCTCTTTTGTTACGCAAGTCCTGTCTGGCGATCGCAACATGACTCTGCGAACTCTCTCCGATATTTGCTTCGAATTACAGGTTAATCCAGTTGTTAAAATTCTACCGAATGGCTCGAGGGTGTTGCAGTACGACGAGGATCAGACTTGGTCTAGGGATACCACTCCCCGTCTTAAGAGCGTCTCGACAAATATCGTTGCTATATTCGAAAGTGAAGCACAGAACGAATATAGACTTGTGAAACGAGCATCGGGCGTGTAACGCAATGAGTGAGCCCGGCCCAAGTGCACGTTCGTGCCTGAATATCCAAGTTGTGCGTCTGCGCGCTAGCGAAATTAGCCTAAGCAATGGTGCGCGGACTGAACTAACTGGCCTTCAAAACGTAAATACCTTCATTTACAACGGCGTTCGGCAAGTTGCCCAGACAACTGGGACTGACTCGGAAGAGACCGATATTTTTATTTATACATTCCAGTATGCCGCTGGCGTCAAGATCGTCTCGGATGAAGAGGAGGCCGCAGCAGCAGAGGAAGGCGGCTTGCTTGAAATTAGAGCGATCTTTGACGCCGAGTACACATCAAGCCTGGAAGTGCATAGGGAAGAGATCGATGAATTTTCCAAAGAGAACGTTGGCTATCATGTCTGGCCTTATTGGAGAGAATACGTTCAATCCTCTCTCGCTCGAATGGACCTGCCGAACAATCTGATATCCGTGCCATTCTACTTCGTAGCTAGTGCAATTGCTACAGGTAGCGTAGTGAAGCTAGAGGAAAATGCGTTGGAACAGGGTAATTCTGAGAGCTAGATTTCCTTATTGGTAAGGCTCGGAATAAACCACTCCGGAAAGCACACATTTTGAGTAATTCGCCGAAAGGTATGTGAGCTGGGCAATAGAAGTCTTACCTACGCCATCGCTCTGGCGGTGCTGTGTCAATTGCCGGTTAACCTATCGATTGTTCGTCTGGCCGAGTCAGGGCCCTTTGACGAGGAGTTTCGCGAGGTAGCCGCACGCTTTGTCGATGCCCTGCTCGAGCTCGCTCGGTGCCGTCACACCTCAGTGTTCGCGACATCGGCCTGATCAGGTGCCGTCGTGTCGTGGCCGGCGAGCTCCTCGAGTCGCTTGTTCTCTATCCGCCTCGCTTTCTCGATAGCTCGCGTGCTGGCATCACTCGCGGCGATGATCGCGGCAGCACATGCCCAGGGTGATGCCGGGACGCCGTTGACGCCTTCGACCTCGCATGCATCGAGCAGGAATCCGAAATCCGGCTCCGTCGGCATCACACCTGACATCTCGACCGGATGCAGCGCAAGCCATTGCTCTGCTTGCGTGCGTTTCGACGCGTAGGCGAGATCCGACTTTTCTAGGTCGTTTACAGCCCTCTGCTTACTCATCACCTGCTTGTGCGCGACACCTCCCACCAGCGGGTCGCGCTCCATGTCCTCATGCGTGGCGAACGTCCGCACCCGCTTCGGTGGATAGTCAACGACGAATTCGAGCGTGTCGGCCCCGCCTGCCAACCGCCACCAACGACAGGACGATTGGGTCGAGCAGCTGATCGAGATACATCTCGCACCTCCTCGATTACTGGTCAAAGGAATAGGTTCCATGTAATGCCGACACGTTGACGCGCGGCCTCGTCACACTGGACGACAGCCGGGATTCCCCCGGCCCCTGCAGCATTTTCGACGATAGTCGACGCTGCTTCACAACCAATCGGAGTTCGCCATGACCACTAACCTTCGCGCGGTCGTTGCCGCGGCGGCACTGCTTACATCCATCGGCGCTCATGCCGTGCCCTACACGCTCCCGACGAGCGATGCTGAGCCCTTCGCTCAGGTTCAGCCCGAGAACGGCGGGTCTCTGCTTTGCGCGACCTGGGTTGACGATGGTGATTGCGACGTTGAGCCAGGTTTCTATCGGCTCGTCACCTACACTCCGCAGTGGCTAGGCCGCTCTTCGCGGGTCGAGATCGGAAACGAACGGCCGTCCGGCGCCGCCGACATAGTGACTACCAGCCAGGAATGCGACGAAAGCGAAATCGACACGACCGACGAGATGCGCTCGCTTCGCTGCAGTGCCAGTTGCCCCGCGGGATCGAACGTGATCGCGACGCAGTGCGACGCCCTCGACGCGACCGAAAGCGGCGGGAACTTCCTGGTTGTCAATGTGGGCGGCCGCTGCATTTGGCAGCAACCGACCTCCCAGATCTACTTTGCCTTCGCAACCTGCTTGACGGAATAGCTGAGCCCCCATCGCGCCGACTTTCAAGATCGGCGCGATGGCGTAGTGCTCTCAAAAACGCGGACTCCAGGTACGTGCGGTCGCCTTCTATCGGTCGATTCGATCAAGAGCCGCACCCTCTCGCGATCGTTGCCGTAGACAAGAGACAGGCAGCAAAGTCCTCGATGTTCGTCCGGCCGTTGCCATCGAGATCGCCGTCGGGGTCTTGCGTGCCTTCGTCCCAGCGTTCAGGTCAACCGTCACTTCCCACGCGTCCTCCATTCCATCGTCATCTGTGTCGTAACCCGCTGAGTGAACCGTTTGCGAGCCATAGTAGTTCGCGCTTGTCTTTCAGTGACGACCCGGGTCGCCGCGACAATTGATTGTCGAAGCAGCAACTCGATGCCGGACTGCGCGCCGAAAGGCTGGCAGCCCTGCCGCACGGCGAAGTCGATACCGTCGCTCTGAAAACTCAGGACGCGCTCAGTGGAGAGGATCCGGAAGTCGATATCCGGATGCCGGTTCGCGAAGTCAGCAAGGTTCGGAATTTGCCAGCGTAAGGCAGACGTCGGGGTGACGCTGATGGTGGCCTTCGCCAGCTCCGGTCTCAATAGCGCGGTGGCTTCGCGCAGGCGACCGAAGGCGTCGCTAACATCCTGGTGGCAAGAACGGCCGGGCGGGCACCCGTCCCAAGCGTCACGAACCCGAACGATGCAACTTGCTATCCGCCCTGACGCGGGCCAGGCCATCGCGAGCAACAAGCACATGAAACGGAAGAATGGTCGTCAGATAAATTCGTCCCGCAATATTGTGTGGATGAACCCAGGTCGCCAGATACACTCGACCATCAATCGACAGAATGGAGACGCGAAATTCGAGGTGCTTGTCGTCGAATCCAGCAATCAATTCCTGATCGTTCTCACTCTCTACCGGGAAGGGACCCACCTTGTCCGGGGCATCCGGACCGTCCTGTGAAAGTCCGAAGGGAGCGGTGATGATTCGGCGAATCTGAAGCAGGCAACCTGCCCACCCTGGAAAGTCGGTGATGACCTCTGAGGCACGCCGAGGTGTCGCCTCAGCACTCACCGAATAACAGTCGAGAAAGTCGGCACCTGACACTCGCTTTCGGAGCTCACTCTGCGGCGGTAGCTTGCACTTGGTGACGTTGAACACGGTTTCTGAAAACCTCGTCGGTTATGAGCATGAATAGGCCTCCTTCACGTCAGGTAGTCATCGTCGTTGACTGACCGGTCGGCTCGATGACCCGGATCGGGTTCTGGCCGACCCGTCGGTTAGGATGGGCTATGCGAATCTTTGGCGACAGGACCCCGATGATCACTGGACACACCAATAGCGCCGTGCGGCTCGCCACGGCGGTTTTTCTGATCACCTCGTTTCTATCACACGCGGCGGCAGACAGTACCGCCGGTGCGGTACTGGTGCTGCCGTTCGAGCTCAACGACCTGACGCTATATCCGAAAATCGAGCAGGAGCAGGCTCGGGTGGCGGTGTTGCAGCCGTTCCTGATCGAGGAGCTGGACGTGCGCCACGATCGGCGCGTGGTCAATGTACCGGCAGCCGCCGCGGTCGAGGCCGACAAGGGGCAAGGCTACCTGTTCGAGCGACCGGAGATCGTAGCCCGCCTGGCGCGCGAGGCAGGCGCTGCATGGGCGGTGAATGGGCGACTGCACAAGGCCAGCCACTTGTTCGTCTATCTGAAGGCACAACTGGTCGACGCGACCAGCGGTGCCGTGGTGTCGGACCACGTGGTCGAGATCAAGGGATGGGGCGAAAAGCTCACGCGCAAAGGTGTCGAGGCGTTGGGAATCCAGCTGGACGCCGCACTCGACGAGCTGAACACAGGCGGCTGATCGCCCGCGAACAAGTAGACGAGCACAGCTGATATGCCGGCCGACCAGAAGCCGTTGATCGCCATCCCTCCGGACAAGGCACGTACCTCGGCAGAGGATCGATTCGGAAGCCCGAGTGTATCCGCGACAACGTGTGCCACGAATCCAGGAACGTCAACTGAACCGATCAGCAGGCCAACCATCGCGACGCTTGGAAACGATGCCGTTGCAAGGGCGGACACCAGCATCACAGCGATGCAGACCCAGATGATCCACGCCGGATACGGCGTGTCGATCGATGCCTTGTCGCCCAAGCTGTCTCTCCTTCGGGTTCAGTCGTCGTTGTTCGCCTTCGATGACGCATCGAGCGCGGCGTACGCCTCGTGCATCATCTTGACCAGACTAGGCTGTATCGCGTCGAATGAATCGATCGGAGGATCTACAGGCACATCTGCTCGTCGCGCCTGACCGTTCTCCATGACCTCAAGGTATAGCGCGCTTGGCGCGACTTCGAGTAGGCGGGCAGCGGTAGCATCCGGCGCCCTGCCTTGAACGCGGGCCACCGCAAGAACAGCATCGGCGTGATCATCGTTTGCGTGGGCGATGATGCTGGCGTCATGCTCGGAGAACGAGCTTCCTGCCGGCCCCTTTGGAGGATCGTTCCTACTCATTTTGTCGCTCCTCCATGTCCGGTCTTAACAGCTTGCGGCGTGTTGATCACGCAGTTTGAGTAGCGCGTTCGAGGGAATTGCCGGTCCGCGCTCAGATCGTATCCACCACGGCCGCCGTCGATGCGTCCCCGGTGTTGGGTGTGCCCGATGGTTCGATGAGAAGAAGGTGGGTCTCGATCGAAGCGGCCGTGCAGTGCTCCACGCCCTTCGGGACGACGTGCCGCTCGCCCGCCTTCACCGTGACGACAGCGTCCGGGAGTCGCACTGTCAACTCGCCCGACAGGACGAGAAAGAAGTCGTCGGTATTCTCGTGTGTGTGCCAGACGAACTCACCGAGTACCTTGACCACCATGATGTCGTGCCCGTTGAACGTCGCGACGCGCTTCGGACTCCAGTGCTCGTCGAACGTACCGAGTTTTTCGTGCAGGTTGATCGCGCCAGTGCTGTCTGTCATCTGTCAATCTCGATCCGTGGGGTCAGTGTCCGCAAGGTCCGGCGAACCAGTTCGCGTCGCTCGCTGTACCGGTCCGCCAGATGGGCGGATGCACCGCGCGTCAGCAGCGTGAACCTGACGAGCTCCTCCATGACATCGACGACGCGATCGTAATAGGGCGAAGGCCGCATGCGGCCCCGTTCGTCGAACTCCTGCCAAGCCTTCGCGACCGACGACTGGTTCGGGATCGTGAACATGCGCATCCAACGCCCGAGCACGCGCAGCTGGTTCACCGCGTTGAACGACTGCGAGCCACCGGCCACCTGCATCACCGCGAGCGTCTTGCCCTGCGTCGGACGCACGGCGCCGTCCGACAACGGGATCCAGTCGATCTGCGCCTTCAGCACACCGGTCATCGCACCGTGACGCTCCGGCGATGTCCACACCATGCCTTCCGCCCAGCGGGCGGCATCACGCAGTTCGCGAACCTTCGGGTGCGTAGCCGGAACCGCGTCCGGCAACGGAAGGCCGTGCGGATCGAAGACCCGAACCTCGCCGCCGAGCACAGTAAGCAACCGTGCCGATTCGAGGGTGAGCAGCCGGCTGTACGAGCCTTCTCGCACCGAGCCGTAGAGCAACAGGAAACGAGGCGCGTGCACGAGCGGTACGGCGTCCGACCGGTTCGCCGTGGCCGGAGCGTTCAGCAGCGCGGCGTCCACGTTGGGCAGGTCGATGTCGGCGGCCTTCATGAACCGAGTTTGCGTTTGAGCGCCGTCACCGATCAGCCCGCGTCGTGCCGGACGAGCGTCACACCGCTGCAGCACTCGGCCGTCAGGAACGTCGCGGCGCGCAACACGGCGCCGAAGTCGGCCCGGCAGAGGACGAGTCTCCCCTGACGTTCCTGAACCACGAGCCCGGCCCGGACCAACGTGCGCAGGTGGTGCGCGAGAGTCGACGGCGGTTGTTCGAAATGTGTGGCGATGTCGCCCACGCTCAGACCGTCGTGGCCAGCCCGGACGAGCAGGCGAAACACCTCGAGCCGGGCCTCATGGCCAAGCGCGGAAAAGGCGAGAGCGGATTGCGCGAGCTTCATGCGGTGAATTATAACCATGAAACCGGTTTTATTAATATGACACATGCACCGATCGCGTTTCATCCGCGCCCGAGCCCACGTCCGACAAGTCCGACAAGTCTGTTCATCCGCAGCCACGGCAAGGCCGCCCCCGAGCGCGGCGCATAGCCCGCGCGGCGCGATGCAAGCGCGTCCGCCTCTGCATCGAACGCCGCACGCTCGAACGCCGCGTGCTCCGCGCCCATCGCCAGCAGCGCGTCGACGTCGGTCGCCGAGGTGCGTCTCACGTCGACTCCGGCTCCATCGCTATCCCGTCGCAAGCTCGAACCCCTCGTCGAGCCACCCCGTCACGCCGCCCGCCATGATCTTCACCGGCCGGCCGAGCCGCGCGAGTCTGACAGCTGCGCGCGCTGCGCCGTTGCAGTGGGGGCCGGCGCAGTACGCGACGAACAGCGCGCCCGCTGGCCACGATGCGAGTTTCGACTCGTCGATCTTGCCGTGCGGTAGGTTCACGGCACCTGGCACATGTCCTTTCGCGTACAGCGCGGGGCTTCGTACGTCGAGCAACACGAACCCAGGCTCCCTGGACGCCATCGCCTCGTGCGTGTCCCAGCAGTCGGCCTCGAACGTGAACTCGGCTTCAAAGTGCTCGAGCGCGTCGCCTGACGGGGCGGCGGGTACGGCGGTAACGGCATTGGTCATGGGAACGAAGGCTCCGTTTAGATGATTGATGCGGACCATCATCTGATGCTCACACCGTGTTGGACGAGTGGCCGAAACGCCTGATACCGTACAGATCATTCCAATCGCTCCCGTACGCCCGGTCGCTGCCGGCCCCGACGTCGTCGCGCTCGTCACCGACGGGCTGTGCACGTTCGAGTTCGCCTGCGCCGCCGAGGTGTTTGGCCTGCCGCTACCCGAGCTCGGACCGCACTGGTACCGCTTTGCTACCTGCTCGATCGACGGCCGCGACGTCGTTGGGCAACACGGAATTGTCATGCGGGTAAACGGCGGGCTCGAGCGGCTCCACGGTGCTGGCACGATCATCGTGCCCGGCTGGCCGGACATCGACGCGCCAGTGCCGGGCGTGCTCGTGCGCGCGCTCGTTGATGCACACACGCGCGGAGTGCGTCTCGTGTCGATCTGCTCCGGCGCGTTCGTGCTCGCTGCTACCAAGCTGCTCGACAGCGCACGCGCCACGACGCATTGGCGCTACGCCGACGCGCTTGCGCGCCGACACCCAGCGATCGAGGTCGACCCGAATGTACTCTATGTCGGTGCGGGCGGCGTGCTGACGTCCGCCGGCAGCGCCGCGGGGCTCGATCTGTGCCTACACCTCGTGCGCACTGACCACGGCCCGGACGTCCCAAACCACGTGGCGCGCCGGCTCGTGATCCCACCACACCGCGACGGCGGCCAAGCCCAGTACGTCGAGCGCGCCGTGACGCGCACCGACTCCGCCTCGCTCGCCCCGCTGCTCGACGAGCTGCAGGCCCAACTCGCTGAGCCCTTGCGCGTCGCCGAGCTCGCGCGCCGCGCGGGCATGAGCGGGCGCACGTTTCTGCGGCGTTTTCGCGCAGCCACCGGCACGACGCCCGGCGAGTGGTTTGCACGGGCGCGCGTGGACGCTGCGAAGGAGCTCCTGGAAACGACGGCACTGCCGATCGAACGGATCGCCGAACGTGTCGGGCTCGGCACCGCAGCAACGCTGCGCCACCACTTCCGACAACGTGTCGGGACAAGCCCTGCAGACTACAGACGGCGATTCGCCGCCTTCGACGATTCCGATTCCCGGGGTTGGCCATCCGTTCGGCATGGCCGCGTCCCGCCCGCAACACCCCTATCTGACGAGACCGACGGTACGTGCGTTACTTATTCCAGTGCTCGTTCCAAAGCTGTGGAGCAATGAATCAACGTAGTGTCAAACACAGGGACACTAACATTCTTCTGATTGAGCAGCATTCCGACTTCGGTGCACCCCAGGATCAAGCAATCTGCTCCTGACTCGGCTAGACGCTCCGCAATTTCGACATAGATTGCTTCACTTACCTCCGTTGTCTTGTCCTTGCACAATTCGTCGTAGATGATCCGGTGCGTCTCGGCTCGATCAGCGTTGTTCGGGATGATGGGCTCCAAACCAGCGGCGATCAGGCGGTCGGTATAGAAGGACTGCCCCATGGTGAAGGCGGTGGCCATCAGTCCCGGAGATTTCAGTCCTACCGCAACAATTGCCTCAGCGGTTGCGTCAGCGATGTGGAGCATGGGAATGCCAACACGTTCCATCATTCGCTCAGCGAGCTTGTGCATGGTATTTGTCGCCAAAACGATCAGATCCGCGCCACCGCGCTCCAGTGCCATAGCCTCACGGTTGAGGATTTCACCTGCGGCTTCCCATTCACCTTTCACCTGGAGCTCTTCGATCACGGCGAAGTCAAGAGAACGGATAAGAAGCTCCGGCGAATGAAGTCCACCGAGACGATCACGCGTCTGGGAGCAAAGCTCTCGATAATATATCTGAGTGGAGGCGGCGGACATCCCGCCCAGAATGCCGATCGTTTTAATGGTATGGCTCCTCGTTTATGTTCGGTGGCGAGCAACGAACTGCCAGCGATTCCCGCTCAGATAAGAACATGATTAGTATCAGGAGCTTGGCGCATCATGGCAGGTGAGCTCTTCGTGCACTACCCTCAACGGGCAAGTCCGCTATCGTCTCATCTCCCATGGCAGCAC
>Ga0209828_1004119_pt1 | contig 10627 bp, 9 predicted proteins | sample MaitaG_FD_187429 | JGI IMG/M metagenome (GOLD analysis project Ga0209828, IMG submission 187429) | Marine algal microbial communities from Maine, USA - Maine_Asex2 metaG (SPAdes) (version 2) | ecosystem: Host-associated > Algae > Red algae > Unclassified | place: Maine, USA | collected 2015-01-05
GGCCTGACCTTCCAAAGCCTGTACTTCGTCGGCCTGGTGCTGTTCGTGCTCACGCTGTTCCTGAACGTGATAGCCGGGCGATTCGTGGCCCGAGTGCGGGAGCGTTACTAATGGCGCTCACAACACTCGGCGGCGGCGACATCACCGCACGGGTCGAAGAAACCATCAAGCGCCGTGGCGCCGACACAACGTCGATGTCCATGATCTGGACGTCGGTTGCTGCGGCTGGCGCACTGTTGGCCGTCGTGGCCATGTTCGTCACCTGGTACGCCGACGCGCGCACCGCAACCGCCTGGTACTCCGGCTTCCTTCCGCCGATTGCGCTGCTGCTGGTGGTTGCCGGTGCGATCGTGCTTGTGGGCAAAAAGGCCAAAGTCTTCCGCGCCGATCGTCGGGTGAACGCGGACCTGTTCTTCTACCTGACGTTCATCGTCGGGTCACTCTTGCTGATGCTGCGCCAGGTGTCGAAAGGCGACATGCACAATGCGGTGTATCTGCTCGCCATCCCGATCGTCGGGCTCATCCTGGCCATGTTCGGGCTTGTCGCAAAGGCACCTCAACTGTCCCAACCGCTCGTAACGCGATCCGGTATCGCCGTCGCCTTGCTCGCTGCGGCCGCCGTCATCCGGCAGCTGATTCGAGGCGATCTGGTTGCCGCGGCCTACATCGTCGGCATCTTGCTATCTGTCGTGGTCTTGGTGGGTCTGAGTAACACGAAGCTGACCAGGTCCACGCTCGAACTCGAGCAGGTCGCACTTGGCCTCGCGTCCATGGGCGCTGGCCTGATCATCGTGAAGCGGCTTCTCGACCCCGAGTTCGCCACCAGTGGCTGGGCTTGGGGCCTGCTCGCTGCTCTCGCCGTTGTTGGCGCTGCGGTTGCTGCATGCCAGTACCTGGGCATCTTGAGCGTGTTCCAGGTCGGGCTTTTCCTGGCACTTGCGATCAGCGTGATCATCCTGATCGTGCTGCTCGCCCAAGTGATTGGCGACGGCTGGCCAGTACTCAGCGAACGACTGAACGACTTCTGGGCCGGCACCTTGCGATCTCGCAGCGAAGATGAGCGGCTGGGTATCAGCCAGGGCATTCTCGGATCGCTCTGGATCGCGATCTTTGTCGTGATCCTGGCCTTCCCGATAGGCATTGCCGCTGCGGTCTATCTCGAGGAATACGCACCTCGCAACCGGTTCACCTCGGCGCTCGACATCATCGTGCGCAACTTGGCCGGTGTCCCGTCGGTCGTCTACGGACTGCTCGGGCTGTTCCTGTTCGTCAAGAGCGTGGCGGTCATCAACTTCTTCTTCGGCATCATCAATGGGATTGTCGGCGCCCTGTACTGGGTGCTGCAGAAGATCAACCTGGTCGACGGCGTGTACGAAGACGTGCTCGCCGAAGCTGGCCAAAGCTCGTTGTTCGCTGGCGGTGTCACGCTGGCGATCCTGGTGCTACCGATCATCGTCATCACCGCAGCCGAAGCCGTTCGTGCCGTACCGCAAAGCTTGCGCGAAGGTGCCTTCGGCGTGGGCGCAACCAAGTGGGAAGTCATCAAGAGTCAGGTGCTGCCGTTCGCTGCACCCGGCATTCTGACCGGCACGTTGCTGGCCCTCGCCCGAGCAGTTGGTGAAGCCGCACCCCTCATTCTGGTCGGTGCAATCACCGGCCGGTTGGCGCCACGAGACTCGATGTTTAGCGGTGCCGATCAGTTCTTTGGTCAGTTCGCCGACCGGTTCACGGCCATGCCGATTGTCATTGTTGGTTGGGTCAGAAACTCTGGCGTCGACCAAGGGTTCGCTCCTGCTGCCGGTGCCGCCATCGTCATGCTGTTGGTCTTCGTGATCATGATGAATTCCGTCGCAGTGCTGCTGCGTAACTACTTTGAGAAGAAGCGAGCCTGAGAATGAGTAGCGTGACCTCTACAGATGTTCCCGCGAAGGGTGTGACCTTGAGTATTGATGAAGCCGCACAGGCTGCCGCAGTGACAACGGCCAACGATGTCGTGTTCCAGTCCCGAGACCTGAGCGTCTACTACGGCGACTTCCGCGCGGTGCGAGATGTCGACCTCGATATCAAACAAGGTGAAATCACCGCTTTGATTGGCCCGTCTGGTTGTGGCAAGTCCACCGTGCTGCGCTCGTTCAATCGCATGAACGATCTGATTCCCACGGCACGTGTCGAAGGGCTTCTGCAGTACCGCGGTGTCGACCTGTACGACCCCAAAGTCGATCCGGTCGAAGTGCGTCGCCGCATCGGCATGGTGTTTCAGAAGCCGAACCCGTTCCCCAAGTCCATCTTCGACAACGTCGCCTATGGCCTGCGCATCGCTGGCATCAAGAACAAGAGCGAGCTCAGCGACCTGGTCGAGGCTTCCCTGCAACGAGCAGCGCTGTGGGACGAGGTTAAGGATCGACTCAGTGCATCGGCGACCGGCATGTCCGGTGGTCAGCAGCAACGCCTGTGTATCGCACGTGCGATCGCATCGAGCCCCGACGTCTTGCTGATGGACGAGCCATGTTCGGCACTCGACCCCATCGCCACGGCCCGCATCGAAGAACTTATGGCCGAGCTCAAGCACGACTACACGATCATGATCGTGACTCACAACATGCAGCAGGCCGCTCGCGTCAGTGACCGCACCGCGTTCTTCACTGCCGAGGTCGACGCCCAGACCGAGCAACGCACCGGCCTGCTCGTCGAATACGACGCCACGACCGCAATCTTCTCGAACCCTGCCGACGAGCGCACCGAGAACTACATCACCGGCCGATTCGGCTAAGGCAGCATTTATGACTGACGCAGAACTACGCACATCATTCCACTCGAGCCTCGACGAGGTGCGCGCCGAAGTCGTGCGCATGTGCGCCATGGTCACCGAGATGATCCCGCGGGCGACCGACGCCTTCTTGAATAACGACCTCGACGCCGCGCAGCGGCTGATCGACGACGACGATCTGCTCGACGCCGTGTCGGTCAACCTCGACACCATGTGCACCCAGTTGCTCGCACTGCAGCAGCCCATGGCGACCGACCTGCGCGAGATCATCGCGGCTATTCGACTCAATCCCGAGATTGAACGATCCGGCGACCTGGTCGTCAACATCGCCAAGGCCACTCGGCGTATGTTCGGCACCGACTACGACCCCAAGATCCGCGGCCTTATCACCAAGATGAGCGAAGAAGCCCAGCGAATGTTCCGCCTGGCTGGCGAGGCCTACGCCGGGCGAGACGTTGCGCTCGGTGCTGCGCTCGACGACATCGACGACCGCCTCGACGACTACGCCAACGAACTCATTACCGCAGTGCTTGAAGATCACCGCATGCACGGCAACGACCCGCAGACCTCGGTCCAGATGGCGCTGCTCGGCCGGTTCTACGAACGGGTCGGCGACCACGCGGTCAATGTCGGCGAATGGGTGCGTTTCATCGTCGAAGGCTGGCGACCAGAAGAGGCCGGTGCCGAGCGCGCTCGCAATCGCAGCGCCGGTGGCGCCATTGGTACTGCCAAGATCACCGAACATGTCGGTGACCTTGCCGGCACCGACACGGAAGACGAAAACTGATGACCAAACGAGTTCTCGTGACCAACGACGACGGTATCGACGGCGAGGGTCTGCGCGTGCTGACCGCCACGCTCGTCGACCATGGCTATGAACCCATCGTCGTTGCACCCGATAGCGATTACAGCGGTGCTGGCACGTCGATCATCAGCCGGTCAAGCACCAGCTTCACGGGAACCAGTCGCGAGATTGCGTACGAGAAGCGCACGCTGGCCGAAGCGCCCGACGTCGAGGCCTACGCCATCGCAGCGCCACCCGCCATGTGTGCCTTGCTGGCTATGCGAGGCGCGTTCGGTGAACCTGCTGACATGGTGGCCTCGGGCATCAACTGGGGCCTGAATACCGGTGGCGCCGTGCGTCACAGCGGCACTGTGTCAGCTGCAGTCACCGCCGCAGCGTTTGGCGTGCCAGCCGTTGCCGTCAGCGCCGAGCACAAGTTCGACGACCTTGAGGCGCCATTGCGTTTCGACACCGCGGCACTCGTAGCCGTGCAACTGATGAAGATTCTGCCAACCAGCGGCCACCAAGTCCTGAACATCAACGTGCCCCGCTGCGAGCTGTCGGAACTCGCGGGTGTGGCTGCGGCATCGGTGTCGCAAATCTCCCGCTACCGCTCCTTTGTCGAGACCAAGACCGACAGCGTGCTGACTATGGGTTACATGATGACCGACGACCAGGTCGAGCCCGAGAGCGATACCGCCATGGTCATGGCGGGCTTTGCTGCCGTGAGCTCGTTGGTTGGTACTACGTCGATTGACTGCAGTGATCTGATTGCTCGGGTCACCGAGGAAGCAGCCTGACATGACAATCGTCCTCACAATTGCGATTACCGCAGTTGTGATTGGGACGCTCGCGGCACTCGGCACCGCCCGCCAGGTGCGGTCGTCGACGACCAAGGCCATTGGCGGACGTCCCGACAGCGATCCTGTCGACGAACACCGTCGGCTGCTGGCCGAGGCCAAACGAGAGACCGATGCTGCTGCGGCACAGGTGGATCTGCTCAAGCTGTCACTCGATGCGTTGACCTCGGGTGTCATTGTGACCGACCATGCCGGCAAGGTCTTGGTGCGCAGTCGGTTGGCCGCCAATACTTCCTCTCGCTCTCACGAAAAGACGCTGGTCGATGCGGCGACTTCGGACTTGCTGGCACAAGCGGTGCAGGGCAAACGGGCCGAGCGCGAGGTCGATGTGTTTGGTCCACCGCCCCGCAACCTGTTTGTGCACGCGGTCCCGATCACGGCGAACGCCCAGGTGATCGGCGCCTTGGCAGTGATCGACGACGTCACCGACCACCACCGTATCGAGAAGACCCGGCGCGACTTCATCGCCAACCTCAGCCATGAACTGCGAACTCCGGTGGGGGCGGTGAGCCTGCTCGCCGAGATGCTGGTCGACGAGCCCGACGTTGATACTCGGAGCCAGCTGACATCGCGCATGCTCATCGAGACCGAGCGCATGACTGAAACGATCGACGACCTGCTGGAACTCAGCCGCATCGAATCCAGCACCGAGACCTATAACGATCAGATCGTGATTCAAAGCCTGCTGGACGAAGCCGTCGAGCGAACGCGGGTTGCCGCGGACTCCAGCGGTATCGCGATCGGGTCACTTGCGCCCGCGGAACCCATCACATTGACCGGCAACCGCGGTCAGCTGATTACGGCCTTGGTCAACCTGGTCGAGAACGCCGTGAAGTACAGCTCGTCTGGCGACTCGGTCAGCGTGCGGGCACGGCTCGATGACGACGGCGTCGCCCTCGTGGTCCAAGACACCGGGCGAGGCATCCCGGCGCGGGACGTCGACCGCATCTTCGAGCGCTTTTACCGGGTTGATCGATCGCGAGACGCAACCACCGGCGGCACCGGAATCGGCCTGTCGATTGTTCGCCATGTCGCCCTCAACCATGGCGGTCAGGTGAGCGTCGAGTCCTTCGAGGGCGACGGTTCAACCTTCACCCTGGTGCTCCCTGTGGCGGCCCAGCTCGAGAACGTCCAACCCGCTGATTCCCTGCCAGAGACTGCCGAAGGTGTTCACTGATGAGTGCCGAAGCGAAACCCACCAAGGTGCTGGTCGTCGAAGATGAAGAGTCCTTCCTGGAAGCGCTGCGTATCGGGCTGGCACGTGAAGGATTCGCGATCGACGTGGCCCGAGACGGCCGCGAGGCGCTCGAGCGCTTCGAAGCTGGGCAACCCGACATCGTGCTGCTCGACGTCATGCTGCCTCGAATCTCGGGCGTCGACGTTTGCCGCGACATCCGATCGAGGAGCGACGTGCCCATCATCATGGTCACGGCCAAAGGCGAAGAGATCGACGCCGTCGTCGGCCTCGAAGTCGGCGCCGACGACTACGTGACCAAGCCGTACCGTTTTCGTGAGTTGGTCGCTCGGATGCGATCAGTACTGCGACGCTCCGCCGCCGACGACGCATACGTCGAGCAAGCCGCCGCAGCGACCGACGCCGACGAACCCATCCACGTCGCCGACGTACACATCGACCCAGGTCGCCACGAAGTCACGGTCCGAGGCGAGGCCGTCGATATGCCCTTGAAAGAATTCGACCTGCTCATCGCGCTTGCCTCGAACGCCGGTCGGGTGCTCACCCGCGATCAACTCATCGACAAGGTTTGGGGACACGATTACGTCGGCGACACCAAAACCCTGGATGTGCACATCAAGCGACTGCGCAACAAGGTCGAAGCCGACCCATCGAACCCGCAATCGATCGTCACCATCCGCGGCCTCGGCTATAAGTTCAACGATTAGCACCACTCCGTTCGGGGCACCACTTGGAGAGACCGAAGACGTCGTGGTCAGAAAACAGGATGAGCGAAGCGAATCCGGACTACCAGTAGCAACAACACCCGCAGGGACCGTAGATGCCCATGTTAGAAAACAGGATGAGCGAAGCGAATCCGGACTACCAGTAGCAACAACACCCGGAGGGACCGAACACCTACGGACCCGAAAACAGGATGAGCGAAGCGAATCCGGACTACCAGTAGCAACAACACCCGCAGGGACCGAACACCTACGGACCCGAAAACAGGATGAGCGAAGCGAATCCGGACTACCAGTAGCAACAACACCCGGAGGGACCGAACACCTACGGACCCGAAAACAGGATGAGCGAAGCGAATCCGGACTACCCCTGGTCAGCGGCCAGGTTCTTAGCTTGACGGCGGAGTTCTTTAACGATGGTGTGGGCTTCGATCAGCACCGCTTGATCGTGCACCTGGGTCAGTAGGCTCATGGCTTGGGAACGTTTGACCCAAGTGACAGCGTCGACCTCGTCGTTCTGCACGAATGAACCGCTGAGTGTGGTCATGAGCCAATATTTGACTCGCTTGGGTTTGCCACTAGGCGTGATGTAATTGACCGGGCTCAGTTTGGCGAGTATCTCGCAGACCAATCCTGTCTCTTCTTTGACTTCGCGCAACGCCGCGTCACGATGCTTCTCCGCCCGGTCGAGTTTGCCCTTGGGCAGGGACCAGTCGTCGTACAGCGGGCGGTGAATGAGCAGGTATCGGGGTTTGTTCTTGCTGAGGTCGACAATGACGCCGCCAGCTGCTTCGATCCGTGCCATTAGTACTTTCCTTGCTCATGCAGAAGCACGTGCATCTCTATGGTTCCAGATTCATCGGGAGCAACCCAGGACCCATCGGCGTCGAGCGCCCAGGCGCGACGGTCGTCGGCCAGGTTCGCTTCGATAATGTTGTCGAGCTTTTTGCGAGTCATTGGGTCGGTCACCGGTACAAGTGCTTCGACACGTCGGTCGAGATTACGACTCATTAGATCGGCCGATCCAATGAGATAGTGAGGTTTACCTGCGCCTTCTCCGTTCGCGAACCAGTAGCAGCGTGCGTGCTCTAAGTACCGACCAAGCACGCTGCGAACCGTGATGTTCTCGCTCAGGCCAGTGACACCGGGACGTAAACAGCACATACCGCGCACAATGAGTTCGACTTTGGTGCCAGCCTGAGATGCTTGATAGAGCGCCTCGATCATCGCTGGATCCACCAAAGAGTTCATCTTCATGCGGATGTGACCATCGGTTCCTTGCGCGGCTTCGTTTTCAATAAGCTCAGTGAGGCGTGGCCTCATGTCAGCCGGTGCGGTCACTAGTTGTTCGTAGTCGACAGGTACGTGGAAACCGGTTAATGAGTTGAACATGGCGCTCAGGTCCGCACCGAACGCGGGCCGAGCCGTGAAAAGGCCCAGATCGGTATAGAGCAGGGCAGTGCGGGCGTTGTAGTTGCCGGTGCCAAAGTGGCAGTACCGCACCAACGAGCTCTCTTCTCGGCGAACTACCAGGCACGTCTTGGTGTGAATCTTGAGCGACACGAAGCCGTAGGCCACGTGCACGCCCGCTCGCTCAAGGCGGCGAGCCCAACTGATGTTGGCAGCCTCATCGAAGCGGGCCTTGAGCTCGACCACCACCACGACTTGTTTGCCTGCCTCGGCGGCGCGGACCAATGCCTCGACGATGAGTCCGTCGCCGGACATGCGGTACATCGTCATCTTGATTGCTTGGGTGTGCGGATCATCGGCTGCTGCGTTGATGAAGGCGAGCACGGTGTCGTCGAACGACTCGTAGGGGTGGTGTACGAGAATATCGCGGGCACGGATGCGGCTGAAAAGTTCGTCGGCCGAACCGACGCCCGTGAACTCAGGTGGCGTGCGCTGGGGCAGCGGCTCCAGGGTGAAACTCGGGTGTTCTTTGGTGAGCTTGTCGATGTTGCAATACGTGCCCAAGTCAACCGGACCGTCGACGTCGAAGAGCGCGTCGTCTTCGACGCCGAGTTCGCTCAGCAGTACGCTGCGGATCTCGGTAGAGGCATGGCTATCGATTTCGATGCGAACGACTTCGCCAAATCGACGCTGACGCAGCTCGCTTTCGACTGCGGTCAGAAGATCGTCGTCATGATCGTCGAGCGTCTCGGCATTCACCGATATGTCAGCGTTGCGAGTAACACGGAAGACCGCTCTCTCCACTACTTCGACACCGGGGAAGAGCTGATCAAGGTTGGCTGAAATGACTTCTTCGAGCGGTACGGCTTTAGACCCAATCGTGACATGGCGACCGAGCAGATCGGTTGGCACCTTGACCCGAGCGAATCGCCGAACGCTGCTGCCCGGCTCCCCGATGAGCAGGCCCAGGTTGAGCGAGAGTGTGCTGATGTAGGGGAACGGGTGGCCGGGGTCGAAAGCCAATGGCGTCAGGATCGGGAAGACCTGATCCAGATAGAACGCACGGAGCTCAGCTTTTTCGTCCGAGCTCAGGTCGCCCCAAGCAGCAAGCTCAAGCGGCTCCTCAGCAGCCATCATCTCGACGGAAAGACGGGCGGCGATTCGCTGTGCCTCTCCATGTTGGCGTGCAACCATGACGAGAGCTTCGGCGAGCTGAGATTGGCTCGTGACGCCATCGTCGACGACTCGCACTCGACCGTTTCGGGCGTCGTCTTTCATCGACCCAACGCGCACCAAAAAGTACTCATCTAGGTTGTTCGCCCAAATCGAGACGAACCGCATGCGATCAGCAAACGGCAACGACTCATCTTCGGCTAGTGCCAGAACACGGCGGTTAAACTCGTGCCAGGACAGCTGGCGGTTAAGGAACCGTGATGGGCTGGTCGGTGGTGCGACCGCCATCAGCTCAGCTGCTTTCTTCCTCGTCGTAACCGAGATCCCACTCGAGCAAAATGTTCGAACGCTCGGCATCGCGGTTCACACGCTCGCGATTGCGGCGGAACTGGGGATCATGGGGCGGCAGCAACAGCAGTCGGGCCATAACTCGCAACTTGAACGACTCAACAAAGCCGCTGTCACCAAAGTCGCTACGGAAGTCCCAGTGGGGGGAAGTCGGCCCCAAGTAAACGATCTTCACATGCGCAGTGGGTGCGACTACCTCGCCATTTTCGTCAACCGCGCCGGTGGTCTGAGTATCTGACATACCGAGAGTCTACGCGGTGGCGCTCTGCTCCGCTCGGGCGCACACCTGGCGGCTCGAAAACACCATAAGACGCCCGTGGTCCAAACCGGATTAGTCGCCGTTGGAAGCGTCGGCACGGGTGCCCAAGGCAACTTCGGCAGCCAGCGCGTCACCTTGGCGGGTGAACTCGATGTTGATGACATTGCCGGGGTCGAGGCGCCGGATGATCCGAGCGACGTCTTCGGGCGTAGCGACTTGGGCACCGCTGATGCCGGTGATCACGTCTCCAGGTCGCAAACCCGCTCGGTCGGCCGCCGAGCCTTCGAACACGTCGAGCACGAATACGCCGCTGTCACCGGTCACGCCTGCGGCATCTCGGTTTTCTTCGGACACCACTGCGAGCGACATGCTTGATGCCCCGAACCAGGCCGTGTCTGGCGTGAGCGATGCATCACCAGCGGCGAAACCTTCGAGGAAGTCAGCGACTGAGTCGATGGCGATGGCAAAGCCCACGTTCTGTGAGTTCTCGATAATGGCGGTGTTGATGCCGATGACTTCGCCGGCTGCGTTGACGAGTGGGCCGCCAGAGTTGCCAGGGTTGATGGCCGCATCGGTCTGGAGCAGATTCTCGAAACTGAGCCGGCCGGCGTCGATTTGGCGGTTCTTCGCCGACAAGATGCCGAGCGTCACGGTCGGGTCACCACCGAGGCCGAGCGCGTTACCGATCGCCAAGACCGGGTCGCCGACAAGCAGTTGGTCAACGGTGCCCAAGGTCGCTGGCAGCGTGTCGGTTACGCCTTGCACCTGCACGAGTGCAACGTCTTCGGCCACGATGCTCGATACGACGGTGCCTGGTGCGCGCGTGCCATCGAAGAAGACGACTTCGATGGTGTCGGCATCTTCGATCACGTGGGCGTTGGTCAAGATCAGCCCGTTCGTGTCGACCACAATCCCGGACCCAGATCCACCGAAGACACCTTGCAGGCTTTCGACATTGGTTTCAATGGACACGACCGACGGCGAGACTACGGCGAGGACACCTTGCACGTTGAGGGCTTCGCCTCGCAGAGTCAGGTTTTCGGCGCCGACTACTCCAGCGCCGCCACCCAGGCTGACCAGCGAAGGTTGATTGTCGTCGAAGAGCAAGA
>Ga0209828_1004127_pt1 | contig 10612 bp, 8 predicted proteins | sample MaitaG_FD_187429 | JGI IMG/M metagenome (GOLD analysis project Ga0209828, IMG submission 187429) | Marine algal microbial communities from Maine, USA - Maine_Asex2 metaG (SPAdes) (version 2) | ecosystem: Host-associated > Algae > Red algae > Unclassified | place: Maine, USA | collected 2015-01-05
AGTCGATCCTTCAGGATCGTGCTCAATACGTGGGCCTTATCGGGCAGCTCTCGAACCCCACCGGTCTGCTGTCGGGGATGTTTTTCGCTCTGCGAAAAACTCCGGTTTGAGTCGATCCGTCAGGATCGCGCTCAATACGTGGGCCTTATCGGGCAGCTCTCGAACCCCACCGGTCTGCTGTCGGGGACGTTTTTCGCTCTGCGAAAAACTCCGGTTTGAGTCGATCCGTCAGGATCGTGCTCAATACGTGGGCCATGAGGGACTTGAACCCCCGACCCCCTGCGCGTCATGCAGGTGCTCTAGCCAACTGAGCTAATGGCCCCGGAGCACGAAACTGTAGCAGCGCAATCCGGGCGTGCACCTCTGAATTTTGGGGTTGCTCACAACCGCTATCCACGTGGCCCTCGCAGCTGGGCTCACCGTTGACGGCCAAAGGGGCATCGTGAACGGTGATTTCCGCCGCATAATATGCTCCGTGCCCGGTTGTTGGCCATTGCCCTTTGGGCATGGTCTGTTCTTTGGGCATGGTCTGTTCTTTGGGCTTGTTCGTTCTTTGCACCCGATCCGTGCCGCCCCGAAGCCAGACTCCGGTAACTTCGGGAAACACCACTGACACAAGGAGTCACCCAATGTCCGCTCAGTCCCTCGCTCAGGCAATCGAAATCAGCCGATCAGTCCTCGGGAACGTCCAGGCTGACCAACTCCAGAACGCCACGCCGTGCGCGTCCTGGAACGTCTCGGAACTCATCAATCACATGGTCGGCGCTCAGGGCTTCTTCCAAGCCGGCCTCGAAGGTTCTGCTCCGTCTGGTGACCAACCAAACTGGGCCGAGGGTGATTACCTCGCCGCCTTCAACGAGGCATCCGCAGCCAGTCTCGCCTCCTTCTCGGCCGAGGGCGCAATGGAGAAAACCGTGTCGATGCCCTTCGGTGACATGCCCGGCGCCGCGTTCATGGGTCTCGCATTGAACGACACCTTCACCCACGCCTGGGACCTCGCCAAGGCAACTGGACAGGACACCAACCTCGCACCCGAACTCGCCTCGGCAATCCTCGCTCAGAGCCGTCAAATGGTGCAGGACTCGTTCCGTGGTCCAGAAGGCGCACCGTTTGGCACCGAAGCCGCCTGCCCCGAGGGAGCCTGCCCCGCCGATCAACTCGCCGCCTTCCTCGGACGTGACGTTGCGTAACGAGGAATCACTCCTCGCACCGGAGACCGCACTGGTCTCCTATGGAACTCTTGCACCGGGGGAGTCGAACAACTGGAAAGTTCGACCCCTCGGCGGCGACTGGATGGAAGGCACCGTTCGAGGTTGGATCTTTGAGATCACCTGGGGTGCGCTGGTGGGCTACCCGGGCATCGCCCTTGACGATGATGCGCCACCTGCACCAGTGAAGGTTCTGGTGTCTGCGGAGCTTGCGAAGAACTGGGATCGCCTCGACGACTTCGAAGGCGATGGTTATCGCCGCGCGTCCACCATCGTGACGCTCGCTGATCACTCGACGTTCACGGCCACTGTCTACGAAGCACTCACGGACAATGATGACTGAGCTGGGATGACTGATCTGGGATGACTGATCTGGAACGACTGCGCCGGTGGGCCATGATGTAGGCATGAGGTCTTCTCCCGAAACGTCGCATCTGGGGTTTGAGGTGTTGGAGGACTTTGAACGGTTCTCTCAGGTTGACGATGTGTTCTCGCGCTCCTTCTGGGACGACGAGATTCGCTCCGAGAAATCTGCCACCTTCTACCGGACCTACCGGGAACCGTTGAAGGCGTGGCGTAGAGCCAACGGCTTCACGCAGCGGGACTACGCCCTGCGCAACGCTTCCTGGCACGTCAGCGACGTCTTCACCGAAATGTACGAGGACCAGGGCCGTCGTGACGGCTTCCAGGATCCGCTGTCGATGCTGCGGGATGGTCCGGGCGTTCCGCTTGAACCCGAGTCACCGGAGGTCTCCGCCGACGAGATCAAACGCATAGCAAACGTGTTCGGAGCAGACCTGGTCGGCATCACCGACTATGACGAACGCTGGGTGTATTCGGAACGTTTCAGTCCCATGCTGGGTCGGGCCAAACCGAACGATCTGCCCGAGGGCCTCACCGGTGTCATCGTCATCGGACAGGCAATGGACGCCGAACTGATTCAAACCGCGCCATCGGCGCTCTCGGGCACGGCAACGGGCCTCGGATACTCCAAAGATGCTGCGGTGCTGCTCGGCGTTGCGCAGTACATCAAGAACCTTGGCTACGAAGCGGTGCCGTCCATGAATGACTCGGCGCTCGCCATACCGCTTGCGTTGGCAGCGGGCCTGGGCGAGTACGGACGCCATGGTCTGCTCATCACCCCTGAGTTCGGATCCCGCGTACGATTCGGCAAGATCTTCACCAACATGCCGATGGCCTCAGACGCTCCAAAAACCTTCGGCGTGAAGGAGTTCTGCGAGCAGTGCAACCGCTGCGCTGACGCCTGCCCCGCTCGTGCCATCCCCCAGGGTGGGCCGGTCCCAGTTGCCCTGAACCGCAGCGGTCTCAAAGGCGTGAAGAAATGGTCCGTCGATGGCGAGGCCTGCTTCGGCTACTGGACCAGGATCAACAGTGATTGTGCAATCTGCGTCCGGGTCTGCCCGTACAGCCGCGATTACTCCAAGGCGCACAGTCGACTCTGGCGGCGCCTGGCAGGAACCCGCTTGCGTGGATTCATGCTCAAGCTGGACGACAAACTCGAAGGCGGTAAGCGCCTCAAGCCCACTGCGTGGTGGAAAGGCACACGTCAGCCCTGATCCGAAGATTGGGTCGAAAGACCCATTTCGCTCGCAGCGCCTTACTTTGACAACACGGAAGCCGATCCGTGCGGCGTATGGGGAAGGCATTCAAGGCCGAGTCGGTGATCCGACGACCAATCGAGGATGTGTGGGCCCGGCTCACCGACTGGGCAAATGCGGGCGAGTGGATGCGAGCCGCCCGGGGCGCCGAGTACACCACCTTCGGCGATGAGGCGCATGGCGTGGGCTCCAACATCAGGTTCTTTCGCAACGGCGGGTTTCTGGTGGCTGAGATCTCTGCGTGGGACCCGCCGGAGATCCTGCAGCTGGGAACCCGGTCGCAGATGCTCGGGTCCACTGTCGAAACCACGCACACGTACCTTCTCGATCACGTGACCGATTCCGTGACTTCGGTGGCCCTGGAAACCTGGTGCATGGTCGAAGGGCCGGCAAAGGTCCTCACACCAATTATTGAGATCAACCGGCGCATCTCGGACCGCTTTCAACCTACGCTGCTCAAAGATCTGATGGAACTTGATTTGGTGGACACGGCACTGCCATGAGCCCAGAGCTGAATCAGGTGAGCGAGCCCGAATTGGCGCCATCGCCGCGGAACGGTTTGATCCAGGCGACATAGAACGCCCACACCAGCATCGCAGCTGACAAGGCAGCTATCAGAATGCCCCAGAACCAGTAAGGCAGGAATAACGCGTCAGCAATGGAGCCGGTGTCGGATGGCGCAGGCCCTCCGTCAATGGTGATGCTGTCGGTGAACAGATAGTCCCAGGTACCCCAACTGGCGAGACAGAACTGAATGCCTATGAGCTGGGCCACGAAGACCCGAACAATGTCGGGCGCCTTGAACGCGATGGGAATGAGCACCGCGGCGATGAGGCTCATTGACCAGATGCCGAAGGCGTTGCGGATGAAGAGTATGACCGAAAGCACTGCGACCACCGAGATGACGGGCAACACGTAGCGGCTGGTCTTGGGGCGCGCCGAGAAGATGATGATCAGGGCACCGAAGAACGCCGGACCGAGAAGGCCAGCCGCGGAAACGAACGCGCCGGTGAATCGGCCTGCGCCGGAGTGCCAGACAACGCCACCCAGCCCCTTGTAGAGCTCCATTCTGGCCACGTCGCCGCCAGTCAGTTCGGAAGCGACCGCATGGCCAAGCTCGTGAATCCACACGCCGAGAAGAGCAAACGGGTAGAGCAACTTTCGCCCGTGCGGAATGCGCGGTAGCAGGACGCTGAGTCCAACCGCTGCCCAGAATGCCGCCATGAGATGATTGCGATTCAAGCCGCCAGATGCCGACGCGGTTGCATCAGTTCCCGAAAGATCAAACGTGGACATGGGCTCATTCTACGCGTGGGAGGCTCCTAGTGAGCGGCTGGCGATCGCGGCCGCAGCAAGCATAAGCAGCGACGCAGCAATCAACGAAGGCGACAGATCCACGTACTCTGCGAGCGTGCCGAGAGTGACTGCGCCGAACATGGTGCCCACGGAGACGGTCTGGCCAACCAGCGAGTGCACCGTGGCCCGTACCTCCGACGGCGACTCGCGGTTTGTCCAGCTGGACACGACAGGATCCAACGATTCGCGGGTGGCATCCTGGAACATCATCCCGAGGCCAATGACGACGGGGGAGCCGGTGACCGCCAGAATCATTGCTCCGCTTGCGGCCACAATCATCAGCGTCATTGCGGTCGCAACAACGCCCGCCCCCTGACGTTCGTCGCTGGTTTTCATCGCCCAGCTGACGATGGCGTTGACCACAATGCCCGCAGCAGCAAGCACCAGGAACAGAACCCCGGTTGCCGTGATCGACTCGGTGCCGGCACCCAGCGACTCCATGAACTTGACGAAGCCGAAGCGGTCCATGGCCTCGGCCGCCATGTCGAAGACGAAGAGTGTTGCAATGAGGATCCGAAGTCGGTGCGTGCCCTTCACAACCCGCAGTCCCTGCTGGAGCGTCTCCCGGAATGAAGTCCGGTTTCGTTGCGGCGTGAAATGATTTTCGGTCATTGCGACCGCAAACCAGGCGGCCTGAGAGACCTTGGCGACTGCGGTCACGAGAATGGCGACACGAATGTCGCGGGTACCGACCAACATCATCACGACCACGCACACGAGAGCCGCGACGATGCCATAGCGGTGGCGTCGCAGGATCAGTTCTTCGATGGCGTCATCGTCAACGGCGGCGCTGGTATCACCCTGGAGTTCGTCGGTGATCCATGCGACGTCGGCGCCGCTTTTGAACGTCCAGGCCAGTCCGGCAAGGGCCTGAGCAGGAAGCAGGACCCAGAAATCGCGACTGATCACTGCCCACGCGAAGGCCAGGCCCATCACGGTGTGGGCGATGACCTGTGACCATTTCCGGCTGTACAGATCCGCGACCACGCCGGTTGGGGTTTCGGCACCCAGAACGGTCAGATCCAGCACCACACCCATGGCCACGAGTTGCAGCGGAGAGAAGCCCAGGTCGTCGATCCACCAAACCAACGCTCCCAACCAGAAAGCCCACTCAACGCCCTCGCCGAGAGCTCCGCCATAGACGAAAATCTTGCGTGGGTCAGACCGGCGAAACGACACGGCGCGAGTCTTGCAGCTGCGAAGTCGCACCCCCGGGCAATCCCTCGCCGGGGTGACAGAGGGCTCCGGCTACAGCGTTGGCTTGCTGGAGCTGCGGCGCGTGGACCGGGCAATCTCGGACAGCCACTTGTCCGCAGCGCGCAGCCGGCGCTCCATGTCGGCCACCGTGGCAGCGGTGATCCGTTTGACGTTGGAGAGGCGATTGAGCTCGGCGTTCACCTCGGGATACGACTGCCCCGTCCGGGCCACGATCTCGCGAACGCGCATCGCATTCTTTTCGCGAAGCCGGGCCTTCTCCGCAGCTCGGGATTGCGGGACAGAATCGGCGGACGGCGTGGCCCACGGATCGTCAGAGAGCATGACCGCGTCGCGCCCCGGGAGCGGCGGCGGGGGAGGAAGATCGATCGGGAAACCTTCAAGGTCTTCAGGCAGCGTGACGTACTTCTCGTTGTGATCAAGGCCGTCCGACGGTGCCGACTCTGCTTCGTCGATCACGGTAGACGACAGCGCTGCGAACAGTGAGAGCTGCTCCTCCTGGCCGGTCTCTTGCGTGACGGTGTCGAAGTCGGTTTCCACCTCACGGGTCTTACGCAGCTCAATGCTGTGGCGGCGTTGGTTCGCAAGCGCCGTGGCATGACCACGCAGTCGCACATCATCGGGAAGGTACATGAAAGCCTTCTGTGACCTGACGCCGGTGGTCCAGCGGGCGATACGACCTACCGCCTGACGGAAGAACATTGCCGTAGTGGTCGTGGTGGCAAACACAGCGACGCGCAGGCGGGGAATGTCCACGCCCTCCGAAATCATGCGAACGGCGATGATCCATGGCTCGTCGCTGTTCGCGAAGGCCTCAATCACATCGCTGGCTTTCGGGTCGTCAGACAGTGCGATGCGAGGGCTGATGCCGTGACGCATTTCCATTTGACGAGCAATGCCGCGAGCGTGGTCATGATCGATTGCGATTATCAGCCCACCGGCGTCGGCGTGGGTCTCACGAATGTCTCGCAGCTTCTTTTCGGCGTGACCGAGTACCGTCTTGAGCCATCCGCCGTCGAGACTCAACGCAGTGCGCAGCCGGGCACCCCACTCCGACTGCAGGATCTCGTCTTCAAAAGTGGCATCAATCAATTGGCCCTCGGAGTTCACCCACTCCATGTGACCGTCGAAGCGGGGGAAGTAGACAGGGCGGACAACACCACCGTCGTTGAGTGCCTCGCCATAGCCGTACTCGTAGTCGGGCTCGGCCTCGCCGTAGTCGCCCCACGAATACTTGACGAAGGGGATTGGGCTGTCATCGGTGCGGAAAGGGGTTCCGCTCAGAAGAAGGCGACACGCTGCGGCTTCGAAGGCGTTGCGGACGCCGTCTCCCCAACTCCGCTCGTTTGCGGCGTGGTGAATCTCGTCGAGGATCACCAGCCCGCCAGCGCAGAATGAAGCGAGCTCGGCTGAAGACGAGGCGGTTTGCGCGTAGGTGACGATGACGCCGTGCATGTCGGCCGCAGGCGGTCCGCCTGCGGCCGACCAGGCCGGGTCCAGGTGGAAGCCGAAGCGAAGAGCTGCCTCGGCCCACTGACGTTTCAGGTGTGCCGTGGGTACGACCACAACCAACGGAAGACGTTCTCCGCCAAGCCATTGGCGGGTTGCAGCGAGAGCGAACGTGGTCTTGCCAGCACCGGGACACGCAACGGCCAAATAGGTCTCCGGTCGCTGGGCGCTGAACATCTGCAACGCCTCCTTCTGCCAGGCGCGCAGGGTGATGCTCTGCCTCATAGGACGGACGACTTCTTCAGGCGGCGCGCCGGGTTGCGCGGCTTGATCTGTTGGTTCGTGAGCGGAACGGCAGGGGGCATGGGTGGACGAATCTAACGAGCGCGCGGGCCGCGCGTGTGGACCGGTACTAACGTCAGTGCGGATGACTGATGAAGGTGTGACCAAACTCCCGGAACAGGGGGTCAGCTGGCCTGAATTGCGCGCCGAAATGCTCACTCGTGGACAGCATGACGCCAATTGGCGCGAAGGCAAGACTGCCGTCTACGTGTTCAACGCCGGCGACGACGTCACCCAGGTTCAGAAAGAGGCCTATGCCCTCTATCAGTCCGAGAACGGCCTGGGTCCAGCAGCGTTTCCGTCCCTGCATCACATGGAACTCGACGTCGTTCGGATGGGTCTGACCCTGTTGCACGGCGATGCAGACGCCACCGGCAACATGACTTCCGGCGGTACCGATTCCATCACGATGGCCGTCAAAGCGGCACGTGACTTCCATCGCTCAATGGCAGGGGATGACCATCGCCAGCGCAACATTGTGATTCCTCAGTCGGCGCATCCTGCCTTCGATAAGGCGAGCACGCTCATGGACCTTGAGGTTCGTCGTGTGCCCATCCGGTCCGACCATCTTGCTGATGTGACTGCGATGAGCGATGCGGCCGACGATGACACCGTGATGATTGTTGGCTCGGCGCCCAGTTTTCCGTTTGGTCTCATCGACCCCATTGTGGAGTTGAGTGACCTGGCGCAGGAACGAGGTCTGTGGCTCCATGTCGATGCCTGCGTGGGTGGGTACATCGCTCCGTTCGTTCGCATGAACGGCGCGCCGATCCCGCCGTTCGATTTCGAGCTTCCCGGTGTCAGCTCCATGTCGGCGGATCTGCACAAGTACGGGTATTGCGCCAAAGGCGCGTCCACGGTGCTGTTCCGTTCCGAGGAGCTTCGCTCACACATGGTCTTTGACCACCGACTCTGGCCTGGTGGTCGGATGGTGACGCCTACGCTGGCGGGCACCAGGCCGGGCGGAGCGATCTCCGCAGCGTGGGCGGTGATGCACTACCTTGGCGAGGCTGGCTATCGCACGAAGCACCGCCAGGTCACGGACGCACGCGAGAGCATCGAGGCGGGTGTGGGTGAGCTTGGCTTCGAGGTGCTCGGCTCACCGCAGCTCGGCCTTGTCGCTTTCTCTCATCCGGACCTCGACGTCTTCGCGATCTACAAGCAGATGTATCGCCGAGGCTGGATCACGGCGCTGGTCACCGACCCGCCTGCGCTCCATTTGATGTTGTCGCCGTTCCACGCTGAGGTCACGCACACCTACCTGGCCGATCTTTCCGACAGCGTGGCGGTTGTTCGTGGCGGCGACACCGAGCGGGTCACCGAAGCTCGCTATTCCTGAACCAACTGCTGGGCTCTCACAAACCGCAACTCAGTCCATGTTTGGCGACTACGCATAGTCGATGTGGCGGTATCGGCTGCGCCAATCGGCCGGGCGGCCAGGCGTGTGCTGCGACGACAAGCACACCAACCAGTCGCTGGTGGCTCGAACGCGCGACACCACGGTAAGTGCGGGCCGGAGCGGCCGTAAACCCGGTCCCCCAGGGCTCAACCTGTAGTAGAGGTTGCGTGTCGCGGGATTGCGTGTTCAGCGATCTGTGATAGGTCGTACGGCCTGTTTGCGCTGGAATGAGCGGCAGCGTCTCAACAACATTCGCTGTCGACCGAAAGTAGGAAGAGAAGCTATCAATCCAGAGGAAAGATCATTGTGAAGTCACTACTGGACAAGGCTGCGCCAAGCCCCTCGCGCTGTTGGCGTACTGATCCAAACATACTCATAACGGTGTTGGCGACGCTTGCGTTGATCGTGACAACGGTCTTCGTCCTGCCGCCTGGTGCGGCTCACGCGCTCACCCCTGGGTACGAGATCACGACCACGTACGCGGCTGGAAGCGGCGACGCCAGCACGACATACACGAACATCAACGCGACGGTGGAGCAGCCGAGCCTCGGTGACATGACCGGTCCAGCATCGGCCTTCAGTACCGGCGGAATCGTAGGGAGTAACAACTCGATCACCAGCGTTTGGAGCGCCAACGGCACGGCAACGTTCACCTTCAATCCCCCGGTCGACAATCCCATCCTGCATCTTGATCGCCTCGGCGGTTACCGAACGACGGCTGGATTTCCTGCCTCCACAGATTCGAATACGTCGGTGTGGACGCTCAACGGACCGGCCGGGGCAACGCTGAACCGGTTGTCGGGCACACCACACTTTGAAGTTGTCGGAGCACAGATATTCCGAACGCCGAATGTTGCGACGGCAGAGAACAGTTCGTGCGCCACCAGTTCTGCCAGCGGCACAGGTTGTGGCTCTGTCCAGATAACTGGCTCGGCCATCTCCACGCTCACGTTCGGTATCACATTCGACGGTCCGTTCCTCAATGGCGACCCCCTCGACGGGGTTTCGCTTCGGATCGAGGTACCGATACCCGAACCCCAACTTACGCTGGTCAAAACTGTCACGAACGATGAGACAGTGCCGGGCACCGCTGGTCCCGCCGACTTCACACTGACCGCGGATGATAACGCAGGGAATGCCATCTCTGGACTTTCTGGCACGCCTGCGGTGACCAATGCGCAGCTCCCTGCTGGGACGTACACGCTGAGCGAGACCGGCGTTTCCGGTTACACCCAATCGATTACCTGTTCTGGCGCCACCCTGTCCGGCACCGAACTGGTGCTGAACACCGGTGACAATGCTACGTGCACCTTCGTGAACAACGACGCAGACGGTGACGGCGACGGCGTCGCCGATTCGGTTGATGATGAGCCAGCTAACCCGTGTGTTCCGGTTCCGTATGCGGCAGGTACGCAGCCAGCGGCTGGTACTGATGGGGACTGTGATGGTGATGGTGCGGCGAATGCTGATGATTCAGATCCCGGCGACCCGTGTGCCACTCCTGGTGATCCTGGTTGGGTAGAACTCTCCACCAATGATTGTGATGGTGACGGCACCACGGTTGGTGGCGGTGACAGCAATGATGCTGATAGCTGTGTAGATGCGGCAGATCCTGGTCCGTCCTCCAATGATTGTGATGGTGACGGCACCACGGTTGGTGACGGTGATCAGGACGATACCGATGTGTGTGTTGATGCTTCGGGCAGGATTGATTCGTGTTCTGATTCTGATGGCGACGGCATCACCGACGACGTTGATTCAGATCCTTTGGATCCGTGTGCTCCGCAAGGCGACGCTGCTTGGACGCAACAAGGCACCAATGATTGTGATGGTGACGGCACCACGGTTGGTGACGGTGACAGCAATGATGCTGATAGCTGTGTAGATGCGGCAGATCCTGGTCCGTCCACCAATGATTGTGATGGTGACGGCACCACGGTTGGTGGCGGTGACAGCAATGATGCTGATAGCTGTGTAGATGCGGCAGATCCTGGTCCGTCCTCCAATGATTGTGATGGTGACGG
>Ga0209828_1004128_pt1 | contig 10610 bp, 7 predicted proteins | sample MaitaG_FD_187429 | JGI IMG/M metagenome (GOLD analysis project Ga0209828, IMG submission 187429) | Marine algal microbial communities from Maine, USA - Maine_Asex2 metaG (SPAdes) (version 2) | ecosystem: Host-associated > Algae > Red algae > Unclassified | place: Maine, USA | collected 2015-01-05
TAAGTGGCCATCATAACCTTGCTAAAAATCCGTGCAATCCCCAAATCCGTATAATCCGTGATTCAGATAATAATGCGATTTGTGATTTCTGAGTACTCTTGTGTTTCTAGCAAAAACTAACTTTATAGATTACGAGCCGTAGGCGCAGCCTACTAGGAACTAGATTTAGGATAACCAGATAATAAGATAACCATGATAAAAATGCGTACAATCCCTAAATCCGTATAATCCGTGATTCCAACAAAATTAATCGGGTAGGCATAAAAAAGCCTCAATAAAGAGGCTTTTTTATTATTTTTTAATATATTTTCTTTCTTTAATCTTAGCTTTCTTACCGACTAATTCTCTTAGGTAAAACAACTTAGCTCTTCTTACCTTACCCCTTTTGAGGATGTCTATCTTAGTTATATTAGGAGAAGACAATGGAAATATTCTTTCTACACCTACTCCATTAGATATTTTTCTAACTGTAAATGTCTTAGTGCTTCCAGTACCTTTGATCTGTATTACATCTCCTTTAAAAATTTGAACTCTTTCCTTAGCTCCCTCTACAATTCTATAATTTACAGCAATATTATCTCCTGGTTTGAAGTCAGGAAGTGTATTTTCTGTTGTCAAGTTATCGTGTACGTACTTTATATGGTCCATGCTACATTTATTTAACGGAGTGCGAAGATAATCTTTTCTGCAATAATTACATACTTTTCAATATATAAAAATTTTCTATCTCAGTAAGGTTATATGTCCTTTAATGGTTTCTCTATCACCTCTGGGGCCCACATACTCCGCCTGATAGACGTATACACCGTTCATCGCTAGAGCTCCTATATTATCTATTTGGCCATTCCATGCATCGAAGGGATCCTCTGTTTCAAAGACCCTCTCTCCCCACCTATTCCATACAGACAATCTGTAATTCCTGATACCTGTGAGTACACCTATACCATTAAAAACATCATTTTTTGCGTCATTATTAGGTGTAAATGCATTAGGAAAAAACAAGCTCACTTCAGGAGAAATATCAATTAATTTAGAGATCGTATCTGGACATCCACTAGGGTGCAATACAGTAAGCAGAACTTGATAAATACCTGTATCCTGAAAAGCAAAAGTAGGATTCATTTCCATAGAGGTGCCTACACCTCCGAAATTCCATTGATAGGATACCGCTCCAATGGACTGATCAAAAAAGCTTATTTCTTTATTAAAAGAATTAGGTTCCTCTGGCGTAAACGTGAAGTCAGCAGTAGGCTTCTCTGCTACTGTTATTAAATTAGGGAAAAATTTAGATATATTACAACCTATAGGTGATGTAACATCTAAATTTACAGAAAATACGCCCGTTTCTTCATACACATGCGTAGGACTCACCTCATTTACAATATCAGACCCATCCCCGAAGTCCCATAGAATATCATAAGTAGAATCGATGGGCACCGATAGGTTATTGAAGAATATTTCTCCAGGTGCACATCCTAAAAAGTTAGAAGGATCTACAACTAATATAGGAGGAGCAGGAAACCAATCGACATTTTTAGTTATGGAATCCCTACAATTATTGTTATCTCTAGAAATAAGTCTTACTGGTTTGGTACCTGGATCTGGGAACTGGTGAGACGGGTTCTGTATCACACCCTGTTCTCCAGCAAAATCCCAATCCCAACCAACTACATCTAAGGCACCTGTAACACTTAAGTCTTGAAATGAGACTGGACCTGCTATGCAAGTATCATATGCAAATTCAAAATCTGCTTCTATACTAGGGAAAATATTTACAACAACATTAGCCGTATCACTGCAGTCCGCTTGCCCTGGGTTCAATATCATCAGCCCAACGTACTGACCTACACCAGGGAACTCGACGGTTACATCTTTCGTATTATATTCGTCGAAGGTGCCATTTATATTAAAGATCCATTGGTAGGAATCTATATTGGATTCCTTCGTACTTTCGTTGTCGAAAAACACTTCTGTTTTGCCACATGAATTTATAAAAAACTCTTTTCCTCCCACTGTAGAGTCTGCCTGTATCTGGGCTGTCAAAAGTGGATCACAGGTCGTAACGTTAAATTGGAAATCTCTTCTTATCTCACTAATTTGAACACCATTTCTAAACTCTTTTACACATACTCCCACTACATACTGGCCGTTCAGATCAGGCACCCCCGTAATGAGACCTGTTACAGGATCTATAACAACATCTGGATCGCCTGTAAGCGGCTGATTTGCGCTGTAAGTAGGTAACCTATAGACCACTTGATCATAAGGCGGAGGACATCTATCAGGATCTGGTCTCACACCTGTACATGAGTTGGGATCGTTGCCTGGTCCAGTACCTCCTGTAGAACCATCTGTACCTCCTGAAGCAAGTGGTGCACAAAATTCATATACTAGCTGATCACCTTCTGCATCTGTTGCACTATGATCGAAATTTAGCGGATTATCAGCACATATAATGATAGGAGGAAAATTATTAAATTTAGGTGAATTGTTACAAGACATCTGAGCGCTCGGACTTATTACGGTCACAAAAGCCGCTCCTGTATCACCAGAATTCAAAATATTATCTATCGTATTGTTTCTGCAACATCTCTGGTAAGAGATCATATAACTTTCGTTAATTATAGGCAGGGTAACATTAAATCTATAAACTGCTTTCTCCACCATTACATCAGGTACCTCTATACATGGATTATCCGGTACATATACTACTGGTGCTTCATCTCTAGGGTCAATATTCAGTACTTGACCGAAATAAGCCCAATTAGTTCCATCTCCTGTATAGATACCGAATTTTGTCTGACTAGCATCATCAAATCCAGCTCCATTACCTCCTGCGTCTCTGTACATGGTAAACTCGATAAGGAAAGTAACCTCATTAGTCGCCGAATTTATACCTATGCAGGTGTATTCTACATCACCACCAACAATATGGGCAGCATGCACGTGATAGCCTGTAAAAATCGAGATTAAGAAAGGTAAAATAAAGGATGTAATTCTATTTTTCAATGGTCTTAATAATTTGAAATTTCTATAAATGTAAGAGTACGAAAATTTATTCCGCATAACATACGTTTGTTTAACTTATAAGATAGTACAAAAATATTAAACGTTGCTTCTTGCCTATATGTTTTATTATGATTGACCACGACATTATTAAGAAATCAGGACAAATTCTAGAAAAAGGAGGTATTCTTCTCTATCCTACAGATACAATCTGGGGTATAGGATGTGATATTATTAGTCCATCAGCTGTAGAAAGAATTTACAAAATAAAAAAAAGAAAACGAGATCAGCCCCTACTTCTCTTAGTGTCTTCTATAGAAATGCTAAAAGAATATATAATCGATATTCACCCCCGTATAGAGACTTTACTCACATTGCATACACAACCACTTACCATCATATACAAAGCAAATGATCTTGTTCCATCCTATCTAGTAGCAGAAAAAGGAACCATAGGTATCAGAGTAGTACAAGATGAGTTATGTATAGATCTTATCAATGAATTAGGCAGACCTATTACATCGACAAGCGCCAATGTATCGGGAAGGCCTTTTCCAAATAATCTTCTAGAAATAGATGCTGAGATCAAAGACAATGTGGATCAAATCCTTTATGATGCTGAGCACCACACCGCTCCAGGAAAGCCATCAGTAGTTGCTACCTTTAATGATAAGGGCGAATTATTATTTCTCAGGAAGTAAGTCTGCTAGATTCATATCTTTAGCGATATAATCTAAGGCTTCCGTAATATATGGATCTTCAGTATTTAGATATTCATACATTTTTTGCATACCTAAGCTGTGTTTTATGAAATCAGCTTTTATGGCATCATTGATCTCTGATTTACATAAGAGCTTTTTATCTAAGGGTATAGAATCTTGTTCCTGCAGAAAAGATGCAAACTGCTGATCTAGATCATCAGACATATTACTTTCTAAATTCTTATCGTAGTTTAATACAGAAAAAAGGTGCACATAATCTAGCGCAAATTTACAAGTTTCTGTATTTGTCAATGGAAGATCGTATATTAACTTATCTGGAAATATGCCTCCCGAAGCTTTCATTTCTCTATTCAGAACCATTGTTTTGTAGAGATTTGAGTCCACCTCCGTATTACCATTTTTGTTAGAATAAGGAGTCTGGATTAATCTACCACTAGGCGTATAATATTTAGATACGGTAAGTCTTATAGCGCCTCCATTAGTGAGCGGATATTGCTCTTGAACTAAACCCTTCCCGTAACTAGCTTGCCCTATTATGACACCTCTATCCCAGTCTTGGATAGCACCTGCTACAATCTCACTAGCAGAAGCCGAACCACCGTTGATTAACACAGCTACTTGACCTATGTTATAGAAACGCTTACCATTCGTTTTATACTCTATTCTTTTGTCTGACTTATCTTTAGTATAAACCAATAATCTGCCTTTTTCTTTGAAAATCTGATTGAGCATTTTTATGGTTTCTGGTAAATAACCTCCAGGATTATCTCTTAGGTCTAGGATTAAACTCACATCTTTCTTTCCATCCACGAAAGGCTCTATAGCATCCATGAATTCTCTATATACCTTGCCACTAAATCTTTGGATTTTGACATATACTACATCAGGAACAATCTCGTAGGCTATCGTAACTGCTTTTCTAGGCAATAGATTAATTTCACAATCTATCTTTAGTTCCTTATTAGATCTGCTTATTATTAATTCAACTTTACTTCCCTTTTTCTTATCGAACAGCGCACTTATCTCACTATAGGAAAGTTCAGTTCCTGCCACGCCCTTATTATCTATTGCTATAATTTTATCACCTCTCATAATTCCACATAGCTCGCCAGGTGAGTCAGGTAAGACAGACTCCACAAATACGGTATCTTTATAGTAGAGGGTTTCTATACCTACTCCTAGATACTCTCCGCTCATATCTTCGTTGATTTCGGCGAGTGTAGCTTGAGGAATGTAATTAGAATGTGGATCTAGAGTACCGAAAATGGAATATATAGCTTCCTCTACAAGTTTATCGGAATCTATGTGGTCTACATATCGAGATTCTATAAATCTTATAATTTCCTCTACCCTTCCTGTTGTTGCTATCTCTTCACTTAGTTCGTGTATGTCTAGCAAGGAATTGCCAGTCTTATTATCAACAAAATTTTTACCGATGATCATACCTAATATAACCATTCCTGAAAGCAGCAATGGTTCTAAAATACGATATTTAGGATTATTCAACATAAGCCAAGGGTGCCTATGTACCCAGATAATGTTTTAGAAGCTTGCTTCTACTAGCTGATCTAAGCTTGTTAATGGCTTTATCTTTTATCTGTCTTACTCTTTCTCTTGTAAGACCAAATTTTTCTCCTATGTCCTCTAATGACATGGGATGTTCTACACCGATACCAAAATAAAGCTTAATCACATCACACTGTCTTTCCGTAAGTGTATTTAATGATCTTTCTATTTCTTTTCTTAAGGATTCTACATATTCTAGACCAGAGTCTGTGGTAGGCGTATTCCTATTTTCTAGTACATCTAGCAGGCTATTATCTTCACCATCTACAAAGGGAGCGTCCATGGAAACATGACGCGATGCTACTCCCAGTGTTGTTTCTACTTCTTCCGTAGCAATATCTAGAAGTTCTGCAAGTTCCTCTGGTGAGGGTTCCCTTTCGTATTCTTGCTCTAGCTCAGAAAATGCTCTATTAATTTTATTTAGAGAACCCACCTTATTAAGGGGTAATCTTACAATTCTTGACTGTTCTGCCAGCGCCTGTAAAATAGATTGTCTAATCCACCATACAGCGTAAGAAATAAACTTAAACCCTCTCGTCTCATCGAAACGCTGAGCGGCTTTTATAAGACCAAGATTTCCTTCATTAATCAAATCACTTAAAGATAAACCTTGGTTCTGGTATTGTTTTGCAACAGATACAACGAAACGAAGATTCGCTTTTGTCAATCTTTCCAGAGCTTCCTGATCACCTTCTTTTATTTGTTTAGCTAAGGTAACTTCCTCTTCCGGTGTAAGCAGATCTACTTTACCTATTTCCTGCAAATACTTTTCTAAAGATTGGCTTTCTCTGTTGGTAATCGACTTGGTTATCTTAAGCTGCCTCATATATTATAATTCTCTTAATCTTCTAAATTTCTAAACAAGTTTGCGAAAGTACTACTTATAAAGCTCTGAATCAAATAAAAAGTTCATTTAAAACAGCACTTTAAGATAAGATACGCTAATTAGTGGAAGAAGAAAAATAACATTATAACTGAAATAAAAAAGTTTATTTAAAAAAAGGAAAAAAATATTTCTTATTACAAGCGATTAAAATTATATTCCGCGCTTATTCAAGTGAATAAAAGAACTAGAAACAGATAATGAAGAGAATTTCGATTGATTTAGAGTTTATATTCAGGGCCTCCCCTGCTATCTTGTACAAGTTTATCACCGCACCTGACTGCCTAGTGAGATGGTTTTGTGATGGTGTAGACATTACTGAAGATACGTACACCTTTACATGGGATGGTTTTGATGAGGTAGCAACGATGCTGGACGATATAGAAGAAGAACGTATAAGATTCAAGTGGGCGGATGCTGATGAAGCCGAATACCTGGAGTTCAGAATGTATAAGTCCGATGTGACAAACGAAACAGTATTAGAAATAACAGATTTCTGTGACAAAGATGAGGCAGATAGCCAAAGTGACTTATGGACAAGTCAGATCTCAAGCCTTCGTAAAGAATGTGGAGGATAATAAGCTCCTACCCTACCATGACGCCATCTTTAAGTGTACTTCTTTAACTTCCTTACTGTTATAAATTATATTTTTAGGTATTCACCTATATGCTAGTGTCTCATTGTACTAGATTAATTCATATCTACAAATTCAAATAACCTATACTGCAAAATAAGCTTAGATCGTCAATTACATTGACAGTCTAACAATACTATTACCTACCAAACTATATTGACATCATATAAACTGACATAAAAGAAAAGGCCACTCTTATGTAGAGCGGCCCATTGCAAATTAAAGAACAATTACCTTAGTTCTTAACTAACTTGATTACCTCTTCATAATCATCTGTAGCAATTCTGAGAAGGTATATTCCTGTCTCGTATTGCTCCATTGACATTGTGTTCTTGTTAATACCATTGGCAAGATTCATTGTTTTGTTTACAATAACTCTTCCTTGTATATCTAGTAGCGTAAGACTAACTTTTCTCTCTGTATCAGATTCTAAAGTCACTTCAAACCTATCGTTGAATGGATTAGGAGATACGAGTGCGCTAATACCTTTAACACCGTATCTAGATCTATCCACCATAATCGTATTAGAGTAAGCTGTGTAACCATCAAAATCTACAGATTTCACTCGATAATAACTTTCCATTCTAGGTCTATCATCTTGGATAGAATAGTGACTCAGTTCATTTCTGTTAGAAGCTTTGACTCTGTCTACTTCTATCCAGTTAGAATTTCCATCATAAGATGTCTGTAGCATCTGGTAGTCATTATTGAACTCCGAAGCGGTCGACCAAGAAATCGTATTATGTTTCTCGTGAGCTCTACCTTTTAGGCTATGTAGTTCTACTGGAACAACAGCATCTACTCCAGTTACAAATGTTCCACCAGAAAAACTGCTGATACCTGTAAATTCTGCATAGGTAAATCCATCTTCTATTCCTGTATCTGTTACTAAATTATTGGTGAGATCTAGTTCATTTGCTGGTCCAGAGGGAGTAGGCATACCTGGATATGCACCAGTTGTTGTTTTGAACCATCTAAATGCTGTTGTTGCTCTTCCATCACCATTGGCAGCAGCCTCTACCATAGCCTTCTCAGCAGGATCATAATAAAACCGAACTGTAACATCATCAACTAAGGATGCAGCTCCTAAATCCACATCCCAATATCTTCCCAAAGACCAACTTGCAGGTCCAGAAACTCCTGCAACTCCACCTTCCGCCATGCCAGGCATAGCTTGTACAGTTATAGTCACAACTGCCGCAGCTTTCGCAGGATCATTATTTCCTGTAGTTCCCCAGTCTATTGCAAACATATATTCTCCAGTTGTAGGATCTTCGTAGTATGTAAATCCAGTCATAGGGTCATCACAAGGACTAGGTGCTGCTGTAATTACCGCAGGAGTTCCCATAGGTGGTAATTCTAAGTTATTAGTAGCATCACATGAAGCAGGTGGATCACAAGTAACATCAGCTTCCCATCCTGCAAATTGTCCAGAACCATCTGATGTGAAAGTAAATGTTAAACATCCATCGGCACTCGTAGAAGTAATAGCCACACCAGTAAGGTCGGCGGTTCCATCTGTAGCAGACTCGAAACAAAATCCACCAGTAGTTGTACCTATGCCTAACGAAGTCGGTGTGATAGGCGTAGCTGCTGTACTATTTCCATCATAAATAAATAGATTATCCCAACATCCTGCTCCATTACCTTCTACAAGGAAACTTGTAAAGGTAGTCGTAACCACGTCTCCAACATTATCTGGGCAAATTGTAGTTGTTATGTTTTCATTAGCGCTGTAGTTACCAGCTACTCCTGAGTCAAAGAAACTCTCATCACAAGCAGGTGGTGGTGGTGGTGGTGGTGGTGAACCAATACATACATCAAAAGAACTTGTTTGTCCTGGTGTTCCTGTCCAAGAATAGACTCTTAGGTAGTATGTATCTCCAATCGTCAGACCATTTAAAACACTAGAATTAGGGTCGCTACATGACTCATTAACTAATGCTCCACACATCCCTGACCATACAGAATGATAGAGATCAGTTGTTCCTCCTGTAATATTTAATAGTTCAACATTGTGTGACACATCAGTAGCAACAAATGAGAACCATACATCATCATCCTCCGTTCCAAAACATGACGTTTCATCGTCACCACTTGCTGTTGCTCCAACGATCGTACCAGGAGTAACTGTGCCACATTCAAAATCTGGATTTACCGTCAGACTAATTGCATTAGGACAATCATCGTTAGATGGTGGACAAGTAAGTGTTATAGCGGAAGACTGAAGGTCACAATCTGTATTTCCACCATTTGCATCTGAGAATGTAAGAGTTATTACAACTGTAGTTCCATCTGGATAACCGCCGTAGCTATAAGTACCTACAGCATTTACTGTTAATGAACTACTTCCCTGATCATCTGTAATATCAATCGATGTAGCCGAACCAAAATCAGTTATATCCACTGTAACAGAAGGTCCATTAGGACATCCCGACGGATCTACGGCAACTGTAGCAACTGGAATAACACATGATTCTGTACTAATACAAACATCAAAAGTGGTTGTTTGATCAGATGTGGATGTCCAACTATATACTCTTAAATAATAAGTATCGCCTATTGTTAAACCTGAAGCTACGCTATTGTTAGGATCACTACATAATAAGTTTACCAATGAGCCACACGACCCAGACCACAGTGAATGGTATAAATCAGTAGTACTGCCTGCCGCGTTTAATAAATCAATATTATGTGAAGTACTTGTTGCTACAAAGGAAAACCAAACATCATCATCTTCTGTTCCGAAACAAGCTGCCTCGTCATCACCACTTGCTGTAGCTCCTAAAATTGTACCAGAGGTTACACTACCACAGGCTAAATCTGGATTAACTGTAAGGGGTAGTGCTCCACCACAGTCATCATTAGCCGGAGGCATAGGTGGCGCTACACAGATGATTTCTATATCAAAAGTTCCTGTTTGTGTTGCGGAACCGCTCGTAGAATAGTGCGCTACATAGACATAATATGTAGTGCCAGATATAGAAGTAAAAGTATAAGTCTCTGTGCCTACGGATGAATCACGACATATAACAGTAGTATAATTACTACCACATCCTGCACTCGCAGAAAAAATATCGAGCTCATGATCAAAAGTAGTTGGAGAATTTACGGTTACATTAGATCCATCTCCTACAAAGGTGTACCATACACCGTAATCACTAGCACAACCTATAGGATCATCTGGGGCTACAGCATCTACAGTTGTACCTGCTGTAAGTCCTGCTCCACAAACTAGTGTAACAGCACTGGCGCAATCGTCGTTAGAGGGCTGTGCATAGCATAGATTTAAGCTTCCTAAAAGAAAGCCACAAAAAAGTAATATTTTTTTCATAATAAGTAATCATTTAGTTGTAATTCAAAAAAAGGCATACGTTATTAATGTATACACTAAGCATATGCATAAGTATCTAAGGTGTAATCTAGTTACACTGTTATTACTTGTATCATATTTTGTTTTAGTTTCCTATAGGTAAGTAGGATCTGAGCTATACACTAGCCACTAGAGAAAAAAGTTATTATTCCTTTCATTCGTAATCAATTTTTTAGTTAAATAATTGTAGGGAAACCATTAAAGTGCAACTATCAATTACAAGAACTGATAGCATAAATCCAATTGAGCTTGCTTAAGTCTGAACCTTTGTTTTATCTTAATTAGCTTTTAGTTCTTTGCAGAACAGGTCTAGTGGGCACTAGAAGATTTTACTTTTAGAGAAGTATTTAATGCGATATTTTTTAATCATACTGGGTGTTTAGTATTTACAATATGCCACTTTACACACATACATTGGCATGAAA
>Ga0209828_1004133_pt1 | contig 10597 bp, 8 predicted proteins | sample MaitaG_FD_187429 | JGI IMG/M metagenome (GOLD analysis project Ga0209828, IMG submission 187429) | Marine algal microbial communities from Maine, USA - Maine_Asex2 metaG (SPAdes) (version 2) | ecosystem: Host-associated > Algae > Red algae > Unclassified | place: Maine, USA | collected 2015-01-05
ATTGATATTGGTTGTAAACATTCTTATATATATTTTTGTGGGTTGCTAAAAAGAAATGTGTGCAAAGCACTCTTTTCTTTTTTCTGCGAGTGCCTAATCGAACACGCTTGCATGTAACACCTCGTACATCCGTCGTCTGCTTGCTCACTTGTCCAACTAAGACGACAAGAAGTAATAAGGCTCTCTCCTACCGACTAGCTTCCCTAGAAGTAATAAAAGCATATGACGTGATCGTACATTGTTATATACTGCCACGTCTCGTGAACTTAAATTCTAGAACAAATTATTATAAACTTTCAAACACAAATATCAATGAATTACCTTATGTACTTTTTATTAATTTCAATTTATTAATATGAGTAGTGTTTAGGCTTTAGGAGAGGTTCTAGGGTAAATAATAAAACGAGTAAGAACGAAATTATAATAACCCAATTTCAATTTTTCTCCAACTCCTTCAACTTGTTCCGTAATTCTTCTTTGTAGGTACGCCCAATTGGGAGTTCATTACCATCTTTCATCTTGAGATATTTACTGTTCATAAAGTCTATCTGATCAATGTTGATAATTGAAGATCTGTGAATTCTAATAAATGGATCTTCAAGATTTTTTTGAAGCTTATCCATGGTCAACTCAGACAAAATGATAGAATTATCAATTTTATGAAATTCCGCTCCTTTTTTTGTTGGTGTAATGTAAACTATTTCATTGACTGGAACAAGAGATTCTTTTCCATATCCCTTAATTTGAATTCTGTAATCATAAACAGCTGATTTTTTTCTGAGACGCGCATGAAGATTTTTGTTTATTTCTTCAAGCTCTTCTTTTTGTTTTTTATTCTTCTTATAAAGCAAAAAGACTCCTCCCAAAAAGCCAATTAAACCACAGGTTACTAATAGAAGTGCATAAATTCCTTTCCATAATTCTACTTCCTTTTTTTTGAATTTAATTTCGTCCAGCTCATTTTGTAATCTAGAAAGGGATTCATCATGTTCGATTGCTTGTTGACGATTTGTTATTGTGTCCATATCCTCAAAAAAATCTAGGGCTTTTTGATTGAGGTTTGTGTCTAATAATGCAATTTCTGAGAGAAGGATTAGTCTTTTAGTCAACAAAGTGGTTTTGGTTACCTTGGTCACATTTTCTTGACTATAATAATCAAGCGACTCTTTAAGGTATTTTATTGCTGTATTGTATTCTCCTAAAAAATAATTTGCCTTGCCTATTTGGGCCTTACAGGTATTAATGTAATGCTTCTGACCTGTTTTTACTACATGATCATAAGCTTGTAAGTAGTACTCCAATCCTTTATGAAAATCACCTTGCATGAAGCTGTAAATATCACCTAACCCAAGTAAAGGCCTATATGTATATTTTGGATTTGCAGTTTCATCCAAAGTTTTGTTATAATATTTAATTGCATCATCGGCCTGACTCATCATTACGTATGCATTACCAACATTATTCTGCATTTCAAATTGTAAAGGATGACCTTTTGGAGCATAATTCAATCCATCTAAAAACGATTTTAATGATGAATCATAATCACGCAGTTCCTCTTGATAAATTATTCCCATTACTCTTGAGATCTGAAGTCTTTGCAATGAATCACCAATAACCCCTAATTCTAGTTGCTGTGTTGCTTTATTAAGTTCAAGGATCGCTGAATCTATTTTACCAAGGTTTTTTAATACCTCTGCTTTGTTGATTAACAAGTTTAATCCTTCCTTCAGGCAATTCCTATTTTGCGAAGGGCATTTCAAATCGATGGCTGTATCAACCATTTCTAAAGCTTGCAAGTAGTCATCCCTAAATTCATAAGAATCAGTAATGAATCCCAAACAAGCCTTTTGTTCTTCTATTCTATTTTCTTTCTTGGCCAACTCTAAAGCGTTTTCAAAGAGCTCTATTGCTTTAGATGGATTTTTATTTTCTAAATACAGGCCACCCTTTAATTGGTATAGGTAAATCAATGCAGAAGCACATTTCTTGTCCACTATATTTGATAAAGAGTCAGCATGGCTTTGTAGAACTGAATTGGCGCTTATTGTAAGTTCTGAGACTAGTTTTTTTACAGTTTTTGTGTGGATTCTGCAGTCTTGGGAATGCAAAATTATTGGTAACAATAATAAAATGCAAAAGCAGATATGTTTCATAATTGCGATTTCAACAGGTCTTTTGTAATGTCAAATAAATTTTACCCTTATAAAGCTAAGAAAATGTGAATTATTTTCTGCAGTTCACTATTTATTTTAGGTAGTTGACTTCTGATTTAAAGCATTTCGTTCTGAACAGCTTATTCCTGCTGGTTTTGAAACATAAATACATCTAATTTCATTGATAGAATTACTAGACAATTAAGTTTTGAAATTTCTTTATTTATTCACTTAAAAATTAAATATCATGAGAAAAAAAAGCACTCTTTATATTATAATCTGTCTCATGCTAGGCAATTATAATAACTCAGCACAAAGCACCTTCCAACACCCCCTTCAAAGTGACTATTTGTACTCCGCAACACATTGTGGAATTTCAACTAATAGTTGGAATTATAATAATTTTAATAACGACCCTTGCGACATAAGCGGTACTAATTTACATTCTGGAAAAGACTATGGAGGTTATATTGGATGGGATGTTAATGCAGTTGGTGATGGTGAAATTGTATATGTCAAACCAAATTTTTTCAACGATTACAATTTTGGTAAAACCATTATTATTCGACATACATTAACCTCTGGTGAATATATATACTCTCAATATTCTCATTTATATTCAACGTGCGCTGTTCTTGGCCAGAAGGTTTACAAAGGCGAATTGATCGCAAAATTAGGATCAAGCGGAGGTGGATGTGAAATATTTTCATGGGCAAATCCAAATCAACCTTGCGATACTGATTGCATGAATACTGATACAAACAATGATGGAACTGCAAATATTTTCGATTGTCTTGGCCATCTACATTTTGAGTTCAAAGTAGGTCCAATAGTCATTGGGCAAGAAGTTTTAGGCGGGACTCATAGTAATCCTATTTATGCTTATTGTCCTGATGACTGTGCAAACTATCGTTATAGAGATCCTGATTCCTATTTTGATATTATAGAATTTATTCCACATGCACAACCTGATCCAAGCGATTATTATTTCTGCCTACCTAATAGTCTTCCAGCTACTGGTGGTGGAACTAATTGTCAAATTCCTCTTAATTTATCAGCAAATGTTACAGGAACGATTGTCAATTTCTCTTGGGATGCCGTTCCGGGTGCTATTAGTTATGAAGTATGTGAAAGTCTAAACGCGTTTACAAATTCAGGTTGCTTTACAGTGAATGGAACATCAATGACTATAAGTGGATATGATGATTGTAATTTTTTCTATGCTACAGTCCGTGCAATATGTAATGATGGAAGTGAAAGTGGATTCTCAGACTATATCCCATTTTATATTGAGGGAGGATCTGGTGGTAATTGTTCAACTCCATTTCTCGCAATTACTGATTTAGGTAATGGTTATATTAAGGCGAATTGGAATAATGTATTCTCAGAAACTGCCTACGAATTGCAATATCAAGAAAATCTTGGTGATTGGGAATCAATGTTTTTACCTGCTAATTCAAATAGTACCACAGTTTTTGTAGGGAATTGCTCTGAGTATAATTTTAGACTCAGAACTATTTGTGACTGTATCACAAGTAATTGGTCATTTCTACAGTCAATTGTCTTAAATAGCTGTCCTACGTGTAATGATGGTATTCAAAATGGCTACGAAACTGAAATTGATTGTGGTGGAGATTGTGAGCCATGTATTGACAATAACTTAGGTATCATAGGAGAAGTTGGAAAAGTTACTGTCTCACAATCAAGCGCAAATCAATGGCACACAATAAATCTAAATAATTCTTATACAAATCCTATCGTTGTGATGGGACCCGTGAGTAGAAATGGAGGTCACCCATTAAATATCAGAGTAAAAAATGTAGGTACTTCAAGTTTTAAATATCAGATGGATGAGTGGGACTATCTGGATGGTGCACACACAACTGAAACCATTCCATATATCGTTTTAGAAGCTGGGATTCATTTCTTAGAGGATGGAATTAAGATACAAGCTGGTCTTAAACATAATCTGAGACACCTTTGGGAAACTATCGAAATTTCAAATTTTACTTCTCCAACTATTCTTACACAATGTGTTACAGGGACTGGTGGTCAAGCAGTAACTCCTAGGCTAAGATTTGTCAACGGAACTTCATTTCAAGTCAGACTACAAGAAGAAGAGGCCAATGATGGCGTGCATACTTATGAAGAGTTATCTTGGATAGCACTTGAGCAATATACCAAATCAAGTGGATATAAATATGAATTCGGTAAAACCACTAATTCTGTGACACATTCCTATAAACTAATTAACTTTCAAAACAATTATATAAATCCAGTGTTTCTAGGAATGCTACAAACTTATGATGGGGGAGATCCAGTTGTTCTTCGTGCTAAAAACCATACATACTCTTCAGTTCAAGTGTCATGCGAAGAAGAAACTTCTAAGAATGCTGAAATTGCCCATACGACTGAGATAGTTGGCTATGCTATTTTTGATGAGCCTAGTGATCTATACAGTATCTATAGTTTAGCATTAAGTACACCAGATGAGAATTATTCTGATTTAAATCTTATTACAAATGAAGCGAAATCTGAGAATAGCTTATTAGCTGTTGAGAATGCAAACGGCTTTAATCTTCAAGTTTGGCCAAATCCAGCGACACATGAATTTAACGTAGAGTATAAATTAATGCAAAAGAGTGATCTGAATTTTTATTTGTATGATGCAATGGGTAATATGGTATTACACAAAAAAGTAGAAACTAAAGACCCTGGAATTTACCTACATAATTTTAATTGTATTGACCTCTCTACCGGAGTATATACTTTATTCATAATAGGAAAGGAGTTTAAAGAAACGCGAAAATTAGTTCTTTTCTAATTTGCTAAATTTTGGCAGTGATATATCGAAGTTAAATAAATATATCACTGCCAATAAGAAATTTTGAACTGAAATGTTTTTTGAATCACAAATTCTTTGAAAGAATTATATAGTGGCTAAGGAAAATAATTCTTCAAACTTATATAAATCACATGATTCAAATAGTTAAAGATAAACACGGAAGCCGAAAAGTGAATAGAGTAGGCATTAATCTTTAAATCTTTTTCTTATGAAAAATTCAAAATCTTTTAGTCAGCGACTTAAAAAGCTAAGAGCTGCAATTACAGAGAAGAATGATGGATATAGAGGCTGCCCAAAGCACTTCGATCCAAGAGGATGGAGAAAGAATTAGAATTTATTTATGTGGAGGCAGAAATACTGTCTCCACACTTTTAATCGAAAACTGATGAAATTATCAAGTAAACCATTTAGTCTAATTGTACTTCAGCCAACTTCATTTTGTAATATAAACTGTGAATATTGCTATTTGGAAATTGGTGAAAGGACAACAAAAGGGATTATGCCTCTTTATATCTTGGATACAATATTTATGAAAATCTTCTCATCCGATATAAAAAATAAATCAGAGCATACCAGAGTATCCTGGCACTCAGGAGAACCTCTTATTGCACCTAAGGATTTCTATAAAGCAGCAAATCAAATTATCTCGACTCATAAGCCAGATAACGTAAAAGTTACGCAAGAAATTATTACTAATGGAATCCTAATAGACGAAGGATGGTGTAAAATATTCAAAGAATGTGATATCAATGTTGTCGTTAGTATTGATGGGCCACAATTCCTCCACAATGCCAACAGAAAATACAGAAATGGAAAAGGAACCTTTAATGAAGTTGTGACAGGAATAAGACTTCTTCAACAGCACAAGGTTCCCCATAGGATACTGACAACAATAACAGATTTGTCATTAGGTCATTCCAAAGAACTATTCAATTTCTATAAGGAATTAAAAGTTGAAAACATTGGGCTTAACTATGAAGAAGTTTCAGCTTACAATGAATCTTCATCCATCGATGAAAATAAATTAGATAAAGTTAAATCTTTTATGAATGAACTATATCAATTAAGCGAAAAGGACGATTCACTTCAAATTCGCGAATTTGAAGTGATGAAAAACTATCTTCAATTTGGTGACTTGTATGAATTTGAATATGATACTATTACACCATTAAGTAATATATCTTTTGACAGGGATGGGAACTATTCAACTTTTGCTGCTGAATTACTTGGCATGAAACATTCGAAATATGAAAATTTCATTTTTGGAAATATACTTGAAAATGAATTTAAAGAAATATTTGAAAATTTGAAATTTAATGAAATATATAGTGAAATCATGGATGGAGTTCAATCATGTCACCAATCCTGTGACTATTTTGACATTTGCGGATCTGCAAAACCAGATGCAAAATTAACTGCAAACAATTCGCTCCCTTCTGAAGGAAGATTTAATACTACTGAATCATTGTATTGTATAATAAATACAAAAACATTAGCCGAGGTAGTGATGAGTAATATGAAAGAAACGTTAATATGAAATTATATGGATTACTACTCGATATATCAAGCCGCACTTAAAAAGTTGGTCTTTCTTACAAATCTATTCTTGCAATTATGCCACCTGTAATTATTGAGAGATACACCAAAATGAGTGACATACAAGGAAAGTGAGAACTAAATAAACTATTGAAATTCAAAAAAACAGGAACTAAAAACACAATGCAGAACAAAAGATAAATAGCTATAAAGCAAATTCCTAATCTTAAACAAGTGGTTATCTATAACGACTTTTGCATGCGCTGTATTCTTGCTCAGCTTCACGACTAAGATAGTTAGGATGATTACTCTTCCACTACCCTTTTACGGCTTGTCAAGATCATAAAAAGCATATGGCGATATAGCGTTTGTTATCTGCAGTCACATCACAATTGTACTGCATCTGGAACAAGATTTACACTGAATCCTTTGCCTGTAAAATACTTATTGTGAATTATTCCTGCCTTTCTAGTCGCTAATCGTTTAATTTCTAAATGCTTAGTTTTTTTTCCAATTCGGCCTGGCAGTTTTTTATAGACTTTTGCAGAAGGATTAGAAGTTAGATATGATGCACCAAATGATTTAACAGTATTTATCATCTTGGCATTTGGCAGTCCTGATCTAGAATATGGCGTCAAAGACAGAATTGATTCTTTCTTTAAAATCCGACTCCAAAATGTGCTATCAAAACCTGTATCTGACCCATGATGAGGCACCTTAAATAGATCGAATTTATTTGTTTTAAAATGATTCAAATTTGATATGGCTTCCCAACCTATCGTAGAAATAGTTCGATGAAATTCTTGATCTGCGCCTAAAAGTATTTTATAAGAATCAGATTCAATGGATATAACTACTGACTGGTAATTATATCCATTGGTTAAAAGTTTGATTCCGCTACCTTTAAGAAATTTCGCTGTTTCTCTCTTATAAAGTGGCGTTAAAAACTTTTCGGTATCAACATTCGGAGAAAAAGATTGAATTCTAATTCCATTGTGAGTCAAAATTGGCTTACTTACATCTGTAAGCATTTTAGCCTTACGGTTGGTTTTTTTTAACTCAGCAAAAGTATCAAGAATCTCTTTAAAATAATTGTGCTTGGAAGTTACCTTTCTTGAATACGCAGAAATTAATACGTGAAAGCTTTTAATTCCTATTGCTTTTGATACATAAAAAGTTGCATTCGTACACAACTCTACTAGCTTAGCTAATCCTGTGAAATGATCATGATGACAATGAGTAAGAACAATAAATTTAATGGAGGTTAAAGGAATTGATTTCTTATTTAGATAATCTAAAACTCTCGGATTTCCAGTTTTCCTATCAATAAACGAATCAATAATTCCGTACGTTGAATCATCCAATTTAGCTAGAATTGATTCACCTACTCCTTTTGCTCCACCAAAGACAAATAATTCCACCTATTAATGTTCTTCTAATACACTACCAAAATCAATTTCATTCATTGTATCAAGAATATCATCAATATCAGTATTATCAATCTTCTTTCTTCGAAACTTTATAAAATCAGAATTTTGGACCGTGCCATTTATTTTTTTGTAACCCACATAAAAGTTAAAAATTGCACCTATTTCTAATAGCTCTAAATCATCCTCAGGCACGTTTTTAATAGGAAATACCAATTCGTCTTCTTCATTTGTTGAACTTTCGATTAAGCGAGCAATTAATTCATTCTCTTTTAGATCAATAACAATACCTTCCCACTTATAATCATAAGTAAAAGAATTGTTGTTGGTGATATCATAATCGTGAACTGTTGAGTCAGTGTAAAGGTTAACACATTTATCAGTAGTTGCTTCTAACGGGTTCATAATTAAAAGTACTTCTTTATTATCTTGTTTGCAAGTATTATTGAAGAATCAATTCTGTGTTCATTCGACTCCAAAATTGATACAATTGATGAATTCTCTGGATTTCTGTGAAAATGGTTTTTTATGAATAAATGAGTTGTATGCTGCATATCAGTTCTATCACATGGTGAAATACTTAACAATGTTTTTTGCATATAAGTTTCAGTTTCGTTAAAATTAAATAACTGAATTGCATGTAATTGATTGGAATCAAAAATTTCATTCCATTGATTTGTATTGTGTAATTTATTTAACATTTTAGCTAAAGTCTCATCAGAAGGAAAAGTGTAATGGAGTTTTAGATTTAAATAAAAGTCATCATATAGAGAATCTTCTAATATTTTCGCAATACTGATCCCCATATCATTTACTAAATCATAAGAGTTCAGATTCTTAGATAGAATTCTAAATCTATGCGGCTGAATATAAATTTCTAAAAATTCAGTTTTAAATGAACAGTGTGAACCTTCGTAGATATTTACAATTTTTGCTTGACGAGCTTCTTTTTTCCCAAGCAATTTTTTATTAGCAAACCATAGAGGACTAAGCTTTTCAGGTATAAACTGCCCTGAAAATTCTATCTCGTAAATTTCTTCACTAGGTTTTTTGATTAATTTTTCCATTAACTAAATATAGTAAACAACTTTCATGCCTTTCTATAGAAATCAATCAAATTACATTTCTTTATTAGGAACCGATTGCAGATAACGCCCCTTGCATGCGCTGTGTTCTTGCTCACTTGTCTAACTAAGATCACAAGAATATATCAGCTCAGATTTAACGACAAAGGCTTACTAAAGGTGATAAGAGAACATGGCGTCATCTGCATATTGTTAGGTGATGGGTGTGACGCTCTCAGGTTCAAATTACTCTTTGTCGCTCGCTTCACTTCCTCTTTGATTTCGCTCTCATAAAGCTCTTTGTCACGATTTACAGCCAGGGATTGAAATCTCCTTTGTATTGCAGATTAACGCTCTTTGTAATACTTGACTTTAAAATTCTTTAGCAACAGCCTTGATCCGAAATTTCCTTTGTTCCGCTCTCATGTCACTATTTGATTTCGCTCTCACAACGCTCTTTGTAGCGATTTACAGCCAGGGATTAAAATCTCCTTTGCATCGCAGATTAACGCTCTTTGTAGTACTTATCTGTGAACTTGACTAATTTAAGTGTTGAATCATATACCAATAATTGGTATATTTGACTTAAACTTTAGAATATGCCAAAGAATACATCAGTAACTCTAGGAAAGCATTTCGAGGAAATTATTGCTAAAACCATAAAATCTGGTCGCTATTCATCCGCAAGTGAAGTTATACGAGCTGGACTTCGAATGGTAGATGAGCGAGAACAAAAAATTGAATTATTAAGAGAGGCGATTGAGGCTGGTGAACGAAGTGGTTACGTCAAGAATTTTGATCCGATTAAACATTTGAAAAAATTAAATGACTCCATTAAGTGAAGTTTAAATACAAAATAAGTCGACTCGCCCTAAAAGACATTGATAGTATTTGGACGTTTACTTCACAGAATTGGTCAAAGACACAAGCAAATATTTATTTCAAAGGAGTATTAAAGCAAATAGATTTGATTTGTAAGAATCCTAAAATTGGTAAATCAATTGATGAAGTAAAAATTGGTCACAGGTTAGTTCTTTTTAAATCTCATTTAATTATTTATAAAATTGAAAAAGAAGTGGTTTTGGTTGATAGGATTTTACATCAACGTATGGACATTGACAGCAATCTATAACACAGTAATCCCACTCTTTGGTTTGAGAAGAAAGTCACCCTTTGATTTCGCTCTAAAAACACTCTTTGAAACGATTTACTGTCAGGGATTAAAATTTACTTTGTAACGATTAAATGACACGTTGTTTCGCTCTCATGTCACCGACTGCTTTCTGCTCTCATATTGCACTTTGCCGCTAATTCTAAGGAACCTGCTAATTTCTTCTAACTCAACGGTGAAATCATCTGACGATGACGGAATTTTCACCTCCACAAATCTAGCCGAGAACGACGCGATGAAAAAGACGCTCGCTTCATGTCTTTCTGAGTCTCGCCGAACGTCTCAAATAGCACCTGGCACCTAACGCCCCTTGCATGCGCTGTGTTCTTGCTCACTTGTCTAACTAAGATAACAAGAATAAATCAGCTCAGATTTAACGACAAAGGCTTACTAAAAGTGAT
>Ga0209828_1004135_pt1 | contig 10591 bp, 15 predicted proteins | sample MaitaG_FD_187429 | JGI IMG/M metagenome (GOLD analysis project Ga0209828, IMG submission 187429) | Marine algal microbial communities from Maine, USA - Maine_Asex2 metaG (SPAdes) (version 2) | ecosystem: Host-associated > Algae > Red algae > Unclassified | place: Maine, USA | collected 2015-01-05
AAAGCAGTTCTTTGACGTATTTAATGTGATTTTAAGAAAAACAAAACAGGCTGCAGGGCCTCTATTTGCTGAATTTTGGCGGCATAGCGGCTTCTTCACCCACTTCCATTACAACAAGGATTGAAACGGTATAAGTCACACGCCATACTATTGCAATAGTATCTTCTTCACCCACTTCCATTACAACAAGGATTGAAACGCACAAGATTTGATTCTTTGAAACTCATTATAATTCTTCTTCACCCACTTCCATTACAACAAGGATTGAAACTTAATATTTGCAAATTATAATTTACTTGATTTTCACCTTCTTCACCCACTTCCATTACAACAAGGATTGAAACTTTTCCAACATCCAAACATAGGCAATGTAAGCTGAACCTTCTTCACCCACTTCCATTACAACAAGGATTGAAACTTTTAAATGTTGAACGTTTCTGTCTTTGTATAGCCGCTTCTTCACCCACTTCCATTACAACAAGGATTGAAACTAGGCTATGTATGTAGCATTATTTTCAATGTCGATCTTCTTCACCCACTTCCATTACAACAAGGATTGAAACAGAAAGTTTCGTAAAATTCTATCTTAACACCCTTACCTTCTTCACCCACTTCCATTACAACAAGGATTGAAACAATGCTTGACTACCTTCTTTTAGGTGCTGTTTAATTCTTCTTCACCCACTTCCATTACAACAAGGATTGAAACACTTTCTTAACATATATTATATCTATTCTTTTATAAACTTCTTCACCCACTTCCATTACAACAAGGATTGAAACTAAAAGGTTTTCTATCAAAAACAAACGATTTTTTTCTTCTTCACCCACTTCCATTACAACAAGGATTGAAACTACCAGCCAGTTGTTTTGATTAGATAGGCCATTTCTCCTTCTTCACCCACTTCCATTACAACAAGGATTGAAACTCAATATGTTTTTGAGTTAATGCAATAGTGCCTTTACTTCTTCACCCACTTCCATTACAACAAGGATTGAAACATATATTATTTTTAATAAACTCTAACCCATCAGCAACTTCTTCACCCACTTCCATTACAACAAGGATTGAAACCCTAACCTAATAATTTCTTCATCATCTAACTTTTCACTTCTTCACCCACTTCCATTACAACAAGGATTGAAACACGCCCAGATAGAAGCAACTTTAGCTGGGCTACAAAACTTCTTCACCCACTTCCATTACAACAAGGATTGAAACTTGGTGGTGCAGGTGTATTGCATCGCGATGCCATTGACTTCTTCACCCACTTCCATTACAACAAGGATTGAAACATATTTATACAAACAGGTACGTTCAATTCAGGCAATACTTCTTCACCCACTTCCATTACAACAAGGATTGAAACATAAATGTATGAATGGGGCGTTCGGTTTCAAAATATCTTCTTCACCCACTTCCATTACAACAAGGATTGAAACATACATTCTACATCATCCGAAAAAAGCCAGCAACCACTTCTTCACCCACTTCCATTACAACAAGGATTGAAACAGAGCTTAAAAAGCAAGTTAAAAAAGCATTCAAGAACTTCTTCACCCACTTCCATTACAACAAGGATTGAAACTTAGTTACTTTTATATGGTTTATAATACCATATAAGCTTCTTCACCCACTTCCATTACAACAAGGATTGAAACTTGGTTTGTAAATCATTTCGTAAAAATTTGATGCAAACTTCTTCACCCACTTCCATTACAACAAGGATTGAAACTGGACAACATTCCGCAACTGGCAAAAGCGGAGTATGGCTTCTTCACCCACTTCCATTACAACAAGGATTGAAACTTGGTTCTCCAGTATTTTCATCTATTAATACTTCACTTCTTCACCCACTTCCATTACAACAAGGATTGAAACATTCTGATCTTTTTGCCCAGATACTTTTCAGTCGGTCTTCTTCACCCACTTCCATTACAACAAGGATTGAAACGTGGAACGGTTAAGGTTATGTTGCCTTGGGTATAACTCTTCTTCACCCACTTCCATTACAACAAGGATTGAAACCCTAATGTTTTTACTTTTTCAATAACAGAATCAGCACTTCTTCACCCACTTCCATTACAACAAGGATTGAAACCCATCTAAGCAACCACCTATGTAACCAGTGGCACATCTTCTTCACCCACTTCCATTACAACAAGGATTGAAACGTTTCCATTTGCTTATAAAAAAGAAGATTCCGAATGTCTTCTTCACCCACTTCCATTACAACAAGGATTGAAACATGCTTTGCCTGGGGACGAGTATTCGCCCGAATACCCTTCTTCACCCACTTCCATTACAACAAGGATTGAAACTTTCTATATGGAGCAAATGACAATGCAGCGCAAAGTAGCTTCTTCACCCACTTCCATTACAACAAGGATTGAAACAAATCACCACACTCATAAAAATTAACTGGTTCATTCCCTTCTTCACCCACTTCCATTACAACAAGGATTGAAACTTTGTAAAAATTCACCGTTCTTGTAACTGGTAACATCTTCTTCACCCACTTCCATTACAACAAGGATTGAAACTATAAGGTTCTGCATTCGTTGCAAATTATACTTGGCTTCTTCACCCACTTCCATTACAACAAGGATTGAAACTGTTTTGGTGTACGGTTGTGCAGATTTCGGTTGTGCTTCTTCACCCACTTCCATTACAACAAGGATTGAAACAAATGTAGTTTTGGCTTTTAAAATAGACATAAAAAACTTCTTCACCCACTTCCATTACAACAAGGATTGAAACACCTTGGTTGCATTTGCAATGCTTTAGCTTCCGTAAACTTCTTCACCCACTTCCATTACAACAAGGATTGAAACTGGATTAAATGAAGTTCATTTTAAAGGTGAAGATATACTTCTTCACCCACTTCCATTACAACAAGGATTGAAACATTTTAATGGTTGGTGTTTGGTGGGATGTAATGTACCTTCTTCACCCACTTCCATTACAACAAGGATTGAAACTAAATAAAGATGGAACTATTAGAGGTCATTCAATAACTTCTTCACCCACTTCCATTACAACAAGGATTGAAACAAATCACCACACTCATAAAAATTAACTGGTTCATTCCTTCTTCACCCACTTCCATTACAACAAGGATTGAAACTACAATTTAGTGATTTGGGCAGTTTCCTAAATGTGTCTTCTTCACCCACTTCCATTACAACAAGGATTGAAACACCCTTCACGTCCAATCCCTTCGTAAACTGCCCAGTTCTTCTTCACCCACTTCCATTACAACAAGGATTGAAACTTTGCTCTGATTAATATGTTATCATAACCACCGCCTTCTTCTTCACCCACTTCCATTACAACAAGGATTGAAACACCAAATCTGAACAATTAATATCAATATTTATTACACTTCTTCACCCACTTCCATTACAACAAGGATTGAAACATAGTTCAAAACTAAAACCGCCTAAATCACAAGGGTCTTCTTCACCCACTTCCATTACAACAAGGATTGAAACATATTTCTATTGGTGTGTTTTTATTTATGCTGCAATTCTTCTTCACCCACTTCCATTACAACAAGGATTGAAACAACGATTTAGTTAAATTTGATGTCGATGGTTTTAAACTTCTTCACCCACTTCCATTACAACAAGGATTGAAACAATGCAACCGCTATTGAATTTGTTGTGTTAAGTATTCTTCTTCACCCACTTCCATTACAACAAGGATTGAAACTACAAAGTGAACACCGAGACGAATTTGTAGAAGGTCTTCTTCACCCACTTCCATTACAACAAGGATTGAAACGACGATATTGATGTTGATATAGCTTTAGATGATTTACTTCTTCACCCACTTCCATTACAACAAGGATTGAAACGAACAGGATCAGAAAAAACAATAGGTGAAGACGGAAACTTCTTCACCCACTTCCATTACAACAAGGATTGAAACTCTAAAAAGAGTATATGAAACAAAATGTCCAATTATTCTTCTTCACCCACTTCCATTACAACAAGGATTGAAACCCAAATACCAGAAGGTGACGAAGGGGGTTCAGTTGATCTTCTTCACCCACTTCCATTACAACAAGGATTGAAACATCCTAAAACGTGCGAGTTAGATACTTATTTAATTTCTTCTTCACCCACTTCCATTACAACAAGGATTGAAACACCGTTTTAATCAACACGCTGTCATAATTGTCATCTCTTCTTCACCCACTTCCATTACAACAAGGATTGAAACTGGCTAATTTTAATATAGCTGTTCAACTTGAAAAAGACTTCTTCACCCACTTCCATTACAACAAGGATTGAAACTAGAAAAACTTAGCGATTAATTGGAATACCGATACTCTTCTTCACCCACTTCCATTACAACAAGGATTGAAACCAACAAAGGGGATTAAGATATAAAACCTCAAAAGTAGCTTCTTCACCCACTTCCATTACAACAAGGATTGAAACTATTAATTGACCACGTAATTTTTGTGGTATTTTTTCTTCTTCACCCACTTCCATTACAACAAGGATTGAAACAAATAATACCACAATTTCCTGCATCAAAAGCCGCTTGCTTCTTCACCCACTTCCATTACAACAAGGATTGAAACAAGATAGGATTTTTTAATGACCATTCATAAGGGAACTTCTTCACCCACTTCCATTACAACAAGGATTGAAACTTATTTGTTTTTCGGTAAATGCTATTTCTTTTACAACTTCTTCACCCACTTCCATTACAACAAGGATTGAAACTTGCAAAACATTTGGAATGAAGCTTGTAATGGGATCTTCTTCACCCACTTCCATTACAACAAGGATTGAAACTTTAAGTGGTTTACTAATCTTATTTGATCTAAATCGCTTCTTCACCCACTTCCATTACAACAAGGATTGAAACTTAGTTTCTGATCTCGCAACGCTTAAAGCAATTTCTCTTCTTCACCCACTTCCATTACAACAAGGATTGAAACTGTATTGCAGTATTTGTTTCATTTTTAACTTTCTTCTTCTTCACCCACTTCCATTACAACAAGGATTGAAACTAGGTAACTACACAGGCGATCAAAACTGGGGTCATACTTCTTCACCCACTTCCATTACAACAAGGATTGAAACCCTGTAGGGATGCAATCCCTTCCATCTTCTGTACGTCTTCTTCACCCACTTCCATTACAACAAGGATTGAAACTTACGATGAAGTAATTGTAAGTCAAAAAGTAAAGATCTTCTTCACCCACTTCCATTACAACAAGGATTGAAACAAATATACGCACTTTGCGGATTTGATAGCGGTAACACTTCTTCACCCACTTCCATTACAACAAGGATTGAAACAATAAATCAAACAACCTTTACAACCAAGGTGAAACCTTCTTCACCCACTTCCATTACAACAAGGATTGAAACATTCTTATATTTTTTGTAAATTTCCTTCAATCTTTTCTTCTTCACCCACTTCCATTACAACAAGGATTGAAACTGCTTTCATAATAAGCGACAATTATACCGTAGTTTTCTTCTTCACCCACTTCCATTACAACAAGGATTGAAACAATCTTCTAAGGATTTTATTAGTTTGTCGTATAGTTCTTCTTCACCCACTTCCATTACAACAAGGATTGAAACCCGCTGGACTGGTAAACGTTTTGATAGGCTCGTTTGTCTTCTTCACCCACTTCCATTACAACAAGGATTGAAACAAATACAGGTTGGATAAATAGAACCGCCATCTATTGCTTCTTCACCCACTTCCATTACAACAAGGATTGAAACTTATAAACATCCTAAATTATTTATTCCTGTTATTGTACTTCTTCACCCACTTCCATTACAACAAGGATTGAAACTTGCTTATTGTGAAGGAGAAGATAAAGCAGCAGATTCTTCTTCACCCACTTCCATTACAACAAGGATTGAAACTACAACTAAAAAAACTTTCTGACCAAAAAAAATTTTCTTCTTCACCCACTTCCATTACAACAAGGATTGAAACAAGCAAATTTGTAGTATTAATATTTTATTGGTTAAACTTCTTCACCCACTTCCATTACAACAAGGATTGAAACTTACCCGAAATGGTGTTAAATGGGTAACAGCAGATACTTCTTCACCCACTTCCATTACAACAAGGATTGAAACTAAAAGATGAATAAAAAGAAAAACAAATCAAAATACACTTCTTCACCCACTTCCATTACAACAAGGATTGAAACCAATAGAAAACGACAAAGGATTATTTGAGTTTCACAAGCTTCTTCACCCACTTCCATTACAACAAGGATTGAAACAGCAAAAAAACGACAAAGAAAGAAAGCCTTTATATGACTTCTTCACCCACTTCCATTACAACAAGGATTGAAACTCGAATTACAATCAATTTATAAAAAATTAAAAAATCTTCTTCACCCACTTCCATTACAACAAGGATTGAAACAGAACAGGTGCAATTTTAGAAGATAGGTATTCTTTACTTCTTCACCCACTTCCATTACAACAAGGATTGAAACTCAAAGATACGATTTTTTGTTTTAGTTATTGTGTCTTCTTCACCCACTTCCATTACAACAAGGATTGAAACGTAATTTTAATCCGTTAAAAACCTATCCAGACCATACTTCTTCACCCACTTCCATTACAACAAGGATTGAAACATGATAAAATAACAAATATTACAACGGAGAAATTGGTCTTCTTCACCCACTTCCATTACAACAAGGATTGAAACTCAGCTAGAATTAAGGCCGAAAAAGAAAGTTTAAAACTTCTTCACCCACTTCCATTACAACAAGGATTGAAACAAGCTCAATTTGAAGCGTGTTGCCTATTAGGCGGTTCGCTTCTTCACCCACTTCCATTACAACAAGGATTGAAACAAATATAGGAAATACAGATTTGACTGGTATATTTTAGCTTCTTCACCCACTTCCATTACAACAAGGATTGAAACAAGATTCCATTAATTGAAGGTTTTAAGCCAGAAGAACTTCTTCACCCACTTCCATTACAACAAGGATTGAAACTTCCAAGCGACAAAGGTAGGAGCGATAATTTAAGAACTTCTTCACCCACTTCCATTACAACAAGGATTGAAACTTTCCTCTTCTGTTGAATGTCTAAATAGTTCGTGTTCTTCTTCACCCACTTCCATTACAACAAGGATTGAAACTAGATTTAGATAATCCAAAAGAATTTATAGATGTTCTTCTTCACCCACTTCCATTACAACAAGGATTGAAACTCATTTCTAACCCTGTCATACCCACCTCATTGCTATCTTCTTCACCCACTTCCATTACAACAAGGATTGAAACTTATTTTGACAATATCCCCTGTACTTGGTTCACAACTTCTTCACCCACTTCCATTACAACAAGGATTGAAACTTATTTTGACAATATCCCCTGTACTTGGTTCACAACCTTCTTCACCCACTTCCATTACAACAAGGATTGAAACATAATTAAAACCATAAACAAATGAAAAGATCAGAAGCTTCTTCACCCACTTCCATTACAACAAGGATTGAAACAGAACAGGTGCAATTTTAGAAGATAGGTATTCTTTACTTCTTCACCCACTTCCATTACAACAAGGATTGAAACCTATTTGTGCCATAATTCTATTTAAAATAATCTTTACTTCTTCACCCACTTCCATTACAACAAGGATTGAAACTCGCTTAACATACTTTCTATTTTCCTTTCTTTTTTCTTCTTCACCCACTTCCATTACAACAAGGATTGAAACCAATAGCCTCACCCATTTTTCTTAGAGTGTCCAATGTCTTCTTCACCCACTTCCATTACAACAAGGATTGAAACCCGATGTGTTAGATGCTTTGGCGAATGTTACGGTTCTTCTTCACCCACTTCCATTACAACAAGGATTGAAACTGAAAACAATTAACGAATTAAATTTAGCAGCAAGACCTTCTTCACCCACTTCCATTACAACAAGGATTGAAACACTCTTTGCACACTTCGGCAGTTGTAAAGCTACCAGCCTTCTTCACCCACTTCCATTACAACAAGGATTGAAACATATTTCGTTCATAGCTTCTTTGTGAAACTCGAAACTTCTTCACCCACTTCCATTACAACAAGGATTGAAACTTTAATTTTATGTTTTATTTTCTAAATGTTTTAAACTTCTTCACCCACTTCCATTACAACAAGGATTGAAACACTCTATTAAGATGCTACAAATATAGTGTTTTTTACTTCTTCACCCACTTCCATTACAACAAGGATTGAAACTAAAAATCTTCTAATGGTATAGGAACTAAACGATGCTTCTTCACCCACTTCCATTACAACAAGGATTGAAACAAACAGCAAACGAATTTAAACCAAAAGAAATACCTACTTCTTCACCCACTTCCATTACAACAAGGATTGAAACATGAAATATGAGTAAAGGATTAAACAAAGTTCTATTACTTCTTCACCCACTTCCATTACAACAAGGATTGAAACACCTCTATAGTTTCTGTTCTTATGTCGGCAAACAAACTTCTTCACCCACTTCCATTACAACAAGGATTGAAACAACATTAGTGTAATTCAAATTGACGATAATACTTTCTTCTTCACCCACTTCCATTACAACAAGGATTGAAACCATCATTTTTGCCATCATCATCCCACCTTGCTATTCTTCTTCACCCACTTCCATTACAACAAGGATTGAAACTATCTTGCTTCAAATCCTTGTAACTCCTTTTTGTTTCTTCTTCACCCACTTCCATTACAACAAGGATTGAAACTTCCAAGCGACAAAGGTAGGAGCGATAATTTAAGAATCTTCTTCACCCACTTCCATTACAACAAGGATTGAAACTTATTTTTTTGACTTTGCGCTACAGCTTTTTCGTAACTTCTTCACCCACTTCCATTACAACAAGGATTGAAACTGGAATACAGAAGGTAAGGCACAATCAAGTAGATTATCTTCTTCACCCACTTCCATTACAACAAGGATTGAAACTGAAAATTATTGAATCAATATAATGGTAAAAAACACTTCTTCACCCACTTCCATTACAACAAGGATTGAAACGATTATAATAAAATAGATGTGAAATGGTGGATGCCCTTCTTCACCCACTTCCATTACAACAAGGATTGAAACAACCAAAAGAAATACCTAATACAGCTACAATAACTACTTCTTCACCCACTTCCATTACAACAAGGATTGAAACGCGGACGGTGGAAGAACCTTTAAAAACCTTGCCGACTTCTTCACCCACTTCCATTACAACAAGGATTGAAACAAGCGAATGAAGATCGTAGATGATAAAGGCTTTTGGTCTTCTTCACCCACTTCCATTACAACAAGGATTGAAACAAGGGCATCAAAATTGCATCACTTACCATCAAAATAGCTTCTTCACCCACTTCCATTACAACAAGGATTGAAACTGTAAGGCTCAAAAGATACAAATACAAGTAGCTTTGCTTCTTCACCCACTTCCATTACAACAAGGATTGAAACTGATATTGCTTTTGTGTATCGGTATTAAAATAAACCCTTCTTCACCCACTTCCATTACAACAAGGATTGAAACATGTCGCTGTGCCTTTTTCGCTTTCTAAATATTGCTTCTTCACCCACTTCCATTACAACAAGGATTGAAACTGATAGCCGCTAAAAAGCTCTTAGATCAAAAAGCGTCTTCTTCACCCACTTCCATTACAACAAGGATTGAAACCTAATTGCTAAAATATCAGTCATATCATTAAGGTTGCTTCTTCACCCACTTCCATTACAACAAGGATTGAAACTTGACAATATAACCACGATTAAAAAGTAGTTCTATTCTTCTTCACCCACTTCCATTACAACAAGGATTGAAACAATCTCTTTTTAAAATACCTAACACATTGGCACTTACTTCTTCACCCACTTCCATTACAACAAGGATTGAAACTAAATTGGTAGCATCTTCTTTGATTATGGCCTTTTCACTTCTTCACCCACTTCCATTACAACAAGGATTGAAACGAATTTCCGATTTTTGCATACCTAAACGAACACATCCTTCTTCACCCACTTCCATTACAACAAGGATTGAAACAAGCGCAAGCAATACTTGATAAAAAACAAAACGAAGCTTCTTCACCCACTTCCATTACAACAAGGATTGAAACACCGATGGGGTAAATACAATCACTTACGTAGGCGAGGCTTCTTCACCCACTTCCATTACAACAAGGATTGAAACTGGATAGTGTTCTAGCTGGAGTGCCTTTAAATAAACTTCTTCACCCACTTCCATTACAACAAGGATTGAAACTTGGAATAGCAAACTCCAGTTTCGTCTATACAAGCTTCTTCACCCACTTCCATTACAACAAGGATTGAAACTTACAAGGCTCATTAAATCATCGCATAATGGTACGCTCTTCTTCACCCACTTCCATTACAACAAGGATTGAAACTGCGAGGGTTACAAAAATGATATAGATAATATATTCTTCTTCACCCACTTCCATTACAACAAGGATTGAAACGTAACGCATAAAAATAGTACAAATAGAGAATATTTCTTCTTCACCCACTTCCATTACAACAAGGATTGAAACATCCAAAAGTTCTCGCT
>Ga0209828_1004136_pt1 | contig 10591 bp, 10 predicted proteins | sample MaitaG_FD_187429 | JGI IMG/M metagenome (GOLD analysis project Ga0209828, IMG submission 187429) | Marine algal microbial communities from Maine, USA - Maine_Asex2 metaG (SPAdes) (version 2) | ecosystem: Host-associated > Algae > Red algae > Unclassified | place: Maine, USA | collected 2015-01-05
GTAAACACCGAGAGAGTCGGTGGTTCAATTCCCGCTAGGCCCACTCGGAAACGCGTCGGAATCTGGCGGGTTTGGCTTTGGCTAGGCCCGCCAGATCTTGCGCTCCCACCCTTTTTTTGGGGGGGGAACATGGTAGCTAATGGATTCGACTTCTTCCGTTGGAGCTCGTTCGGTCTGTGATACGTGGCCGCCGTGTCTACACAGGGGTCGCCAATTGATGGGGCAGCAAGTATGCGGCTGGTAAGACCCCGAGGGCCCAGGTTGTTGGGTCTGGTCCAACCAGCGACGGCCGAGTCCCGCTAGCTTCGATCCCTTCAGAGCTGCTGCTATTGGGTAAGTGAGCCCCTCAGAGAACTCGATCTCACGGGCTCGATCAATCTGTTAGCATGCTGACAGTCACTGCCTTCTTATTCGAGACAGTGGGGTGTTTAGTGACGCAAAGTGATGCTGGTCACGGGGCGATCGATCCTGGATTTCACTGGGCATCGACGCAGGTCGCGCGTCTTACGCGTCCGAATTACGACGACGATGGCGACAACGAACAATGGGCGACCTGTTTCTTCGTCGAGTTTGAAGGTTGCATCTTTCTCGTTACTGCGAAACATGTTCTCACGGGTCATTGGCCGGATGGGACGCATGTGCGCAACCACCTGGAAGTTCCTGTCTCGATAAGCGTGCATTGCGCCGTGTCGCTGTGGCCACACGGCGAAGTTGACCTTTCGACCACTCAAAGGTTCGGCCTGGGCGAGTTGTTGCTGGAACTGGACTTGTACGACCAACCGGATCCTCTTTGCCCCGAAGGTCGGCGTTTCCTCGTTCATCCGTCGAGAGATGACGTCGTCGACATCGCTGCGATTGAGATCAGGGACAGCGAGATTGTTGCCGAGTTGCATTCAGGTAGTTCGTATCTTTCGACTGGAGCATTCCCCTTGACGGAACAACTGGCGGCAAGGCCGCCGGACGCGATGAGGGAGGTCTTTGTCGTTGGGCATCCGCTCGCTTCCAAGTGGATGCCAAACCGCTTGCCCATCTACAAGCGCGCATCGGTGGCTTCTGATCTAACACTTAATGATTCGGACTACCTCCTTGTTGACGGCAAGAATGCCTTGCGCAGACAGACGGTCAGCGTCGGCGTCGAAGCGAGCTGCAGCGCGGTCGTCATGCGCATGCCCCAGTGGAACAGCCGGTCATGCTCGACCCGGGCGCCGACCATGAACCCGGGCACATCGACCAGGAACGACCGGCAGGTTGAACGAGTCGCAGACCGTCATCAGACGAATGATCTTGTGACACGTCTCAGGTCGTCGTGATCTCGATCGCGAAATGTCTCGGCGGTGAACGAGTTTCGTTTCAACACGAGTGACCTGCGATGGATCGAGAACAAGGGCAGCCCGCGGTACGACTACCCAATCGACTACGACATCGCGGTCCTCGGCAGTCAGCCGGAGCTCGGTCGGATCGACCTGCTGATCAGGTGGGCGCCCGATTCGTTCTGCCACTTCCACCGCCACGTCGCAGCGACGTCGACCCTCGTGATCGAAGGCGAGCATCACGTGATCGATGTCGATCATGACGGCAACGAAGCAGACCACGACGTGCGCCCCGCCAGCAGCTATCGCATCAGCGGCGGCGGTGACACGCACATGGAACAGGGTGGTCCCGAAGGCTCGCTCGTGCTCTTCTCGATGCACCAACGATCAGGTCGCCTGTTCGAGGTGCTCGACCGCACCACCCACGAGGTCATCGCCACGACGACGATCGACACGCTCGTTGAACTCTCCGACGCCCTTGAAGCCTGACCTAAGGGGCTTGACGAATCTCGCGAATTCTTTGATTTCCTCTTGACAAAAGGAACATATGTTCGATAGACAGGGTGAGTGGAAACGTGCGGGGTTGACAGTGCAGCCGAGGTGATTGCTGAGCTGTCGGGGGCGCTTGATCGGGCTGTTGGGTTGAGCTGGAAGTCGCTCGATGACACGGCGTTACTGGCGGCGCTCGAAGCTGTTCCTCAGCTGAGAACGAAGGTTGATGCCCTGGCCGGGCGGGTGTCATTGGCGGCGCAGCAGACGGCTGCGGTCAATCGTGCGAGCTCGCGGTCTGCGGCGATGTATGTGGGTAAAGAGACGTCGGCGTCGCCGAAGTTGACTCGTGCCGACGTGCGGTGCGCGAACTGGCTCGAAGACTTCGCCGAGTTCCGCGACGCGCACGCTGCTGGGAAGTTGTTTCGGCAGCACATTGATTTGCTGCGCAATCAGGCTGACACGCCGCATACGCATTTCGCGTTAGTGAATGCTCAGGAGATGCTGGTCGACTTCGCAGAACGACTCAGGTTTGACGATTTCAAGATCGCGGTCGGCTATTGGGTCAACGGCGCCGATCCTGACGGTGAGATCCCCAAGGATCAGGTCCGCAAGACCAGCTTCTCGATGCGCCGTCACAACGACGGGTCGGTGCATGTCAACGGATTCTTCGACCCGCTGCTCGGCACTACGTTGTGGGAAGCGGTCAATCGTGAATCGCAGAAACTGTTCGCCGCCGAGAAAGACGACACGAACCCCGACGCGCCACGGCAACGCTCGATCGGGCGCCGTAACGCCGAAGCCCTCGTCGCTCTGGCCGCCAAAGGATCACTGCGTGCTGATGGCACGATGGCCTCGCCGCTGATCCAGATCGTGGCCTCCGCCAAAGTCGCCGAAAACCTGCTCGCACGATTGAACGATGACTCGATCGACATCGGGCTCGCCTATGACGACCCTGATGGGCGTTGCGAGTTCATCGATGGCACGCCGGTGCATCCGGCGTTCCTGCTTGCGGTCATGGGGGTAGCCACGTTCCGCCGCCACATATTCGGCGCCAAAAGTCGACCTGATGTGTCAGTGAATGCGAGAGCGTTCCCGCAGTGGATGAAAGACGCCGCGATGGTTGAGTCACGTGGCCGCTGCACCAGCGTCGGCTGTGATGCGCCCTTCCATTGGCTGCAGACAGATCACGTCAAGCCGCACTCCAAAGGCGGAACAACCAGCGTCGACAACGCCAAGACCCTCTGCGGCCCCGAGAACCAAGCCAAATCGGACTCGTGGGAACCAGACACGCCGCGCACCGAGAAACCCGATGAAGACGCAGCGTGAGCACGCAGCCGAGATCCGATCATCCCCAGTGCCCATCTGAGTCGAGCGCGCCTCGCCAGCGTCGAGATTCTGATCGTCAACAGGGCCGACAAGTCGGGTAACCATTACGGTCAGGTTCGACGTGGGGCTGCCCAGCATGTACGGTTTGCGCCATGAGCCAGTAGTGGCTGACGGCGAGACAAAATAGCGGGCGACACAACAAGAAGGTGGACGCATGACCTCGAGGCGGACTCGCGGTGTGTATCAGGTGGTCCTGGCGGGCATTAACGGAGCAGTCTTCTGGCTGAGCATGATCCCTGACGCGGCGGCTCAAACGGGCGGTCGTCAACTTACCGACGACGACTGGAGCGACAAGATACCTGTCCTCATCGGATCGATCATTGTCGTTCTCATCGTGAACGGCATCGGCCTGTACTTCATCAACCGGTCTCGCAAACGAGAACGAGCCGCTGCCGAAGCGCTGCGTCTACGAGACGTTGCAGTACCGCACGAGCAACCCACGGTTCGGTTGCCATGACCACCGCCCTAAACAACATCGTCAATGTCTTGACGCGGCCTCGACGGGTGCCGATGCGCATCGTTGTAATCACCGCAGTCGCGTCGTACCTGCTTCAGCTCGGAGCCATCATCCAAGGCCAGCCGCTGTACATCATTGCGCTGTTCACCCTGTTGCCCTGGATACCGCTCTTTGCCTTCGAAGGCATGTGGAAGGTGCGCCACTACGGCTGGATCGCTGTCTTCTTTATCGTCGTCATTTTGCAGGTCGGCCACCTCGGTGAGCACGTGACCCAGGTCGCTCAGTTGAGCGCATTCGATGGAACGCTGTCATGTCCGCCCACCGTTGACAACGACATGCACGCGGACCTCGCAGTGCGCAATGGCCTGCGCGACGCCGGTGATGAGCCGACCTACGCTTCGGCCAGCTTTGTGATCCGTCCTGACAAAGCGACGGGTCTCGCAGCGCTCGACGCTGATGGCGACCAGATTCGCGGACCTGCGGCCTGCGGCGTCTTTGGGCAGCTCGATCTTGAGATCGTCCACCTGATCTGGGAAGTGATTGGTTGGGCCGCCACGCTGGCTTTGCTGACGCGATACCGAAGAAACATCTGGCTGTGGATCGCTCTGTTCGCAGTGAGTCTGCACTCGGTCGAGCACTTGTTCATCAGTTGGAACTTCTTCATCGACAACGACCTCATTTTCGCCGGAGCTGATCAGCTGTGGGCGACCACTGCCGACGGCAACATTGTGACCGCGCATCCGGTCGGCAAAGAACCTGCGATCGTCTCGTTCTACGACGCTGGGGGCAAGAGCGGGGTTATGGCCAAAGGTGGTCTCGTTGACACGCTGATACCGGGCATGTCCGACGTTCTGCCTCAACGAGCCTGGTTGCACTTCTGGTACAACAGCTTCGTCTTTGTGCCAACGATCATTGCGTTCCTGGTCGAGGCACGACGGGTGTACAACGAGTACCTCGCGCGGGTCCTGCCGTCGCTGTCTCAGGATGATTTGGCGGCGGCATCGACCAAGCTAGAGACCGAGAACTTCGCCGGCGCTGAAGAGGTCGTGCGCCAAGGCGACGCGGCCGACGCGTTCTACATCCTGACCAAGGGAAGCGCGGACATCGTCCAAACAGACGCTGCCGGCCACGAAAGCGTTGTCGGTCAACTCTCGGCCGGCGAGATGTTTGGCGAGATGGGGCTCATGACCGGCCAGCCCCGCAACGCCACTGTGCGGGCGAACGGTCCCATCGAGGTGCTGCGACTCGGACGCGATGACTTCGAGGACCTGGTGAATACGTCAGAGGCCAGCACGAGGGATATCGAGATAGTCGTCGAACAGCGCAGACAGGCGGCCGACGAGCTGGTCCGTCAGTGACGCATGCGTGGCCACTCGCACATGGCGGCGCACTCACGTGGGACGAGTTGGCGCTCGTCGTGGCCCTGTACGTGTTGCTGGGGCTGGTTGTCCTCGCTGGCCGTCGATCGCGGGCGGGCGACGGTGTCGATGAGTCGTCGTCCAACGACATCGATGCGTATGGCGGCGCGGCGATAGTCGTCGATGACGTGTCCTTCCGGCGCGGCCGGGACTGGACGATTCGCAACGTTGACCTGCAGGTTGAGCCTGCTTCGTTCGTGGTGATCGCAGGGGCCAACGGCGCTGGCAAAACCACGTTGCTCGGTCTTATTGCAGGCAGGGAAGTTCCGAGTGCCGGGACCATCTTGATCGGCGGCATAAATCCGCACCTAACCCCAGATCTGGCTGCTGCTTTGGTCGGCGTGGTCGACCATCAGTCTCTGCTCTACCCGCGGCTGACGGTGCGTGAGAACCTTGAGTACTTCGCGGCGTTGCATGGTTTGGACGACGAGCGGCGACGCATTGCTCGCGCTCTGGCGCTCGTCCAGCTGCGTGATCGTGCGGACAGCCGGGTCGATCGCCTCTCGCACGGTCAGCGTCAGCGGGCGTCGCTGGCCCGAGCGATCCTGCATGGGCCGCGCGTGCTGTTGCTTGACGAGCCCTTTTCTGGTCTCGACTTGTCCGGAGCGGACGGGCTCGAGCATTTGCTCGGCCAACTCAGAGATGCTGGCATCACCGTGGTTATGACCACCCACGACCTCGAACGAGCCGTTGCGTTGGCCGATCGAGTTCTCGTCGTCGCCGAAAAGACTATTGCCGCAGACATCGACTGCGCAGCGTTCGGCCCTGTGGCTACCAAGGTGCGGTGTCGCGAGATCTTGATCGGAAGCGCAGGCGCTCAGACCCCAGCCCCAGCGATACCGGTGGGTTCCACGTGAACAGCACCATGCGAATGTTGGCCGTCGCTCGTATGACCGCGCGCAAGGACCTGCGCGCCGAGGCCCGGGGCGGCGCTGTGTTGTCGGTGTGGCTGACGCTTGGCATCGTGCTGCTCGCCGTCGTGCTGGTCACCGTGGCAACAGTCGATGCCGATGCTGCGGCGATTGCGCCAAGCGCCCTTTGGCTCGTGTTCGCACTGATCTCGACAATGGCGTTCGGGCGCGGGTTCCGAGATGAGCACGCTCACGGGGCTTGGCAGGCGGTGCTCGCCGCTCCGGCACCGGCAAGTGCGGTCTTCCTCGGCAAGGTTGGGGCCAATCTCGTACTCACCTTGATCGCCGAACTGGCGGTGATCATCGCTTACTCGCTCGTCGTCGAGTGGCCGGCCAGCACTGCCGTGCTCGCAGCTGCGGTGCTGCTCGGCACGATCGGCATCAGTGTCGTCGGAACGTTTGTCGCTGCGTTCACCAGCGAGCGCGATAGCGGCGATCTGTTGTTGCCGCTGATGACGCTGCCGGTGCTGGTTCCCTTGGTCGCTCTAGCGGCGCAACTGACTCGACAAGGTCTCGGCGACGGTGTCGAAGGCGGCTGGTGGGTGCTGGTGATCCTGCTCGCTGGCTACGACCTGATCGTGTTGGCGACTGCGACCCTGGCATTCGGGTTCGCCTCTGCCAAGGTCTGAAGACCCGAAGTTGGCGCTGCAGATTTTTATCACGCGTGAGACTAACTCGATTTCGGTTATTTGTTAATGACGATGGTGGAAGCGACTCGGTCCATGACGGTGCGGCGGCGGTCGTCGGTGACCAGGAACACCAATGACGCGATGCCGATGCCGAGCGGCACCCAGAACGCGATGTCGGCAACCACCGGCAGCAACGACAGCACCGGCAGAGCGACCGACTGCAATGCCCGCAGTAATCCGGTGAAGATGCCGAGTGGGGTCTCGCCGGTCTTCACCGACACCACGCGGGTACCCACCGCGAGCTTGCCGGGGGTCGCTCCCTTGAATGCGTAGAAGCCCCAGTCATAGAGCGCCGAGACGATGCCGATCGCAGCGAGGCGCCAGGTTGGGGTCGCCTCGAGGGCGTCTTCGACGGCGGCTTGTAGTGCTGAATCGCTGGCGTCGGGGCCCAGGTCGATCGCGCCATTGAAGGCGTCGACGATGCTCGGATACAGCAATATCAGACCAATGATCACGAAGATCACCATGTCGATCAGTCGACCGCCAAGACGCTTACCGACAGAGGCGACGCGACCAGCCGTCGGCGCAGTTGTGTCTTCGTGCTGCGCCTTGGGTTCGCCGACCCAGTCGTTGCCGTCCCAGTAGCGGGCGGTGCCTTCGGGGTCGCCAGCACCGTGATACCAGCCGGGGGTTGCGTTGCTCATCGGGTTAGCCGTTCTTTCACCAGGTCAACGATTTGTGATGGGGTGTCTGCGACCGATGCGCCAGCTTCGCTCAAGGCGCTCATCTTCGATGCCGCCGTGCCTTTGCCGCCTGACACGAGCGCACCGGCGTGGCCCATCTTCTTGCCCTCGGGGGCGTTCTTGCCAGCGATGAACGCGATCACTGGCTTGGTGATGGTGGCGAGATGTTCGGCGGCCTCTTCTTCCATTGGGCCGCCGACTTCGCCCAGCAGCACGATGGCGTCGGTCTGGGCGTCGGCTTCGAACATGGTGAGCGCATGGGCAAACGTTGTGCCGACGATCGGGTCGCCGCCGAGTCCAAGAAATGCCGACTGGCCCAACCCGGCCGAGACCAGGTTCAGGTTGACCAGCGCGCCCAAGCTGCCGCTGCGCGACACGACGCCGATGCGCCCGGGCGAGAAGAGTCGCGGTGACCAGCCCGGCATGATGCCAATGAAGTCACGCCCGGGGAAGACGATGCCGGGGCAGTTGGGGCCGATCACGCGGGCTTCGGCTCGGCGGGCCACTGCCAAGATCTCCATCGTGTCGTGCACCGGCACGAACTCGGCCAGCACGATCACGTTGGGCACACCGGCTTCGATCGCCTCGATGGCTGCGCCCTTGGCGAACCGAGCGGGCACGAAGATGACCGACGTGTCGACGCCGTGCTTGTCGAGTGCGTCGGCGACGGTCGAGTAGACGGGAACACCGCTGACCGCCTGGCCACCCTTGCCGGGGGTGCAACCCGCGACGACGTTTGAGCCATAAGCCAGCATCTGCTCGGTCCAGTAGGTGCCCTCGCTACCCGTGACGCCCTGCACCAGAATGCGTTGTGGGTCCTCGCCAAAGAGACTGATCATGATGCCACCTTGGCGGCGGCGATCGCGGCCTTGACTGCGTCGTCCATCGAGTCGTGGGGTTCGATGCCGAGCTCGTCACGCACGAGTTGTTGGGCCCGATCTTCGCCGGTGCCATGAATGCAGAACGACACCGACATGTCGGGGTTCAGTTCTTGCCAGCCCTTGATCAACCCCTCGGCGATCACGTCGGTGCGGGCATAGGCACCACACAGGTTTACGAGCAGGCTCTTGACCGAGGGGTTCGCTAACACCAGCGAGAGCGCAGGGGTGGCTCTCTTGTAGGCCATGCCACCGACTTCGAGGAAGTTCGCCGGTCGCCCGCCATGTGCTGCGACTGCATCCATGGTCGACATCGTCAGCCCGGCGCCGTTGGCCAACACGCCGACGTCGCCGTCGAGTTCGACGAACAAGAAGTCTTGCTCTGCGGCTCGCAGCTCGAGTTCGGTACCGGTCGGGCGCTGCTCGGGCAGCTCTCCTTGGCGGAAGAGCGCGTTGTCGTCGACCACGAGCTTGCAGTCGAGGGCGATCACCTGGTCGTCGGCGGTGATCGCGAGCGGATTGATTTCGATGAGCTGAGCATCGAGCTGGCGGAACAAGCCGTAGAGGGTCACGAGCAGCCCTGCGAGTTGGCCTTGCACCTGCGGCGATGAGGTCACCGAGCCAGCAGCCGCGATAGCCAGATCGGCGCCCAAGCCGTTCTGAATGTCGATGGTGGTCATGTGCACGGCATCGGGAGTCTCGGCATGGACCTCTTCGATGTCCATGCCGCCTTGCGCCGAGATCATCAGCAACGGGCCGGCGCTGGCCGGGTCGACCATGATCGCCACGTACAGCTCGGCCGCGATGTCGACGCGCTGTTCGATCAGCACCCGGTCGACGCGGTGTTCGCCGAGCTGGCTGCCGAGCAGTCGCTCGGCAGCTGCTGAGGCGTCGGCTGGCGTGTCGGCGGCCACGATGCCGCCGCTCTTGCCGCGCTTGCCAGCTGGCACTTGGGCCTTGACCATGACTGACCCGCCGGCGGCCTCGACCGCGGCGGCCGCTTCGAACGGTGACGATGCAACGATGCCGACCGGCGTGGGGATGCCCCCTGCGGCGATGAGAGCCTTGGCGTCTGCTTCTTCGATAAACATGGCCGGTACTCAGCCGTGCCGCGCCAGGCCGTGTCGGCTCAGGTACTCACCGTAGAGCTCGTCGTCGGTCGGCTCGGTGCTGGCGATCGGGCGAGCCAGATACGTGTAGTTGAGGAAGTGCTTGTAGGTCAGGTTCTCGCACGTGTCGTTGTCGCCCCACGTGCCAGCCCCCATCGACAAGGTGAAGTCGAGGCCGTTGTCGAAGCTGCCACCGTTGTTGTAGGCGTGCGGCTGGTTGACCAGCACCGTTGAGACTCGGGCCCGCTCGGCCAGGCGAGTGGCCCGGGTTTCGTCAGCCGAGTGGATGCCGCACGAGTGGCCCTCGCCCATGTAGCCAAGAATCGAGTCGACGGTGTCGAGGGCGTGTTCGAAATCGTTGGTGCGATACACGGTGAGTACGACCGAGAGCTTCTCGCCCGAGAACGGGTGGTCGGCGCCGATGCCGTCTTCCTCGACGATGAGGAAGCGAGCGTTCTGGGCTTCGGGGTCGCCAAGTTCGGCGACTTCGGCGATGCGGCTAGCCGGTTGCGCCACGATCTGGCGATTCAGGTTGCCGTTGGGCCACATGGCGTCTTGCAATTGTGGCTTCTCGGCCGCGGGCACGACCCAGCCGCCGTTGTCTTGCAGCGCGCTCATCACCTGGTCATAGACCGATGCGTCGATGACGAGTGCGTTCTCGCTCGAACAGCTGGTTGCATGATCAAAGGTCTTGCTGGCCACGATCTTGGTGATTGCATCATCGATGTCGGCGGTCTCGTCGATGATGACCGGTGCGTTGCCCACGCCCACGCCGTGCGACGGGGTGCCGCTGCGATAGGCCATATCGACGTTGGCAGGGCCAGCGGTGACCAGCGAGTAGTCACACGCCGTCATCAGCTCGGAAGCGATTGCCTTGCCGGCCTCTTTGCTCTCGGCGGCCAAGCTAATCATCTGCACCAGGTCTTCGGGGGCGCCAAGCTTCTTGAGCTCGGCACGGGCCAAGCGCACCGATTCGGTGCAGGTGGCTTCGCCCCGAGGGTGTGGGGCCAAGATCACGGCGTTGCGCCCCTTGAGGGTGATCATCATGTTGTTGATCGGCGTTGCGCCCGGGTTGGTCGAGGGCAAGATGCACGCGATAACGCCCATGGGCTTAGCGATCGTCGTCACGCCACGTTCGTGGTCGACGTCGATCACACCGACCGATGCCGCACCCTTAAGATCGGCGAGCGTGCCCGTTGTCTTGCGCACGATCTTGATGGCCTTGTCGGCAGCATTGCCCAAGCCACTCTGCTCGGCG
>Ga0209828_1004141_pt1 | contig 10578 bp, 10 predicted proteins | sample MaitaG_FD_187429 | JGI IMG/M metagenome (GOLD analysis project Ga0209828, IMG submission 187429) | Marine algal microbial communities from Maine, USA - Maine_Asex2 metaG (SPAdes) (version 2) | ecosystem: Host-associated > Algae > Red algae > Unclassified | place: Maine, USA | collected 2015-01-05
TGGCACTGCGGGTTGGTTCGATTCGATCGGCATGCGACCAGGCGCGGTCCATGCCCGACTCGCCGCGGGTACCGAGATCTTGGCCGGGCTTGGCCTGGCTGTTGGTCTACTCACGACGTTCTCAGCCGCTGGCTTCGTGGCACTCATGCTGGTCGCCGCATGGACTGTGCATCGCTCGAATGGCTTCTTCATCGTGAGCGAAGGCTGGGAGTACAACTTCATTCTGGCCGTCGGCGCTGTCGGCATTGCCATGCTCGGGCCAGGCGAATGGTCGATCGACAGTGCAATTGGTATCGACGATGAGCTCAACGGCTGGCTTGGTCTATTGATAGCTGGCGGTGGCGGTGTTGCCGCTGGTATCGCGCAGCTGGCGCTGTTCTTCCGGCCGCCGTCAGCCAGCTGAACGAACGAATTATGCGGGTGCGGCGACTTCGGCGAGCACCGCCAAGAACCGATCGTTCTCGTCGGGCGTGCTGATGGTGACCCGCATGCCCTCGCCAGCGAACGGTCGAGTCACGACACCGCGCTGTTCGATCGCAGTGTAGATCTCGGTCGTTCGGTCGCCGAGCGGCAGGTAGACGAAGTTCGCCTGGGTATCTGGAAGCGCCCAACCAGCGTTGGTCAACGCGCCAATCACACGAGCCCTCTCATCGCGCAGCCCCTGAAGCAGCGGTTCATAGACATCGCGAGCCTCGAGAGCTGCGATGGCCCCAGCCTGGGCGACTGCGTTGACGGCGAACGGCGCAAGCACCTTGTTGAGCTCGTCGACGATCTCAGGGTGCGCAACCATGTAACCGACGCGAACGCCCGCCAATCCGTAGGCCTTCGAGAAGGTACGGCTAACGACGACGTTGTGGTGGTCGGCGAGTAGCTCGACCGGATCGCCGAAGCTCAGATCGAGAAACTCGCGATACGCCTCATCGACGAGCACAATCACATCGTCGGGAATCTTCGCCAACATGGCCGCCATCGCGGCAACCGTGAGCGCTGTGCCAGTCGGATTGTTCGGCGTTGCCAGCATCACGATCTTGGTGCGATCGGTGACCGCAGCCGCGACTGCTTCGAGATCGAATGCGTGGTCAGCCAAGGGAACCTGCGTCGACGTCGCAGCCATCATCTGCACGTTGATCGGGTATGCCTCAAACGATCGCCATGGATACACCACGTCGTCGCCGGGATCGAGATAGGCGAGACACAACTGCTGCAGCAGGCCAACCGAACCGCAGCCAACGGCAATGTGGTCAAGGTCGAAGCCGACCATCTCGCCAATAGCGGTGCGAAGATCGACGGCTAGGTGATCGCAATAGCGATTGACGCCAGCCGCGGCGACTTCCATCGCCGTAACAACAGCGGGCACAGGCGGCCACGGGTTCTCGTTCGACGCGAGCTTGATGGCATCGCTGATGCCGTGTTCTTCTTCGGCCTGTTCTGCGGCCTTGCCGGGCCGGTACACGGGCATGGCTGCGACTGCTGGGCGAACCCTTCCGATGCTCATAGAGAGCACGGTAGTCGCTCGCGGTCACCTGCCAAATGGGTCAACGATCACAGTGTGGGTGCCGACTTTCGCGCAGACAGCGCGAGCCAACGGGGTGCTCAATGGACACATGCAAACCACACCAAATACACCAACCACCAAAGTTCACGCCCTGAACTCACTGGGCGTATTCGATGCGAAGGCGATTGCCAAACTCAGCAGCCATCTCGAGTTTGTTCGCGTGAGTCCGGGCCGGCGCTTAATCGGCAAAGGCGACTTTGCGCCGTCGACGATGATCGTCGTCAGCGGCAGCATCTCGGTCACCGCAGATTCGGGTGTCTCAACGACGCTTGAAGCACCAAGCGCCCTTGACCACTGGGCAACCAACGATCGCCGCATCTCGCAGCTCACGGCCATCGCTGGCGAAGACACGGCATTGATTTTGATCGACTGGTCGTATCGCGATGCCGCGTTCGGTGCGATCGATTGCCTCGAGCGCATCAGCGCGCAGACGCAGCGAGCTGTAGCAACGAGCATGCGGGCGCGAAAGACCGTGGCCGATCCGCAGCCTGCGTCAGTGTCTAGCTAGCTCAGTGGAATTGGGTGGCTGACACGATGCCGCCGAGGATCAAACCGAGGCCGCCTAGCAAGTACCAGTTGCTGGTGCCACCGGGCACCCAACCCATGTAATTGAAGATGATCATGATGGCGCCGAGGATCAGCAGGCCGAACATCAGCACTGGCACCCAGGCCGGACTTACCTTGCCGGGGGTGTAGCCCGAGGTGTATGGCTGCGCTACTGGAGCGGCCTCGCCTTTGGGCTGCGTGCCCTTGGCCGTGACCCGGCCGCCTTGGACCTTGCGTTTCTGGGGACTTGCCATGCGGTCAGGTTAGTCAATTTTGGGTCCGGCTACCTCACACCAGCCCTAAGCTCGTTCTGTGGCTCCTCGTGTCGTCGTCATCGACAACTACGACTCGTTCGTGTACATCCTCGTTCAGTACCTTGGCGAACTCGGTGCTGACCTCACAGTGCATCGCAACGATGAGCTCACTGTCGACGAAATTGCGGGACTAGCGCCAGATGCGCTGCTGATCAGTCCCGGTCCCGGAACTCCTGATGATGCTGGCGTCTCGCTCGAATTGATCGAGCGCCTTGGCCCTACGATTCCGACGCTCGGGGTGTGCCTTGGCCACCAGTGCATCGGTCAAGTTTTTGGCGGAAGCGTGATTCGAGCACCCCACGTCATGCATGGCAAGACGTCGGTGGTGCGTCACGACGACGCTGGAGTGTTTCAAGGTCTCGACGCCGAGCTAACTGTCACCCGCTATCACTCGCTGATTGTCGATGCCGCCGAAGTGCCCGACGATCTCGAAATCACCGCCCGCAGCGAAGACGGCACCATCATGGGCCTACGCCATCGCACCTACCCGATCGAAGGCGTGCAGTTCCACCCCGAGTCAGTCCTCACCGATTCCGGCCACGCAATGCTCAAAACCTTCTTATCCAGAGTTTCCGGGCTCGAGTAGAGACCCTGCACAGGCTGTTCACCGCGAGTTTGGCGATAGCCAAACTCGGTTAGCGAAGCGAAGCTGAGCGGCGCGAACGCCGACAAAGGAAGAGCGCAGCGATCCCGGATACATGAGCCGGAGCGAGGGACGAGCGGGCGGAGCCGACCCTCGGTCGGCGACCAGATGCAGGTGCGTCGGGTTCAGGCGAACGCCGTCAAAGGGAGAGCGCAGCGATCCCGGATACTCAGTTATCGAAGCTGCTGTCGTCTTGGCCGGTGGCGTCGTCTTGGCCGCCTAATGCGGGGTCGAGGGTCGGGGCCGGCGTGGGCGTGGTGCCGCCGATGGGTGGCGACGCAGTATTGGGGTCAGGTATGCCGACGCGAACTTGAATCTGGTCGCCGGGCTCAACGAATGCGTTCGGGCCGGGCACGGTGTCGATCACTCGGCCCCATTCATTAGGGTTCGTCGAAACCTGACCGAACTCGAGCACGACGAGCTGGAGTTCAGCCATCTCAGCAAAAGCCTGCTCTTTTTCGACGCCGATCCATGAGGGCAAGAACAATGCATCGGGTCCGTCACTGAGCACGAGCTGCACCGCGGCGCCTACAGGCAACGAGGTGCCGGGAGGCGGCACGGTGTCGATAACGAAGTCGAGCGGAATCTCAGGATGGGTTTCACGCTCGAACTCAGCCTCGACGGTAAACCCTTCGCTTTCGAGCAGGGTGCGAGCCGCGTCGAGCTCTTGGCCTTCGACGATCGGCACGGGGACCTCTTCGGTTCCCGCGGACACTTGAATCGTGACCGTGCCACCTCGAGCAAGCAGCGCAGCGGCGGGCGGATCTTGATCGATGACTTCGCCCTCGGGAGCGATCTGGCTGGTGACCCGATTGATCGAAACGAGAAACCCTGCGTTCTGCAGGGTTTGCAGCGCGTCGTTCTCGCTGAACGTCGCGACCGACGGCACCTGCAACGCGTTTGCCCCTGTGCTGATCACCATCGTGACGACACTGCCGACATTCACACTGATGCCCGCAGCTGGCTCGGTGAGAATGACCTGACCCGAAGGCACTGAGTTGTCAGCGATCAGGCGCCTCTCGACCACCAGGTTTTGCGCCTCGAGCGTGCTGCGAGCATCTGCTTCACCGCGTCCGCCGACCGGCGGGATTTGCACCGTTGCGACCTCGACGACGGTCGGGGTTGCGGGTCCGTCGTCGCGTCCGGTGAGGTTCGAACTCAACAGAATCACGAAGCCAGCCAGAATCAGCAGGCTGGTGAGCAGCGCAACGACAATGAGTCCGCCTCGCTGACGCGGCGGCGGCGTGTACCCACCCGCAGCAGTTGCATTTCGTGAACCGCTAGCGGCCACACGGGCGGGTTGTGCGGGCAACGCCGCGGTTCTGCCAGCCGCAGACGCAACCGCTTCGGGCGGAGCCGAAGCAGCCGCAGCCGCGATCGCCTGCCCTTGTCGGAAGCGGTCAAGGTCGGCCAAGAGCGCTTCGGCAGACGGATACCGGTTGTCGGCATTCTTTGACAGCAACTTCATCGTGATTGCGGCCAGCGCAGGCGGTATGTCTATGCCGCGTTCTGATACGGGCACGATGGGTTCTTGCACGTGCTTGTAAGCAATTGAGACCGGGGTTTCGCCGGTGAACGGCGGCTCGCCGATCAACATCTCGTACATCACAACGCCAAGCGAATACAGGTCGCTGCGGTGATCGACCTTGAGCCCCTGGGCTTGCTCGGGCGAGAAGTAGGTGGCGGTGCCCATAACCGCGCCGGTTTGGGTCAGGTTCGCATCTGCGTTCGCGGTCAGAGCGGTGGCGATGCCGAAGTCGGCGACTTTCATGTCGCCCTTCGGTGACACCAACACGTTGCCTGGTTTGACGTCGCGGTGCACGACACCGCCCTCGTGCGCGAACCCAAGTGCGCGCGACACATCGAGCGCGACTCTGGTGACTTGCTCAGGGGTTAGTCGTTCGTCGCGGCGCAGTATCTGCGCCAGGCTTTGCCCTTCGACGTATTCCATGACGATGTAATACGTGCCCATCTCTTCGCCCCAGTCATAGATGCTGACGATGTTGGGATGATTGAGATTGGCAGCGGCCTGAGCTTCTCGCCGAAACCGCTCGACGAACTTGGGATCAGCGGCATATTCAGGGAAGAGCACCTTGACCGCGACAGGTCGGCCCAGCAGCTGATCGCGGGCCACGAAAACATCAGCCATTCCGCCGCGCGCTAGCCGGCGGTGCAGTTCGTATCGACCACCGAAAATGGTGGGGCTGGCTTCGGACATTGCGCACAATGCTACGGCTGATTTGGCGCGCAAGCCGTGCACCGAGGACTCAACCCTGGCCAGACCGCTAAACCCTAAGAAAATTGACCATCAATCAGAGCTGCGGCGATCGGCCCCGCAACCGCTCCGCCCGTCTGTTGACCGCCACCTGGCACGGCTTCAACCACTACTGCAATGGCGAGTTCTTGCTGGCCTCCAGCGGGTCCGGCGAAGGCAATTATCCACGCGTGGGTGTCGCTTGTGACCGACCCGGCGTCGATTTCGGCGGTACCGGTTTTTGCGCCAATGATCAGCCCGGGTCGGGCCAGCGACTGTGCCGTGCCGCTTTCGACTGCGCCGACCATCAGGCTCGATGTGATCGCGGCGACCTCGGGGCTTACTGCCCTGCGCCACAGCGTGGGTTCGACTCGCTCGAGCGTCTCTTCGCCCGCCGAATCGGTGACCGAACTCACGACATGAGGTGCAAGAATTTCGCCGTCGTTCGCGATACCGGATGCGACCAGGGCCATTTGTAGCGGCGTTGCCCGAACGTCGTACTGACCAATCGCGGCCTGCGCAAGCAGCGATGAGCCCTCGACGATGGTGGCGGGTGGCGATTGGTCGCTCAGGCCGAGGCTGTTGCCGTAGTCGGTCGGGAATCGAGAGGTCGCGCCCAGAGGGATATCGAAGGGCGGCGTCTCGTTGAAGCCGAAGCTCTCGGCGGTCGATGTCAGCAACTCGGGGCCGAGGTATTCGGCGCCGAGTTCAGCGAACGACGTGTTGCACGAGAGCGCCAGCGACGTCGCCAGATCACCGCCGCATAGGTTGCCGCCGAAGTTCCTAAGCGACACTTCGGTGAGTGGAAGCTGATAGTCGACGACTTCGTCGAAGATCGGCTCGGTGGGCGACGCCCGGCCGGTTTCGAGCGCGGACGCGGCCGTGATCACCTTGAACGTCGAACCAGGCGGGAAGACTTCGCGATGTGCGCGGGTGAGCAGCGGCACGTCGGGGTCGTCATCGAGCGCCTCCTTGGCGGCTCGGGCCGCAGTGAGGTCAGTGGTGCTGATCTGATTCGGATCGAAGGTTGGGTGGCTGTGAAACGCCAGCACCTCGCCGGTCCTCGGGTCGAGAACCACGACCGATCCTCGGCGCTGCCCGAGCGCGTCAACGGCAATGCTTTGCAGCTCACTGTCGATGGTCAGCGTGATATCGGCACTGATGTCTCCATCGCCGAAGAAGTCGAAGAATGACGCGAAGCGTTGCGTGTCGGTGCGACCGGCAAGCTCGTCGTTAAAGGTTCGCTCGACGCCCGTCGCGCCAAACTCGAAAGAGAAGTACCCGGTGATGTGGGCGTAGAGGGGCCCTTCGGGATAGCGGCGTTCGCGTGCGAATCTTCCGTCTACCTCGACCGACTCGGCGACGACGACGCCGTCAGCGGTGACGATCGAACCGCGACGCTCACCGAAGTCGCGCACGACGCGTCGCGTGTTCAGCGGGTTCGAGGTGAGCGACTCGGCGTCGAAGACTTGCACTTGATTGAGTCGGGCGAACAAGAGCGCGAACAGCACGACGAGGGCGACACCGAGTTGACGAATTTGGCGGTTCATGTTGCGCCTCGAACACGACCGCGATCACCAATCAGCGGGGCGTCGCCCGGCCGGTCGACCTGCTCGTCGCTGATGCGCATGACGATCGCGAGCAGCGCATAGTTGGCCAGCAACGACGACCCGCCATAGCTCACAAACGGCAAGGTCACACCCGTCAGCGGTAAGACTCTTGTCACGCCTGCGATGATGATGAACGCTTGCACCCCGAGCAACCCGGTGAGCCCGGTTGCAAGCAATTTGGCGAACGGTCGAGTGGCTCCGAGAGCCGCCCGCAGTCCCGATCCGATCATGAGCACAAAGGCCATCAACAGCGCCGTGGTGCCGAGCAAGCCAAGCTCTTCACCAATCGTAGAGAAGATGAAGTCGGTCTCGGCCGCCGGTACACGCTGGGGGTAGCCGCGCCCAGGCCCGGTACCAGTGAGGCCACCGGTCGCTAGGCCGAACTGCGCTTCAACAACTTGGTACCCACCGCCGAGAGGATCGGCCCACGGATCGAGCCATGCACTGACTCGCACCTGAACGTGGCTGAACATTCGCCACGAAATGACCGCTCCGACCAGGAACAAAACCAAGCCGGCAAAGAGATACGAAATGCGTTCGGTGCCAACCCACAAGACGATGACGAACAACATGAAGAACAGCAGAGACGTGCCGAGATCTCGCTGACTCACCATGACCATGAGCGAAATGCCCCACGCCAGCAAGAGGGGCGCGATGTGGCGTGGCTCGGGCAAACGCAGCGGACCGAGCTTCCACGTTCTGGCGTTAAACAACGCTCGGTTATCAACGATGTAGCTCGCAAAGAAGATGGCGAGCGCGAGCTTCGCAAACTCGCCCGGTTGGAAGTTGATGGGGCCGATCCGCACCCAAATTCGTGATCCGTTGATGGTTTGACCAATGACCGGCAGCATCGGAAGCAAGAGAAAGACCAGGCCGCCAATGAGCAACGTGTAGCGATAGCGCTCAAGGTCGCGACTCCGTCGCACAAGAGCGAGCGTCGCAATGTAGGTAGCGACGCCCAGGAAGGTCCATATGGCCTGTTGAGCCGCAAGCTCATCGTTTAAGCGGGCAATGAACACGTAGCCGAGGCCGTTCAACAGCCCGGCAATCGCTAAGAGCATGCCGTCGGCTTCGGGTGCCAAGAACCTCGTGGCGACATGGGCTGCGAAGAACAGCCCCAAGATCGCGACCAGAAACGGGCCAGCGTTCGCCGGAATCGATGACAGCCGCCCGGCTGATGCCAAGACGTAGGCGCCGGTGGTCACCAAGCCGCCCAAGACGATCAAGATCAGTTCGCCGTTGCGGCGCCGGCGACCTACAAAGAACGCTTTCACTGCGCTGGTAGTAGAAGTGAGATTTCGGCGGCGCTCAGCGACGCCAAGACCAGCGTTGGCGGTCGCCATTGGAGTCGGTGTCATCATCGAGCCCGGGTGGCGTTACGTCGGGCACGTCGAAATCGGGGCGTCGTTGCTGAAGCGACTCGTCGGTGCTTGCAAGCTCGGCGTCGGTGGGTGGGCCAGCGGCCTGGTCGGCATCGACGATGTCGACGACCACGGTGGTGATGTTGTCTCGGCCGCCGCCGCGGTTCGCCGCGACAACGAGATCCTCTGCTGCTTGCTGAGGATCTTCGATAGTGGCCAACATTGTGGCGATCTCGTTCGCGTCAACTTCGTTGAAGAGCCCATCGCTGCACAGCAGATAGCGATCGCCAACCTTGGGAATGAAGTGGAAGCGATCGACTTCGACATGTTCGATGACACCCAGCGCTCGGGTCACGACGTTGCGCTGTGGATGCACTTCGGCCTGCTCTGGTGTCAAACGACCTTCGCGGACCAACGCCTCGACCAAGCTGTGATCTTCGGTGAGTTGTTCAAGCACGTTGCCCGTCAACCGATACATACGACTATCACCGACATTGATCGCACCGAGCGAAACACCATCGGGCACTTCGATCAGACCGAGCGCAACCACGGTCGTGCCCATGCCGTGCAGTTGCGGATTCGACGCAGCTGCGTCGAGAATTCGGCGATTGGCGTGTTCGACCCCTTCGACCAGGACTTGAAGATTCGGTTCATCGAATCGATGCACGACTTCTTGGGCCGCTAGTGAACTTGCGACCTCGCCGCCGCGGTGGCCGCCCATACCATCAGCGACGACGGCGAGTTCCGACGTGGTCGCGTAGCTGTCTTGGTTGATCTCGCGCTGCGCCCCGACATCGGTGACCGCGCCCATGCGGAAGCCGAACGTCATGAGAACTCCATCGCGGTAGCGCCCACCGCGATGACATCGCCAGGACGAAGCGGCGTCGTAGCGGCCAGCGCTGCGCCATTTAGCAACGTTCCGTTGCGTGAGTCGAGGTCTTCGATCATGAACGCTCCATCGACAAAGAAGATACGCGCATGGACGCTTGAGACATAGGTGTCATCAAGATGAATGCCACAGGTGGGGACTCGACCAAGCGTTATCTCGTTACCCAAAACCCAAGTCAACCCTGCCATGTTCGCCGGTTCAACGACGACCAGTTGACCAATGACGGGTGCGGGTGGCGCCATCGTCGCAGCAGTTCCAGCAGCAGGGGCGAATGCTGTGGCAGGCACGGGCTGTGCAAGATCGGCGGCCGGAGCAGGCGGTGCGCCTGCCGCTGCACCGTGCTGGGTGCGAACCGTTGGCGAAGGGTTGCGCGGTGGTTGGCGCCGCACCGCCGTGCGAGGATCACGCAACTCGTTGTAGACCGACCAAAGAACGCGCACAAAGAACAGATACAGACCAGCAAGAAGCATGATCTTCATAACGTTCAACAGCGGCTCGGACACGGGCCTTTGAGCGTAGTGCGAAGGGCTCGCGAGCCGCGTTCAGGCGAGTTCAAACACGGCACTCGTCGCCCCAAACACAATGTGGTCACCATGTCGCAGAGGCGATTCGCCAACAGCCGCGCCGTTCACCGTTGTGCCGTTTGTCGACCCCAGGTCTCGCACGATCCACCCGCCCTGACCCAGTTCGATAACCGCATGGCTACGGCTAACGTTCTCGTCGCTCAGCACGAGACTTCCGCCGGGCAGTCGACCAACCGTGAACGGATTGCCGACCGGGAAACGTTCACCCGAACTGAGTATCAGGCTGGCAGCGGTTGGCTGAGTGAGTCCCTCGCGCCACTGCGCCTGTACCTGAAGGGTGCCTTCGGGATACTCGGCGGCTTCGACCAGCGTGACCGAGACTGGCCCAAGCACGCGGTACTGCTCGTCAGCAATGTGCGTTCGGGCTGCCTCAATGAGTTCGTTGGTGAGCGGTGTCTCGACTTCAGAGAAACGCTGATAATCGGCGGTAGCTAGATAGACCCAGTAGTGGTTCGGTACCGCAAGCGCGCCATCGACCGCGACCGTTTGATTCGCGTCGGCCTCGCGCACGATGCGTCGACCGATCTCGAGCGGTGAGAGCCCGCTCTTAAAGACACGCGCGAAGGTGCCTTCGACGAGATTTTCAAGCCGCCGTTCGAATCGCCGAAGTCCCACAGCGCGACCCTAGCCCGTGATGCACTGTCGTGTCATGCTGCTCACGGTTGGTTCCGGTCGGCCGCAATCTGGTCGGCCATCGTCACCAGCGTGTCGCCGCGAAGTTCGCGCACCATGCGCCCGTAGGCCCGCTTGTCAAGCGCTGCGAGGCTGGCAGCTTCGGCTACGGCGGTATCGATCAGTTGATCGGGGGCTACAACGACATCG
>Ga0209828_1004150_pt1 | contig 10553 bp, 9 predicted proteins | sample MaitaG_FD_187429 | JGI IMG/M metagenome (GOLD analysis project Ga0209828, IMG submission 187429) | Marine algal microbial communities from Maine, USA - Maine_Asex2 metaG (SPAdes) (version 2) | ecosystem: Host-associated > Algae > Red algae > Unclassified | place: Maine, USA | collected 2015-01-05
CGATAATCAATGTCCAGATAAAAAACGAATTATCCACGGCAAAAATCTGCTGCCAGTTGGCTGTGAAATATTGCGTATCAAATACATATTGCGCCGTATTGCCTTGTACAAACATGCTCCAAGCTGCTAAGGCATACAGCGATAGATCAGGCAAAAATCCACCGATAATAGCGGCCCAAATGACTCTAGGGTTATTGGGCTTAGCAAAAACAGTGGCAGCAACGATAAGGTGAGCGGGTGTATTCAAAAATTACTCCTGAATCTATTTGGTGATATTGAGCTTTACGATAGCGATAAGCCATCCTAATCCAATTCGGACTTGAGCGCGCTAAGCTGCATGAAAAAGCCGTGATAAATATTATCAACCATGACTTGGCCAAAAATGAGATTAAATCGGCCTTCAATCGGATCATATTCAACGGTAGAAAGATGTTGGTTCCGATTGAAAAAATCGCTCGACATGTCAAGCAAGGTTAAGCTGCGCGACTCAGCTGACTTATGCTCCCCTATCACGAACAAATGAAGCTTGGTATCTTTGTCTCCCGTTATGTCGATCTTATGAACAAGGTCTGCCAACGGCTGCTCATTAGCGAGTTTGTGTTGTGCGCGCCATTCATCAAACGTCACCCATTTTTCCATGGGTAAAAGGCCGCCAGGAAAAACATCATTCCACTCGCGGGCTGTTTTATCCGTGTTGGGATAGCCAGTTGGCCCCGTGCTGCCGGGTGGCGCAAAACGATACCGAACCGCCCCTCCGTTTTGCACGTGATAGAGCGCCTCAATCGCCGATGGAAGTCCAAGCAATTCAAACCCCCATTGAGTATTAAACGCCGTGATGCTATCGGGATCGACAGGAGTACGTTTTTGGACTACTTCGTCATGTATCGAGCGACTCATCCAGAATGTTTCTGGGTTACCAGTGCGTGAGCTGATTCGTGAGTCGCCAATTTCATTTTGTTCATCGCGCTGGGGATCACCAAACTTGCGCAGCTGGCTAATGAAAGTTTCAACAGAAGGGTAGCTATAGCCAGTTTTAGGGTCATCAAGATCAGCAAATGCTATCACGGATGGCCGCTCCAAGCTTTCGCGGTAATCAAAGACAATAGCCTGATCAAAAGCAGCTGCTATGACGATTAATTGATCCGCATTGTTGTGTAAAATTTTCCATTCGGGGCGTTCATCTATAAAGTCTAGCCGATCCGAAAGCGTGGCTAGTGAAATCCATGTGTCTAATTCACCAAAAAAAGGATCTCTAGTGTAAGGGCCGCTTGGAAATGGGTGATGAGGCGATGCGTTGGATTCAGCGGTTACCGTAACAGCAAAGGATGTCTTGCCACCGTTCGAAGCATTATAGAAAGGGAAAAATGTTTCTGGCAGCATGACGCCAAGGCGCGAACTGGCCGCCTCCCAATCGCTACGCGTGATGCTTGGCCCCGCCTTACCCGCTTGCCAAAACCGGTCAGGGTCGTTTGGGTTTGGCGGCGGGCCATAAGCAACGTCAACAATATCACTGTGCATGTAGTCAAAATCCAATTCCCGGCAGGCCGCCAGAAAAGCATCAAAGCTTTCAAATGTTTTGGTCTGGACAATAAGAACTGGAATAAAGGCTTTGGCATAAATTCTTGCGGCGTCGGGTTGCTTGATCGTTTGCCAAGCATTCATTTTGCCCAGGAAATAGAAAGGGACATAGATCAGGCCTAACAGAGGAATAAGCAGGGGTGAACGGTGTTGATATCCCAGCCAGATTGGCAGTAAGATAATAGTCAGTCCAACGGTGAGTCTTAGTGCACCTGCGATGTTGTTGGTCATAATGTTTCCTATTAGGTGGGCCTTAAAACTCATGCCTCAAAAACTTCTCTACGTGTCGCTCACGCTGTTTTTTATGCTGTTCATAATAATACTGGCTCTCAATTTTATAGACGAGCAAAAACTGATTCAGTTATTTAATAATGACAAAGCCTTGCTCGAACGGGTTATAAAGTCAGGCTTGGTGTTGAATCTGTTTTTAGCGTTTGGCCTGTTAGTTCCAACATTAACGCGGGCCTTTGTAAAGCGCGTCCAAAAAGTTATTGAGTTTGGCGGGTCTGATAGTACCTATGCGATATGGATAAAAAGCCCTGAATTCTCAACAGTAGCCAATCGCTTCGGAGACGGGTTTAGTGTTGTCGCCTGTCTCATGGCTTTTGTTTTTGCAGTGTCAGTTTGGCACGAGACGTAATAATTTTAGCGAAGCGTTAGGTGATTGTGTAAAGATAAGATGGCGTCACGTTTAACAATAGGAAGCACTGCAAATTAAGAAGAAAATTCTCATTGGTTTTTCGCTAATCATCGTAGGGCTTGCTGCCTGGGCTCTCTATATCGAGCCATCAAGCTTTCGCATTAAAGAAGAGCGCATTGCTGTGTCAAAATGGCCCGCAGCTTGCAATGGAAAACGCGTTGCTGTTCTTGCGGACTTACACGTTGGTTCACCTCACAAAGGAATAGACAGTCTGCGTGACTTGGTTAAACAGGTTAATGCGGCAAAGCCTGATTTGGTTGTACTACCCGGAGACTTCGTGATTCAAGGCGTCGTTGGTGGGTCGTTTGTTTCACCGGAATGGGCGAGTAAAGTGCTTGGTCAATTAGACGCGCCAATGGGTGTGTTTGCCGTGTTGGGAAATCACGATTGGTGGTTGGGGGCTGATCGTGTTGTAACCGCACTCTCACAAAACAATATTACGATGCTGGAAGATACCTCACAGAAAATTACAGCAGGTGAGTGTCAGATTCGTTTGGTTGGCATTACTGATTTATGGGAGGGGCCGCACAACGTGGAGCAGGCGATGGCGGGTATTGCACCGGACGAATCTGTTTTGGCCTTCACTCACAATCCCGACATCTTTCCAGAGTTACCAGAGCGCATCTCGTTAACGATCGCAGGTCACACTCATGGTGGGCAAGTTTGTTTTCCTGTGTTTGGCTGCCCTGTGGTGCCGTCTGATTTTGGCGAGCGTTACGTGAAAGGCCACGTGATTGAAAATGATAAACATCTATATGTGAGTTCAGGTGTTGGCACGAGTATTCTTCCGGTGAGGTTTTTGGTGCCGCCGGAGGTGACGATTTTAGAGATTAGTAATGATGGATCTTAACAATCCTTAGCGGTAATCATCACTCAGGGGTGTTTGCAAAAAACAAGCTGAATAACAGCGCCGCTATGAGTATTATGTATCGCTACCCTTTAGGAAAACTAAAATACTATGATCCCTTGGACATTACTAGGCACCGCGCAAATTCCCAATAACGGCGGTGAGCTCAAGCTCACTCAGCGTGATCAAGAGTTTTCAATTCATTTAAAAGGTGCTCGAGGTGAGTTGATGAATAGCCGAGTGCGTTGCTCTGAGCGCGCGCTTGCAGACTTGGGTTGTGCGCATATTAAAGGGAAGAAGAACACTAAGGTATTAGTCGGTGGTATGGGGATGGGTTTTACCTTGGAAGCGGCGCTCAACGCGACAACTGAAAGTTCAGAGGTCATTGTCGCTGAGTTAGTGCCTGAAGTGCTGGGGTGGAATAAAGGTGCATTGGGTGATTGCGCTGGAAACCCGTTGGACAATGACCGCACTACTGTCCATTTAGGCGATGTTGCCGCGCTGTTTAAATCTAGAAAGCCAGCCTATCATGCCGTGTTGCTAGATGTGGACAATGGGCCTGAGGGGTTTACGCATGCGGATAATGACAATCTGTACTCGCTTAGAAGCTTATGCGCTATTCGAGATACGTTGCATAAAGGTGGAGTACTGGCCATTTGGTCTGCTTGGGATGATCCGAAGTTTAGTACTCAGCTCAAGCGAGCGGGTTATAAGGTGAGAACTGAGATGGTTAGGGCGCACAAAGGGAAGGGTAGTCGGTATACTATTTATTTGGCCGCTAAATCCTGAGATTCTAGTGTATCCAAAGCTGTTGAGTTTCCTAAGTCTGTCACTGAAGTTAGAATCATTGCTATCGGTAACATCCGTATTAAACCCACTGTTGAAAACTGGGATGAGTGTGGTTTGATAATCCACAAATGACTGAAGATTTTATGATTGATAGAGAACAGCCTAAAGACCAGTTTCGGGAGTCTCCCTAATGAAGAAAGCACTCAAGACCCCATTTCGCGTAACAACCTTTTAGCCATGTACAGCAGCATTAAAACAGCCGCCGCCAACAAGCCCCACAACAGGTATTTATAATTCGAGCCTTCTTTCTTTTCAACGACTTTGGAGAGCTGCTTTATTGCTCCCATTTCAACCGCCTGGGGTGTGGCATTCTGTAATAGCTCGCTTAAATTCATTCGAGCACTTGCTTGCGCACTGCGACTCCCATAACGCACCTCAAACGGCCCCTTGCCTTGAGCAACAAATACCAGCTCCAATGGCTCCCATGCCAGCGCTAACTTTGGAAGCGAAACAGCCGTAATCGTTTGCTCCAGATCAATACGCCATTCCCCCGACCAACCTCGGTTGACCGCTTGGTTAGCATTCGAGGTCACCAGACCGTCACCCATTGTGATCGAATACTGTAAGAAGTTTTGACTAAGACGCCAATCAGCAGGTTTCTTGCCTATACGCTGAGCACTGCGAGTATACAGCTGTCCCTTGTATAAACTATCCGACGCTAAACCTTCCAAGCGCCAGCGCTTAACCGACAGTGACGGCGGTAAATCATACCGAAATTGACGCACATCATCGGTTGGTTGTAAGTCAACATTATCCCAATTCATCGGGCGGCTAATACTGGTTTTTTGAAAGTCCCCCGATACGCTTTTTAGCGCTTTTAGTATCGGTTCAAAATCTTCATTACCGGATAAACGAATGAATCGTTTTTGAATGGCTCGACTAAAACGCAATTCATTATTTTCTAATACCACCGCGTTTTTAGCCATGCGGTAGGGGAGTTTTTCAATCGCTACCGAGCGCCATTGTGTTAGGTCATCACTAACGTCAATGCGCAGGCTTTTAGGTAACCAGTGCTCCAAACCCTGCCAGTTCAGCGTGAGCGTTTGCAAAGGCAGTGGTTGCGTACCGTCATCAAGCTTTGGGTTGTCAATAATCAGATAACGCTGCCCGGTTTGAATCAGTTTAATGGCTTTGTAACGCTGCTCATCTGCTTCTTTTTTAAGAATGGTACCTAGCTTTTCAATGTCACCCATTGGGAAAAAGTTGAGTGCGCGAGTTTGTTGCTGTGTTTTTTCACTGGCTGCTAAAGAGCGAATGGTGAAAGGAACAGGCTGCTGATCCGCGTTATAAACCTGCAAATCTTGCAAGTCTGCCTGTAACAAATTAGATATAACAGGCCAGGTTAACTTCACACTGCGCAGTGATGCACTACCATCGCTCAGGGATGCTTGGAAATGATAGTCACTTGCTTTACCCGAAGCCGCTCCAGTGGAGTCAGCGAAGGTGCTCACTGCAAAAATCAACAGTGCACAAGTGGCTAAGGCTAACGTTGGTTTAAACATCTGAAGCCTCCTCTTTTTTGTCCTTATTTAACGGTGCTTTCTCAGCTTCATCTAATGGCGCTTTCTCATCGTTTTTTGTGGCGCTAGGCATGGGAGCCAAGTAGCCTATAAACAATAGCAATGCACCGACGCTAATGAACGAGATAACACGCTCCAGCGTGCCCGACGAGGCAAAGTCCACTACGAACAGTTTAAGCACCACTAGAGCTAACAACGCTGACCCTGCAAACCATAAATTACGACTGCAGGTGCGATTACCACGCCACGCCAAGATCATGCCAAACAACGTCCAAACAATGGCTAAGGTGGTTTGAGTCACTGGCTGCTGTAATAAATCTGGGAATCGCCACGCGTAGCCTGAGTAGTGATGAAGCACTCGCAGTACAGTGATATTAATTGCAACAAATATAATAAAGATAGCCGCGTAACGCATCAGTTCAACTGTGCTCTTTAACCCCGTTGGGCTAAGCTGGCGATAAAGCATAAACAGGGTCAAACCAACAAACGCGACGACCAAGTCCAGCGGGTTTAAAAGCGGTAACCAAGGCAATGGGTCTGGGTTACCAGAAGAGGTCAGTGATGCAATCACCCAAAGCCCGCTAAGCCCTGCAAACGGAAACGCAACCGTTTTGGTTAATAGCTCGCGATAGTTTGCAACTGGCCATACTTTGGCGCGCAATATCAACCAGATAACCACTAAACCAACCAGCGGTATGCTGGCTAAGTACCAAGCGTTCGTCTCGTTAAAGTGCTGATTCATTCTGTGGTGTACTTCATAGCTGAGCAACAGTGCTGCTAACCATATCGCTGCGGCGTGCATGCCACCTAATAACGCTGTGAAACGATCCTTCTTTTGATGCAAATAAAGCGTCAGATAAAGCGCGGCGATGGCTAGAGGCCAAAGCGCGATGCCGTAACCAGCAGTAAAAGATTGCCCTGTTTCTATTAGTTTTAGCAACGCGATGCCAGTCATGAACAGTCCAATAGGGAATGTATAACGTAGCAAATTCCAACCATTGAAACGTGTCGATAAGCTCAGCAAAGCACTGATAATTACTGCATAGATAAGGTGCAGTTCGACAACTGAATCGAACAAATTAAAAATAACAATTTCCCACTCAAAGGCTACCCATTGCAGTATTAGCGGGGTGAAAAACAGTATTGTTGAAAAGCTTTCTTCAGAAGGACGCTTGTCTTCAAAGTCTTTGGACAGTAGATAGCTGCACAAGAGCATCGACGCTGTGATCAGTAGCAGCGCGACAAATTCACCGTTAGCAAATGGACTGATATCTATTTCAGTCGATTGGCCAGTGACGACCTGGTAGATCAATGCAGCTAGGGCTGCAAACTGTAGGAAGATCGCGAAGGCGCGGCGCAACCACTGACGTTGACGAACACTGACCCATAAAATACCCGCACCTTCGATCGCCCAAGTGGCTGATGTTAGCGCACCATCGACGGCAAATGGAACGGATAAGGTAGCGAAGATCACTCCTAAAGATAGGAAGGTTTCTGTTAGCAGTTGCTGTGGTTTTCCATAGCGTTTCCATAGCCCTTGACTGAGTAGCAGGTAAAATAGTGCTAGTGTGAGAGCACTCAGTGCAATGCCATATTCAAACTCTTTAACCAACGCGGCTTGCATCGCAAAGCCAATCAATGGGACACCAAATACTAAGGTGCTGTCGACTTTATCTTTAAAATTAACAGGTGTGCGGATCGCGAATAAGACAGCAATAACCACGTACATCAGGAAGAAGATAATCAGGAATGGTTCGGTGGTTGTAAAGAATTCGGGGCGGTAAGCGTCTATTCCCCATAAGCTGGCGATGACGAATGTAAATACAAAGCCAAGCAAGTTGAGCAAGCGCCATGATTTGAACCAGGCAATGCTGACAATACCTAGGTTGAGGAGGGTGTAAAAACTGAACAGGCCGATGTAATTATTACTGCCTGTTGAGGTTAGTAATGGCGCTAAGAAACCGCCAGCGGTGGCAAACATTGCTAGGGCTAAACTGTTTTGCAGGACAGCGAGTGCCACACCCGCTACAACAATAATAACCAATAAGCCAAACGCAGCCGTTGCAGGAATAATTTGATACAAACTAAAGGCACCAAACACCGTGAGATAGAGCAGCCCGATGCCACCCGCCTGTAAAATCAAACCATAAGCACCGGCTCTTTCACGCAAGCGCCATCCAAAAAATAATAGGACTAGAGCGGTTGCTGCGGCACCAGCTAAACGAAGCTCGACAGGAATAAGGCCTTGCTCTAGTGAGTAGCGCAATAGGAAAACAACACCGATAAATAATAAAACGATACCCGCGCGAACGAAGGGGTTGCCGCCAATGAACCAGTCGCGTGCCATTTTGACAGCTTTGCTTAGTACTGAGGGTTTTGGTGGTTCTTGTGGGATTGTTTTCTGTTTAGGTGTTTTAGACCATGCATCGTCTGGCACAGGGTTAGCTTTTGCTGCTGATGGTGTTGGTTCTAGAGGTGCATCAGCGTTTGCTGCCTTACCAAGCGAGTCGCTGGCAGGGTCATTTATTTTTAGAGCCTGAAGGGTCGGTTCAGCCCTTAGCCAGTCTGCTTGTTCTGGATCAGACGACTCTGCTGCTGGATGAAGTTCAGACGACTCTGGAAGTAACTGACCTGCTTGAGGTTGTAATTGGTTTTGTAGGTCTCGCACCTTGTCGGAGAGTTGATTTACCCAAGCTGCGAGGAAGCCGACCATTCCGCCAATTAGGGCATTACCCTCCATAGCACCTAACACAGCTCCAATTAAAACCAAGACAATAAATAAGATCATGAGACTCCGCCAATAGTACAATATGGGTTTAGTATAGAGGGAAGGGCAATAACAGGTCGACTTGAACGATAAAGAGGGAAGTATTCACGTCTTAAGGTGGCGTATATTGATACTTTTACAGGGTTTTAGATTTGCAAATAATCGGACTTAGCGTTTGCATGAACTGAAGTAACTGTTAAATTAGTTAAAAAACTGAAAGGTGAAACCTATGAAAAAGGCATTTCAAACGAACACTAAAGTGCAGTGGAGTTGGGGCAACGGAACTGGCGAAGGGTATATACGAGAAGTGTTTAGAGAGAAAATAACAAAAATTATCAAGGGGTCTGATGTAACTAGGAATGGCAGTGATGATGATCCTGCTTACTCAATAGAGCAAGCAGACGGGGACAAGGTGCTGAAACTCCATTCTGAGCTTGAGAAGGCCAAATCGTCGTAACTAGCAATACAATATGCGATGTAACGCATTATTTTTCAGCAGTGTCCTCTTCGATTTCTGAAATCTGTTTATGAATTTGCTCGGCTTCTTGGGTTAACTGAGAATATGTTTTTATATCCCCGTTACGCTGTGCCTGCATGGCTTTTTCTAATGTTGACGCATGAAGCTTCTTTAACTTTTTTGTAGGGTCTGATTTAAATAGTGAAAACATGTGCTTTTCTCATAAATAATTAGTTGGTTAAGGCATTTACTTAGCTGTTGTATTGCCAATAATTATTGGTCGCGTCCTAATAGATGCACTCCCCAAGCCGTTGAAATGACCACGAGTGCCCCGACTGCCTGATGTAACACTGCAAAGTTAATATTCACACCCGACATGACCGTGGCAATACCCAGCAATATCTGAACACCGTAAGTACTGTGAATAGCTGCGGATGCTTTCTTGGACTGGCCGCGTATACGCATCGCCAATACAATCAGAAAAACAACCGTAACCCAAGCCCACCAGCGGTGAACAAAGTGGATCACACGTGCATCGTTATTAAGCTTAGTCCAAAGGTCAGTCGTCCAGTCGATGCCAACCGGCAAAAATGAGCCGTGCATCAGTGGCCAAGTTTTAGCAATATGACCTGCATTTAGCCCTGCGGTATACGCACCAAATAACAATTGTAAAAACAGTACAACAAATACCACTAGGCCGAATAAGGTTAGCTTTGATGGTTTGCTTCGACTAGCTGCGAGCCGCCGAAGATCCAATGCTGTCCAGACCAATGCACCCAAGATAACCAGTGCCATCAGCAAATGGGTTGCTAGCCGAAAATGGCTAACATCAGTGCGTTCGGTTAAACCAGATGTCACCATCCACCAGCCAATTACTCCCTGCATGCCACCTAGTATCAGCAGAGCCGTCAGTCTCCAGACATAACCTTGAGGTATTGCACGTTTGAGTGCAAACCATGCAAACGGCAGCGCAAAAGCAAGGCCAATCAGTCTCCCTAAAAGGCGGTGAGCCCACTCCCAAAAGTAGATGAACTTGAAATCAGCCAGTGCCATGCCTGCTGGGCCATTGATCTCTATGAATTCAGGAATCTGTTTATATTTCTCGAACTCAGATAGCCATGCCGCTTCGTTTAGTGGTGGTAAAGCGCCTGTAATGAGTTTCCACTCCGTGATAGAAAGTCCTGACTCGGTCAGTCGAGTAATGCCGCCGACAATAACCATAACAAAGACTAGAAATGCGACGAAGTAAAGCCAGTTAGAAATTGCAATCGGTTGCTTCAAGGGGATGATGTGATCGGATCTGTCCATAATGGGCTGGTCTTAGTAGGCAAGGTAGTCTGTAAATGCGGAGTATATCAATATAAGCTGCGAGCAGAAATAACGCTGGGAAAACTAGGGTTGTGAAAGGATTGCCTATGATGACGAAGCAGGAGCGATGTAAAAACAGCAGGCAATAAAAAGCCAAAGGAAAAGTAAGTAACACCATAGAATGTGCTTGCTTACTTTCCTCTGGCTAAGGAGGAGGAAATCATCTTACGTCGAGGATAATAGTTATTCTGGTGTTGGCTGACAATTGATTAAAACTAACCTTGCCGTATACAAAAGCTAAACTATTCAACTAGAGATACAGCATATATCGCGCTGGCAAAGTTGATTGTTCTCTACTTTAGCTAGATAGCTGATTTATTGGCTTGTCTCAACATCGTTACTGCCTCGACAAAACGGGGCTAACTCTTTATAGTTCGCGACCAAGTTTAGGGTAGACGTGGTCTGCCTCTCATCATTTCTTTCTGGGCACTCCATTGATTACTACCGCAAATATTACCATGCAGTTT
>Ga0209828_1004154_pt1 | contig 10544 bp, 7 predicted proteins | sample MaitaG_FD_187429 | JGI IMG/M metagenome (GOLD analysis project Ga0209828, IMG submission 187429) | Marine algal microbial communities from Maine, USA - Maine_Asex2 metaG (SPAdes) (version 2) | ecosystem: Host-associated > Algae > Red algae > Unclassified | place: Maine, USA | collected 2015-01-05
TTAACTGACTTGCAAAAGGCGCAATGCCTTGATCACTACGAAGGTCTGTCACCTACGGACGAATCTACTTACCGAGATGTAAAGTCGATCATTTTATTCAGCTACTTCACATCTCAAGAGGGAGTCACTAAGGCACTGCGATATTTACCAGTACCTCAGAAATTCGAGGGTCATATAGATTATCAAAAAGGAGATAGGGCATGGGCACTTTCTTAATAAAATAAAAAGGGTCATCATGGCTGAAATAGATAAAGAAGATGCAAGTGAAAAGTATGACGCCATCGTCATCGGCTCAGGCATCAGCGGTGGCTGGGCTGCGAAAGAGCTGTGCGAAAAAGGACTGAAGACACTTGTCTTAGAGCGAGGGCGGGATGTGAGACACATCGCAGACTACCCTACTGCTACGATGGATCCTTGGGACTTCAATTACCGAGGTCGCTTGACGGCTGAAGCAGAGAAAGCTAATCCTATTGCCTCGCGATGCTACGCATTCGATGATGCGACGGCACACTTCTTTGTGAAAGATGATGAACATCCTTACATCCAAGAGAAGCCATTTGACTGGATCAGAGGCTATCAGGTAGGAGGTAAGTCTCTCATCTGGGCGAGGCAGACGCAGCGCTGGAGCCGCTATGAATTTCTCAATCCACATCGAGATCAATATTCTATCAAATGGCCGATCAGCTATGAAGACTTAGCACCATGGTACAGTCATGTAGAATCATTCGTCGGTATCAGTGGAGAAAAGAATGGACTAGATACCCTGCCCGATGGAGAATTCCTGCAGGCATGGGAGATGAATCAAGTAGAAGCAGAAATCGCAAAATCCATCAATGATCGCTATCAAGACAGACATGCCATCATTGGAAGATGTGCGCACCTGACTGCACCAACTCAAGTACACTTGAATCAAGGTAGAGGCCAGTGCCAAGCCAGAAATCTATGCTATCGGGGCTGCCCATATGGTGGATATTTCAGTTCTAATTCCAGTACACTCCCTTGGGCAGAAAAGACAGGGCATCTGACACTCAAGTCTGACTCAGTCGTACACTCTATCATATACGATGATCAGTCTAAAAAAGCCATAGGTGTCAGAGTCATTAATCGGATAACTAAGTCAGAAACTGAATATCTTGCCGACATCATCTTTGTCAATGCAGGTTCGATCAATTCTAATCTAATCTTGATGAACTCAGTCTCAAAGCGATTCCCAAATGGCTTAGCTAATGATCACGATATATTAGGCAGATACATCGGCTTTCATAACTATAGGGGCTCGGTGACGGCGATGCGGTATGATCATAAGAACTCTTATTATTCTGGAAGAAGGCCGACATCGATTATGATTCCTAATTTTCGCAATGTGAAGAAAAATGATGCCCCATTCAAAGGAGGCTACATGAGCTTTTACACCGCCAGTCGCCAAGGCTGGACTCGTCAAGTCGAAGGGAAGCAATATGGTGCTGAATATAAAGAAGCTCTATCAGAACCTGGACCGTGGTCTATCTATATGATGATGCAGGGTGAAACCATTCCAAAATCTGAAAATCACATCAGGCTAAGTACAGACAAGAAAGATGACTGGGGCATTCCACAATTAGTGACCTCAGTCGGATATGACGATAATGACGAACTGATGCTGAGAGACTTTCATGAACAAGCCAGTGAGATGTTAACTCTCTCGGGATGTGAAGACATCGTCTCTCACGATAGTGGACAATCACCTGGACTGGACATCCATGTCATCGGAGGTGCAAGGATGGGTGTAGATCCGCAGACTTCTATGACAGATCGATGGTGTCGATTGCACCTATGTCAGAATGTCTATGTGACTGATGGAGCTTGTCTCAGCAGCACTGGCGTTCAGAATCCTTCACTGACTTATATGGCCATGACTGCAAGAGCTGTAGATCGAGCGGTGAAAGACTGGATAAAGAAATAATGTATACTAGCTGAATTATTTCAACTAAATGATGTGATTAGCCATTTGGATTACTCTACGGTATGGTCATAGAATGAAGGCAATATTCCCTTTTCAAGCTAGCTATCATTCAACGGATCATAACCCTGTGGCGTAGATATTTTACAATTTCACAAATCTCTGGAGTAATGAATCTCCATTATCTAATACAACTCTGAAATGATACATGCCTTCTGCCAGATGCCTCACATCCATTTGCACTCGTTGACTTCTATCTATTTGATTCACCTCTATGATTTGTCCAGATAGATCTATGATTTCTATAGACTGAATGGTTCTACGATCAGGGTTCACTAATTCTAACATTAATAATTCAGTCGTCGGATTAGGAAATAGCGCGGCTTCGATCTTTTCAAAATTTAGCAGCTGATTAAAATTACTCCTTAGTTCTGTCGCTTCTGAATGAAAAGTAGTAGAAGTCACATAATTACTTTCTGAATATTCTGACCAGCCATCTACACACTTTTGCGAGACTTGATACTCATATTCTGTAGCTGAAGTCAGGCCAGTTAGATTGGCTGAAGTATATATGCTCTCCTCTGTCTCACTCCACTCATCTTCACTACCTGAAGTTCTATATCTCCATCTAAATGATGATCCTTGTGTGGCACTTAGAAAGTATACTGAGACTGTAGTAGATGTTTCATACCCAGCAGTGAACGAGCCAGTCGGAATCTGAGGACACGTGGATGACATCATCTCTTCTTCCGAAGTTTCTTCATCAACATTCTCTTCTTCCTCTGCTTCTACTTCAGAATTTTCATCGACTTCTTCATCGGCAAGTTCTCCTGTTGTCATAAAATTTTGAGAACTCGAATATTCCGACCAAACTGCTGCGCTACATTCATGTCTTACCTGAAATTCATATGACCTGCCAGATGCTAAGCCAGTTAAAGCATAGTAGTGAGTGTCATTAAAGCCACCTTCGTTCCAGTCCGCTTCATTTAATAATTTATATCTGAACTGATTACTGACTTGTCCGTGTGGTCGACTGGTATATATATATGCAAAATGATCAGAGATACTTGATGTAAATAATCCCTCAGCCTCCTCTGCGGCACACTCAGATATATCATCAGGATCTATATCTGGCTCTGGTCCAGAAGTAGAGAATTCTGCTACCTCAGAAAAAGACGACCATTCACCACAGCAATTTCTGGCAGCTTGGTATTCATAAGTTGTTCCCTTTTTGAGATTTTTTGCTAAAGAATAAAAGTCAGTCGTCGCTACATTAGTGGTCCATTCTTCAGTACCTTTTTCTTTATACCTGAACTGGATCGACTCATCTATCGGGCTTCTGTAATACATCCACGCATAACTCTCTTCAGGCTCTACAGTCGTAACTGCAGGATTTGGGCTTTGACAATCTTCTCCAGATGGGAATATATTATATACTGTATTTCTATACCAATAGTATGAAATATTTACTTGCTCTTTATTCTCTTTTTGCGGCACCCAGAAGCCCTCAGTGTCTAAGAACCAGCCATTATTACTACCTCCCCAGCCCCAATTAAAATGCATGTATTCAGCTCCTGTATCCGAGTAACCATATCCATCGGCTAACCATGTATGACCAATATCAGCATTATAAAGGGAGTCCACTGACCATGCAGATAAAAACACCACGCGATTATTTTCAAATTCATTTCTCAGTGTCTGAGAGTATAGCTCAGCGTTAGTACCAGAATAAGTCTTTATGTCATTATCAAATCCATAATTATAGACCAATACTTCTTTCACCTTATATGAGAAAGTACCAGTGTAGGAAGTACTGTAATTAGTCTCCATAGACTTACCGACGTCAAAGATAAAATCTGCCAAAACAACATTACTTTCTGATAGTGTATCTGGCATAGCCGCCCAGTCGAACTGCTGTCCACATAACTCTACAGAGAGGTCTCCATATATTGGATCTGTGTAGGATTTAGAGCCGTTTCCAGGTGCATCATTTTCAAAATACTTCATCAGTTGGGAAACAGCGATCGGTACACATCCACAATAAGTATTACCATTCGGACCCAGTGTATCCTGCGGACAAGACTCATTATAAAATCCACTTTGATTCCATCTCGTCGTCACCAGCGGACTCACTATAGCATTGAAGCTTAGTTTCTTTTTAGGTGCAGCACCATTTGCGATAGCACTTAGTGCAGACCACTCAGATTTTACTTTTGGATTAAGTAGAATATGTTGCTCACGTACATAGGCTATGTTTTGTTCGTGGCGAGATAGCTCTCCCCAGAAGCCAACATTAACATCGCTATCGGCAAAGTCAATGTGCCCTTCTTCTGAAAAAGCCAAAACTGCATGATAATCATCATCAGCAGATAATACCACATAGCCTGACGGCTTCATATTCAACACATAGTAAGAAATTTGTTTATTATGCTTCTTCGCAAAATGATCTTGGACAGTCACTTGTTTTTTACTGCTACCAGATGTAGCATACATTTGGAATGCAGCTTGACCATAGCTCTTAGCTTGCTGGAGTGAGATGTCCTGAGCTTGACCTAAGACATAGGAAAAGCAACATAGAAAAAGAATGTAAATAGTTGACTTCATAGTACCGACGCTTATTGATTCACTTATTTAGACTGAGATGATCACACAAAGTCAATATGACAAAGTGCTAATCAAGACAATTAATATACACTAATATGATGGGTTACACAAGTAGACTACCTACGAGTCTATACTTTGTGTCATATGCTACCTTCATCAATAGTACCTTATAATATAAAGGGATTTAGGTAGCTCAGAATGACCTTACCGTCTGAGTGATTATAATAAATATCTATAACTCTGAATAAAGCGGAGAACTCAAGTAACGATCTCCTCGATCACAGACTATAAATACAATGATCCCAGAGTCTAACTCTTCACTCAGCTTAAGCGCAGCTGTGCAAGAACCACCACTACTCATCCCAGCAAGAATGCCCTCCTCAGTCGCAAGGCGCCGTGCCATAATGGTAGCTTCTTCTTGGCTGACGTCGATGATTCGATCGACTCTTTCCGCTTCAAATATTTTAGGCAAGAATTGCTTAGACCAGCGTCTGATGCCAGGTATTCTGGAGCCATCCGTCGGCTGTACTCCGACAATCTCAATGTCTTGATTTTGTTCTTTTAAATATCTGGATACGCCCATAATTGTACCTGTAGTACCCATCGCGGAGACGAAGTGAGTTACCTGACGGTCGGTATCTCTCCACACTTCAGGACCAGTGGTCTGATAGTGCATACCATAGTTATCAGGATTGGCAAACTGATTCAGCAAGTGATAATCACCAGTCGCAGCCATCTCATCTGCTAAGTCTCTGGAATATTCGATGGTCTTCGCACCAGGGGTTAGGATCACCTTCGCTCCGTATGCCTTCATCGTCAATACTCGCTCTTTAGTCGCAGTCTCAGGCATGATCAGCGTGATGTCTAATCCCATGACCTTCGCTATCATTGCAAGTGCAATACCAGTATTCCCACTTGTGGCTTCTACCAGATGATCTCCTGGTTTGATTTCACCTCTGGATAGAGCACCAGATATCATCCCATACGCAGCTCGATCCTTGACACTTCCACCAGGATTATTCCCCTCTAGCTTCGCATAAAGCGTCACATTTTTATTTGTCGGTATCTTGCTTAGCTCGATAATGGGCGTATTTCCTATTAAGTCAATCAACTTCATAAATCGTGTTCGATTTAAAATTATTAGATTAGAATAGTTATTTAGCGAATTCTTTGAATACTAACATATCCTCTACCACATCTCCATCGATACTCATTTTTGCCTGATAGTATATTTTAGAATCATCAGGCACAGATCTGGTCAACCATACATTACCTCCAATGACGCTATTAGATCCAACGATGGTACTTCCGCCCAATATCGTCGCTCCAGCATAGATGACACACCCTTCCATGATGGTAGGATGACGCTTATTATTAGCATCTATTTTTCTAACACTCAGTGCACCTAAGGTCACACCTTGATATATTTTTACATGATTCCCTATGGTGGCTGTCTCCCCTATCACAATTCCTGTACCATGATCTATACAGAAGGACTTTCCTATAATAGCACCAGGATGTATATCAATACCAGTCTTACTATGAGCAAACTCTGTAATGATTCTGGGTAAGTCCGGAACACCCATCAACTGTAGCTCATGAGCAATCCTATATGCAGCTATGGCATAAAATCCTGGGTAACTTCTGATCACTTCTCGCTGGCTCTTAGCTGCCGGATCTCCTTCAAAAATGGCTTCCACATCTTGCTGTAGTAAGTCATATACAGGAGACAAGCGATCAAAAAAGCCTTCAGCTATCTGATGGACTCCAGTCCTATCCTCTATGTCATTACGAAGTAGGAGGCCTATTAGTTCTATTTTGGTCTTTAAGATCATATTCTTAATTTCCGCCGTCGTCGTCAGTGGCACCTTTGCATAGTCTTTATAAAATATGGCTAAAACGTGCTTAAAAAATTGTGCAACTTCTTCCGGCCTTGGACATGTGATACATGAGTTATGCTCTTGCAGCAATTTTTCTAAAAAAGAATCATTCATGGCTTAAAAATACAATTGTTCCTTCATAAAAAAGTGTCTAAATCCCTACAGAATAACCTATTTAACAACTACACATATATAAAATCGATATATCAAGAAGCTAATCTGTAGGTGATGTGTCCATCATCTGTCATCTATCTCTGACCTTGATGTGAATACCTTTACCCTGCATTTAGACGAAAACCATTAAGCTGCATTTATTTCAAGACCAATCCCTTACTTGGTCATTCTATATTTCATTTCAATCCAAATTGGTTAATAAAAAAATATCTCTATGCAAAACACAACTATAAAGACCTTATACGTAATCATGATTTGCGCTGGCTTCCACCTATCTGTAGTGCAGAGTCAGTGCGTGGACATAAGCACCACGCCATTCGCTGAAGACTTCAATGGTCGTACCATAGATACCTGGGATCAATCGAGTACAGATGATTTTGACTGGTCTCTTAAGACGGGCAATACTCCATCCAGATCGACAGGACCAAGTGATGGAAAAGATGGCAGTCGCTACTTTTACACAGAAGCAACCAGAAATTTTACAAATACTTCCATATTAATAAGCCCTTGCATTGACTTGACAGATGTGGAAAGTCCAGTTATGACTTTTGACTATCATATGTACGGTAGCTCTATGGGGTCTCTAAAAGTCACAGCATCATCAAGTATCAATAAAGGTATTGCCGATGACATATTCGTGCGATCAGGTGATCAGGGAGACCAGTGGCATACAGCCATTATAGAATTATCTGGATATACAGGAAGTCAAGTTACATTTGAAATTATTGGCGAGACAGGTAGAGGCTTTAGAAGCGATATTGCCATCGACAATGTGACCATCGCAGATTCGGAGGATTGTACTCTCGCAGGACAAGCCTGTCAAGATGGAGATATATGTACGTCCGGAGAGACATATGATAAAAACTGTGACTGTACAGGAGGACTGTATACTGATATTGATGAAGATGGAATCTGTGCAGGACAAGACGAAGATGACAATAATGCATGTATCCCGATCCCAAATGCGACATGTAATACTTGTGAAAACACAATATCAGGTGTATTATCATCAGACTTTGGGATATGGCAGCAATTAGGCACTGATGATACTGACTGGATCATGACTACTAGTGCGACTCCTTCTACTCGTACTGGTCCCTCAAAATCTTTCACAGGTTCTGAGTATCTCTTCATAGAATCTTCTGGACTAGATAGAGGATATCCCTTTAAAAAGGCGAGCCTAATATCTGACTGTATCGATATGTCTAGTATAAATATGCCACTCTTGAACTTTGCTTATCACATGTATGGTATCACTATGGGTACTATAAATGTCTATGTCATTGACATGAATAACGATGTCAGAGAGAAAGTATACTCTATCTCCGGTAATCAGGGTGATCAATGGGCATTTGCATACATAGATCTGAGAGCCTATCAAAATACAATAGTTAAAATCGTCATAGAAGGCGTCACAGGCCAAGGATTTAAAAGTGACATAGCTATAGATGAGATAACTGTCAGCGTAGGATCAGAAGATTACACTTCAGAAGATGAAGAAGCATCCACTTTAGTGGTATCAAAGGAAGTATTAATTACAAATCAAATCAATTCTATTGAGCAAAATATTGCATCAAGCGAAATGATTGTAAATCTGAGCTTAACTGATCAAAGAGATGCGACTATGTATATATACAGCCAGACAGGTCAGCTATTAGATAGTGAAGTGATCAGCCTAAACCAAGATCAAAAAATGATAAACTATGATATATCTAAATACACCAGTGGTGCTTATTATATGAGCGTCACACTCGGAGAAGAAAGACTGACAAGTCCTATACTCATCGCTTACTAAGTATAGATTATACTCATAAAAGAGACGCAGAACCCGTCTATAAAAGCCAGTCTTAGTTATCTAAGCTGGCTTTTTACATATCTCCTATTGCAAAAATTATAATACCTCAAAGTAGCTAGGTACCACGCACTGGTAAATGATTTTCGTCAAGACTATCGCATAAGTCAGAACTTTCCTGTCATTTAATAATTATCAATATATCTTTGTGATATAATCGACGAAATGGAAAAAACACTGACTAACACTCTTGAAAATATAAAGCTCAACACCATTGAGGACGCGATCGCTGATGTAAAAGCAGGAAAAGTCATCATCGTCGTAGATGATGAAGACAGAGAGAATGAAGGTGACTTCATATGCGCTGCGGAATGTATCACACCAGAAATAGTAAACTTCATGGCCACTCACGGTAGAGGGCTTATCTGTACGCCGATCACAGAATCAAGAGCTAAAGAGCTAGACCTGAGTATGATGGTCAAGACGAATACTGCGCTACATGAGACAGCATTCACCGTATCCATAGATTATAAAAGAGATGGGTGTACGACTGGTATATCTGCATATGACAGATCTACGGGAATTAAAGCACTGACATCTGATGCCACAGCCGCTGTGGATTATGCTAAGCCAGGACATATATTTCCGCTCATTGCTCAGGACGGTGGCGTCTTAAAGAGAACAGGCCATACAGAAGCAGCAATAGACCTGGCCAGATGTGCAGGCTTATATCCAGCAGGCGTACTTGTAGAAATATTGAATGAAGATGGAAGTATGGCTCGATTGAACCAGCTGTGCGCGATAGCGGAGAAACATGATCTTAAGATCGTCACCATTAAAGATCTGGTAGAATACAGGATGCGGAAAGAAAGGCTTATCGAGCGTGACGTGACAGTCTCATTCGATACGGAGCATGGTAGCTTCGATGTGATTGGTTATAATGAGAAGAATAGTAGTACAACCCATCTGGTGATCAAAATGGGAAACTGGACTAAGGATGAGCCTATCATGACCAGAGTGCATTCTTCGACTAATACAGGTGATGTACTAGGGGCACTACTCTTAGGTCATAGTGAGAAGATCACTAAAACATTAAAAAAGATAGCAGATGAAGGGAAAGGCATATTGCTCTATCTGAGACACAGTGAGACAGAAAACTCTCTTCAAGATACGCTGCGCTTGCTCAAGCAGCAGCAGGAGGATGGCCAAAAGCTGAATCCATATCCGCACGTCACATCCAGCACAGTCCAGAGAAACTTTGGTATAGGTGCGCAGATACTAAATGACTTAGGCGTACGCAAGATTAGATTACTGACTAATAATCCAAAAAAACGCATCGGTCTCATGGGTTATGACTTAGAAATAATAGAGAATATACCTATATAAATTCAAACAAGGATAAACTCAAACAAAGGGGTTAGATCCCCTTGAAGAAATAAAGGACACATTATAATACGTCTATTCGGTAGATAATTTTTAGTAAAAACATTGCTATATAAACTCAAACATCTCTTGAGTTGACTTTCTGACCTTGGTGTGATGTTGAGTCTGATCCTCCGTACTTCGATACCCTACGGCTGCAGCTACGATTGATGATAAGCCTTGTGCCTTGAGTCCGAGTATGTCATCATATTTATCTGGCACGAACCCTTCTAAAGGGCAAGCATCTATTTTCAGTATAGCACAAGTGTGTAGCAGAAATCCTAAAGTCAAGTATGTCTGTCTGGCGGCCCAGATATCTCTGACCCCAGTCGTCTTCTGACCTAAGAAGCCTTTGATCACTCCACCATATCCACTTAGCGCATCAGCGGGTACATCTCGAACCTCAGATATTCTATTGAGATAGTCATCCACATGAGATGCATTCGTGTCATTCTCTATGCAGAACACGAATAAATGGCTACAGTCAGTGACTTGCGATTGATTAAAAGAAGCTTCTTTCAGTTCAGATTTTAAAGTAGCTAAGCTGATGACTTTAATGTGGATCGGCTGAAGACCATAAGACGTGGGAGATAGCCGAATACTCTCTACCAGCTGGTGTACTTGATCATCAGATAACTTACGACTCGCATCGAATTTCTTAGTCGCATATCTCCATTTTAAATTGAGTTCTGTCATGTGTAGAGAATCTTTAATTTCTTATTAATCTGGAACA
>Ga0209828_1004156_pt1 | contig 10538 bp, 6 predicted proteins | sample MaitaG_FD_187429 | JGI IMG/M metagenome (GOLD analysis project Ga0209828, IMG submission 187429) | Marine algal microbial communities from Maine, USA - Maine_Asex2 metaG (SPAdes) (version 2) | ecosystem: Host-associated > Algae > Red algae > Unclassified | place: Maine, USA | collected 2015-01-05
CAATTCAGCGCTAGGGGCGGCAAATGATCCGGCCCTGATGAAGGAAATTGGCAGCATTACGGCCCGCGAGATACGGGCAACAGGTATTGATTGGACATTTGCTCCGACCCTCGCCGTCGCCCTCGATGACCGCTGGGGCCGCGCTTATGAGAGTTATTCTGAAAATCCCGACATCGTGGCCGCCTATTCCAAAGCTATGGTTGAGGGCCTTCAGGGTAAACAAGGGTCCGAGAATTTCCTCGTCGGTGAGCATGTCATGGCAACGGCTAAGCACTTTATCGGCGACGGGGGCACGCAATTGGGTATCGACAAAGGGGATACACTTGGCAGCCTGGACGAAATCATCTCAATTCACGGCGCAGGATACCAACCTGCTATTGAGGCGGGCGTTCAAACCGTCATGGCGTCTTTTTCGAGTATCAATGGTAAAAAAATGCACGGATCCAAACAACTTTTGACGGATGTACTGCGCGGAGACATGGGCTTTACGGGTTTTGTTGTCGGTGACTGGAATGGTCACGGGGAAGTTCCGGGATGTACGAACACAGATTGTCCTGAAGCTCTCGAAGCTGGCGTTGACATGTATATGGCCCCCGATTCATGGAAAGGTCTTTACGAGTCTCTGCTTACTCAAGCGAAATCTGGCGAAGTGGAAATGGAGACTCTGGACAGAGCCATTCTTCGCATTCTTCGCGTTAAACTACGCTCAGGCTTGTTTGAGGCCGGCCTTCCGTCAAAGCGCGCAACATCGAATCCTGATATGCTCGGAACGCAAGCGCACAGCGACATCGCTCAGCGTGCGGTTAGACAATCTCTCGTCCTCCTTAAAAACAATGAGGGACTTTTACCTCTTAAACCAGAGCAAAAAATTCTCGTCACAGGCAGCGGTGCTGATTCCATGCAGCAACAGACGGGTGGGTGGACGCTCAACTGGCAAGGCGACGGCAATCCGAACGATATCTTCTTCACAGGCGAAACCGTGTTTGCAGGCTTTGAAGCTGCCACGGCGAAAGGCAATGCTGTTCTCTCAACGGATGGCAGCTATGAAGCAAAGCCGGACGTCGCGGTCGTTGTCTTTGGCGAGCAACCTTATGCGGAGTATCGCGGTGACCGTTCAGACGTCGTATTTGAATTCAGTGACGGGGAAAATTTAAAGCTCATCCAAAAATACAAGGCCGCAGGCATCCCGGTTGTCTCCGTCTTCCTGACAGGCCGGCCACTTTGGATGAATACACATATCAATGCCTCTGACGCCTTTGTCGTCGCCTGGTTGCCGGGAACGGAAGGCGAAGGCGTGGCCGATGTCTTAGTGGCTGATGCCAATGGAAAACCCCGGCATGATTTCACAGGCCGCCTCTCCTTCTCTTGGCCCGCAAACGGCACAGGCGAACCGATTAACGACCCTAAAGACCCTGGCGTGCAGTGGCCCTTCGGATATGGTCTCAGCTATGCCGATAACGGCACATTGAAGCCTTTGTCTGAAGATCCGGGTCTACGTTCGGCAGCGGATAGCTTTAATGGCAAACTCGTGACGCGCGGCGATGCGGCCAACCCGTTCTCCTTCTATGTCGGAGATACGTCTAACTTGAATACGCCTGCCCAATCCCTCGTCAGTTCAAGCCTTGGCGGCATGGTGACCACACGCGGCGTAGATTACAAAGCCCAAGAGGATGCCCGCGAGATTAGCTGGACCGGCAAAGGGGAAGCCAGTGCTTATATTCGTAGCCGCCGCGCTATCGACATTTCCTCCATTGGCGCCGCAGACGACCTTGCAGTCAATGTCACATGGCGGGTTGATGAACGCCCGGCAGGCCCGTTCGAAGTTTCTATGGGCTGCGGCGATGGATGTTTGGGCAGTCTCGACCTGTCCAAAAAACTGGCAAAGCTGGAAGAAGGCAAATGGACGACCACCGCTATCCCTGTCTCCTGCTTTGTAAAAGCGGGCCTCAACCCGGCCGAAGTCAACACAGCCTTAAAACTCACGAGCCATTCCAAAGGCCGTATCACCGTTCACGCAGCTGAAATCCTGACAGGCACGGATACAAAAACTTGCCCGTAAAATAGGGTCAAAAGGGGAAATAAAATGTTCTTAAGCACGCTCGATCTGATCGTTGTCGCCGTTTACGCACTTGTTCTGTTTGCGCTTGCGCAATATGTCTCGCGAGAACCAAAGGGCGCGCAAAAAAACACAGAGGACTATTTCCTAGCAGGTAAGTCTTTACCGTGGTGGGCAATCGGCGCGTCATTGGTGGCCGCAAATATTTCCGCTGAGCAAATTATTGGCATGTCTGGCGAGGGATATAGAATTGGCCTCGCCATTGCAGCCTATGAATGGCAAGCGGCCATTGTTCTCATAATTGTTGCAAAATATCTCCTCCCGATTTTCCTCAAGCGTGAAATCTATACCATGCCACAATTCCTCGAAACACGTTACGGGGAAGGCGTCAAAATCACGATGTCCGTGTTCTGGATTGCTCTTTATACCATAGTGAACTTGACGGCTGTGATGTGGCTCGGATCAATCGCGGTCAATACGCTGACAGGGGTTTCTCTATTTTGGGGTATGGCAGGCCTTGCCGCCTTTGCCCTCGCCTATTCTATGTTCGGCGGCCTGAAAGCCGTTGCTCTCACCGATATGCTGCAGGTAACAATTCTCGTCATAGGCGGGTTTGTTATCGCTTGGCTGACGATGGGTATGATTGGCGGCGACGGGGGCGTAGCCAACGGCTTCAAGCGGCTTTACACAGAGTTCCCTGACAAGTTCGACATGATCTTCGAAAAAGACCATTTCGCCTATGACAAGCTACCGGGCATTTGGACTTTGCTGGGGGGCTTGTGGGTGTTGCATTTCTCCTATTGGGGCTTCAATCAATACATCATTCAGCGCGCTCTTGGGGCGAAAAATGTTCGCGAAGCGCAAAAGGGTTTGGTTTTCGCCGCGGCGTTAAAACTGGTCATGCCGTTAATTATTGTTCTCCCGGGCATTGCAGCCGTTATGCTCGCTGCACCTGAGATGGGGGCGATTGACAAAGGCGTATTAGATACGGCTACGGACCGTGCCTATCCAGAAGTCATGAAGATCATGCCCAGCGGGTTGCGCGGGCTTATTTTTGCAGCTCTCATTGCGGCCATTGTGTCCTCACTGGCTTCAATGGTGAATTCAATCTCTACGATTTTCACGATGGATATTTACCGTGATTATCTATCGAAGGATAAATCAGAAACCCATTACGTGATGATTGGCCGTATCACAGCTATCGCCGCAATGGTCATTGCCCTCTTCACAGCCAAACCCCTTCTTGGAAACATGGAAAGCGCGTTTCAGGCTATTCAAGAATTCACTGGGTTTATCGCGCCGGGCATTGTGGCCGTGTTTGTCATGGGCATGTTCTATAAACGGACAAATTCAGCGGGGGCTTTCGCAATGCTCGCCGTCACCCTTATCGCCTCTTATGGCCTGAAATCATTTATGCCAGATTTCCCGTTTGTGAACCGGGTTTGGATTACCTTCTTAAGCTGCTTGCTTGTCGGCGCCGTTGTCTCGCACATCACCTCTATGCCGAAATCCGGTCAGCCAGTTATCTTAGGCGATATCAATTTCAAAACATCGCGTAGTTTCAACGTCTGGGCGATTGTCATCGGGGCAATCCTCATAGGACTTTATGCCATTTTTTGGTAGAACTTAGCACCTGAAATCAGCAGGATAAATCTGTTTTCCAGAGAACCGCAGCCTTGCTGGCAATGTTACTAACCCCAAAGAAAGACAATGATGACCACCAAAATTGCCATTAATGGATTCGGACGAATTGGACGCATGGTTTTGCGAGCGCTTACTGAGAGTGGACGCAAGGATATGTCAATTGTTGCCATTAACGATCTGGCGGATGCTGGCAGGCTTGCTCACCTGCTAAAATACGATAGTGTGCACGGGCGTTTTCCCGGAGACATATCCTCCACTGACACAGCGATTATCGTAGATGGGCATGAAATTCCTGTCTTTGGAGATCGGGATCCGCAAGACCTGCCTTGGGCTAACTTGGGCGTTGATATCGTCATGGAATGCACAGGTTTTTTCCTGACACAAGATCTGTGCCGCAAGCACATTATGGCCGGCGCGAAGCGCGTATTGATTTCTGCGCCGGCCAAAGACGATACCAAAACGATCGTTTACGGCGTGAACGACAATACAATTGACGCAGCTGACATTATCCTTTCAAACGCTTCTTGTACAACGAATGCGCTGGCCCCTATCGCCATTATTTTGGAGCGCGAATACGGGATTAAGAGCGGAATTATGACAACAATTCATGCTTATACCGGAGATCAACCCTCGCATGATTCTGTGCACAAAGATCCGTATAGAGGCCGAGCCGCCGCGCTCTCCATGGTACCGACGACAACGGGCGCCGCGAAGGCTATCAGCAAAGTCATCCCCGCGCTTGAAGGAAAACTAGACGGCGTGGCCATCCGCGTCCCCGTACCCAATGTTTCAATCGTTGATTTAACAGTTGTCGCCAACACCCCCGGGACCGCCGACGACATCCGTAAAACATTCAAACAGGCCTCTGAAAATGAGCTCAAAGGCGTACTGGGCTATGTGGAAGACAAAGTTGTGTCTGCGGACATGAACCATAATCCGCATTCTTCGAGCTTCGTCGCAGATCAGGTGATTGTGAACAACAAAACTGTCATCCGAGTCATGGCCTGGTATGATAACGAATGGGGCTTTTCCAACCGGATGCTGGATACGGCCTCTGTCTTGGCTCACCACCTGAACGCATGATTGTCATGCGCTTGGCTAGGAAGTAATCATGGCAAAATTCATACCCGTTGATCCATTTGATATTGTCATTTTTGGCGGAACGGGGGACCTCTCCAAACGCAAGCTCATCCCGGCTCTCTTTCACCGTTATTTAGACGGACAAATAGATAAATCCTGCAAAATCATCGGCATTGCCCGGTCAGATTTATCTCGCGATGGATTTGTGGCTTTTGCCAAAAAGGCCTGCATGGCCACAATGAAAGTCTGGTCCGATTCAAAATGGAAGGGATTTGCTTCGCTTCTGGAATATGCGGCCATGGATGTCACAGCGGACGAAGCCGATTGGGCCGAGCCAAAATCCTATTTGACATCCGACGGACGGCCTTGGGTTTTCTATCTGGCAACTACCCCGCTGATATATGTGGACATCTGCCAAGCCTTGGAACGGGCAGAGCTTAATATCGAGACTGCGCGGCTTGTGCTTGAGAAGCCCATTGGCACAGACCTCGCATCCGCTCGCGCGATTAATGAGGGCGTGGGGGCCGTCTTCGATGAGCATGCCATATACCGGATTGATCATTACCTTGGCAAAGAGACGGTCCAGAATTTGCTCGTGTTACGGTTTGCGAATGCTTTGTTTGAACCTGTCTGGTCGCGCAACGCGATTGATCACGTCCAAATAACGGTCGCCGAGGATATAGGCTTGGAAGGCCGCTCAGATTATTATGACCGCAGCGGCGCTGTACGCGATATGATACAAAACCATCTCCTACAGCTTCTGTGTTTGACAGCAATGGAACCACCCAATTCTATGGACGCGGATGATGTGCGCACGGAGAAAATGAAAGTCCTTAAAGCGCTAAAAAGGTTCACGCCAAGCACGGCCGCTCAGAATAGTGTTCGGGCACAATATCAAGCGGGCGTGGTGGGCGGCGATAAAGTTTCATCTTACATCGAAACCTTGTCAGGAGATAACCCAACGAGCCAAACGGAAACTTTCGTGGCCATCAAAGCTGAGATTGAAAATGGCCGCTGGGCCGGCGTGCCGTTTTATCTGCGCACAGGTAAACGTATGAAGGATCGCCGCTCCAGCATTGTTATCCAATTTAAGCCCACACCTCATCCTTTGTTTAATTCCGCCGACCGTGTCCCCAACCGCCTTGTTATGCGCTTGCAGCCGGACGAAGGCATGCGTTTGCTAATGCAGGTAAAAGAGCCAGGGCCCGGCGGAATGCGCTTGAAGTACTTGCCTCTTGACCTCTCGTATGCCGAGAATTTTACCCTGCGTTATCCGGATGCCTATGAGCGCCTCTTGATGGATGTCGTGCGCGGCAACCTCGCCCTATTCATGAGCCGCGCTGAAGTCGAAGCGGCGTGGACATGGGTGGATAATTTACTTGCGGCCTGGGTCGAAGCGGATCAACCCGTGGAGTCCTATACCGCCGGCACGCAAGGGCCTCTTCAATCCGCCATGTTACTTGACCGAGACGACAGAGAGTGGTGGGAAAAATGAGCATGGAATTTAACTTATGACTCAAATACATCCTGAATTGGTCAAAATAACAGAGCGTATTATCGAGCGTTCCAAAGATACACGGGCGGCATACCTGAGTGTAACGGCTTCGTTCAAGCCGGACGGCCCAGCGCGGCAGCAATTAAGCGCGGGTAATCAAGCCCATGCCTATGCGGGCTGCGTTCTTCAGGATAAAAAAGCCCTGCTTGGCGCGCGCTGGCCAAATATCGGCATTGTCACGGCTTATAACGATATGCTCTCCGCCCATGCGCCCTATGCTGGATATCCCGAAATCATAAAACAGGCCGCGCGGAAAGCCGGCGCAACAGCACAAGTTGCAGGCGGCGTACCGGCTATGTGCGACGGCGTCACCCAGGGCACTGACGGCATGGAGCTTTCGCTCTTTTCGCGCGACGTTATTGCCATGAGCACCGCGATAGCACTGTCTCACAACACATATGATGCGGCTCTTTATTTGGGGGTTTGCGACAAGATTGTTCCAGGTCTTCTCATTGGCGCTTTGCAATTTGGGCACCTTCCCGCCATTTTTGTGCCCGCAGGTCCCATGCCGTCCGGCCTGCCAAATAAGGAAAAAGTTCGCATCCGGCAGCTCTTCGCCGAAGGCAAAGTGGGCCGTGATGAACTTTTGAAAGCGGAGACGGAAAGCTATCACAGCCAAGGGACGTGTACATTTTACGGCACAGCGAACTCCAATCAGATGCTTATGGAAGTCGGGGGACTCCATCTGCCGGGCGCCGCCTTTGTCAATCCGGGTGATAATCTACGCAAGCGGCTGACGGAGGCGGCGACCACAAGGGCCACGGAAATAACCGCCCTTGGCGAGACTTACACTCCGGTCGCAGATGTCGTCGATGAAAAAACCATTGCGAATATGATCGTTGGTCTCATGGCAACGGGCGGCTCGACAAATCACGCCTTGCATATCCCTGCAATCGCCAAGGCCGCAGGCATTATCGTGAACTGGGATGACTTTGACGCTATCTCGAAAATCACGCCTCTCCTGACCCGTATATATCCGAACGGAGATAAGGATGTGAACCACTTCCACGCGGCGGGCGGCATGGGCTATCTCATCCGCGAGCTACTGGACGCCGGGCTGTTACATGATGATGTCACAACCATTATGGGACAAGGCTTACGCGCACATACGCAAGAGGCTCTCATTAAAAATGATAACGTTACATGGCGGGAGGCCCCCAAAGAGAGTCATGATCTAAACATTCTCACAACTGCGCAAAAACCCTTCAGGGCTGACGGCGGTCTTGCGCTCCTAAACGGCCCGCTAGGCCGAGGCGTAATTAAAACATCCGCCGTCAAGCGAGAGCATCACATCGTCACCGCCCCCGCCGCCGTGTTCGACCATCAAGAAGAAATGCTAAAGGCTTTCAAGGTTGGCGAGCTTGACAGGGACGTGGTCGTTGTCGTTCGTTTTCAAGGGCCGCAGGCGAATGGTATGCCGGAACTTCACAAACTCACGCCGGCTCTGGGTGTCTTGCAAGACAAAGGCTTTAAAGTCGCGCTCATCACAGATGGGCGTATGTCCGGGGCATCAGGCAAAGTGCCTGCAGCGATACATATCGCCCCCGAAGCCGCTAGAGGCGGACCACTGGCGCGTGTGCAAAACGGAGATGTGATTACGCTGAACGCGGCCACAGGAGAGTTACTCATTGATTTAGATCCGGAGGCTTTTGCGGCGCGCGTGCCAGCCTTGAACACGCCTAACCAAGCCCAGCTGGGTTTTGGCCGAGATTTATTTGGAAGTTTTCGGCAGGGCTGCGATAGTGCTGAAAACGGCGCAGGAGTTTTCTAGTCATGAGTACACATACTGACCTCATACTCGCAGGTGATATTGGCGGGACAAATGCACGGTTCGGATTCCTTGAGCCGAAGCCAGAAGGCGGCTGGAGCGTTCATCATTTCAAGAAAGTCAAAGGCTCGGAGTATCCAACTTTTGAGGCTGCACTAGAAAACTATCTGAGCGAGACAGACCACAAGCCTCTCCGCGCCGCATTCTGCGCCGCCGGGCCAGTCGAAAATGGCTATATCAATTTGACCAATACTGACTGGCAAATATCGTCTGATCGAATCAAAGATATTTACGGGCTGGGCGCCTGCGAGCTCTATAATGATTTTGCGGGTATGACCCGCTCCATCCCTGAACTTGTGGATGAGGATTTCACCGTCATTCGGTCAGGACAAGCGCGCAAAGACGAACCCATATTGGTAGCCGGTCCTGGCACAGGCTTCGGGGTTGGTTATCTTGTTCCCATAAAAAACGGATGGCATGTCATTCCGACAGAAGGCGGGCATGTTGCTTATAGTCCTCAATCCATTCTCGAGTTGGAACTCCTCCAGGTTTTACGCCGCGATCACGATTTCGTCTCCTTGGAGCTTATCAGCTCGGGGAAAGGCTTGAGCCATGTTCACAAAGCTGTCTGCGAAATTCACGGCGTGACTTATGCCTATGCTGAGCCCGATCATATCAGGCAACTTGCAAGTGATGGTGACACAGTGGCGCGCGATGTTTGCAATGTCAGAGCCGCCGCAACTATGGGCGCCCTTGGCGACTTGGCCTTATCAGGGGGAGCCCGCGGCGGCATCGTTCTCGCAGGAGGCGTGGGGGAACGCATGATTGATTTTTATATGCAACCCGCCGCTATGAACCGGTTTCTCCACAGGGGATCACAATCCACCTATGTCCGTGATATTCCCGTGCGTCTCCTCAAATGCCCGCTAGCGCCATTAATTGGATCCGCAGCCCTATTGGCAGATCAGGTCTGAGAGTTGTAGAGCCAGCCAATCATGAGGTCTTCCAAATAGGTTCCGCGCCCTGCTTGATCTCAAGCAAGCCAAGGAGATAATTCTAACGTCAGTTTTGCCCCCTAGAAGCCTAAATAATGCATGCTATCATCAGCTCACTTTATTTTCGGGTAAAAGCTTAGTCTACCCTCACCCACCCACCTTCTTAGCCGCTGCGGCCATAACGTCGGTATAAAGATGAGCATAGCGCTCCGTCGACTTGGAGCTCTTATGACCGAGAAGCTTTCCGACAATGGGGAGTGAGAGGTTCTGCGCCACAGCAAGACTTGCATATGTATGACGCAGGTCATGGATACGAACATCCGTTAGCTGCGCCCGCTCTCGGATCAATCGCCAGGGTTTCTGGATATTGATGAGTTGTGAGCCTTGGCGCTGTCCCGGAAAGACATAGAGGTTGTCTGGTCTTGGCTTGATGTCGCCAATATAGCGCTTAGCCTTATTGCTCAGAAAGAGCGTTTTTCTTCCGGTCTTTGAATCCGGCAGATGTATCTGTCCATTGGCCAGATCCAGATAGTCCCATTGCATGTTCAAAACTTCCCGCAAGCGCGCCCCTGTCATCTGAAGAACACGTATAGCGTCTATAACGGGCTGAGATGTCCATTCATTGACTTCAGCATCATGCATAACCTCTTCAAGCCGTTTAAGCTCATCAGGCTTTAAGAAACGCTGCCTAGGCTCTTCTTTAAACTTGCGGATATGACGCGTGGGATTAGTCCCGGCCTCGCGATACTCCCATTCTTCAGCAAGATTGAACATCTTGGAGAGTAATGCCAAAACCCGATTGGCTTTGACAGGTGTATCTGAGAAAGAGCCCTTTAGCTTTACAATGTCTTTTGAGCTTACATCAGATAAGGCCTTAGCCCCAAGCACAGGCTTTATATCCCGCTCTATATAACGGGTATCTTCCTCAATGCTTTTGGGCTTCTTATGCAGCTTGGCATAATCCTCAATGTAAAGATCACATAGCTTACGTAGGGTGATAGATTGAACAATAGGCTTGGCGTTCAATATAGGTTTACCTTCGGCGCGATTGGCAACCCAGACTTTTACCGCGCGTCTTGCCGCTTCAGCTGTTAAAGCAACTTCATCTCCGAGCTTTCTGTTACGCCTCCTGCCATCAGGAGTTCTGAATTTATATATGTAGGATCGCCGCCCAGATGGCTGGACACGCAGCCCAAATCCTTTAACTTCCGTATCCCAAAGGCAGCTCTCTTTACCCGGTTCTCCTTTAAAGCGGGCCACGGACCGTGATGTTATCTTTCCTGTTGCCATAACGCCTTCCCAAAATGTGTGGGTCCTCACAGGGACCAATTGCGGGTGATATTGCGCGTAGCCCTGTGCTATGGGGTGATCATAGCATTTTTAAATCTCAATGAATACAGTCGCTTAGTGCACTGCAGAGTCCTGGAGTGCATTAAATCC
>Ga0209828_1004158_pt1 | contig 10537 bp, 8 predicted proteins | sample MaitaG_FD_187429 | JGI IMG/M metagenome (GOLD analysis project Ga0209828, IMG submission 187429) | Marine algal microbial communities from Maine, USA - Maine_Asex2 metaG (SPAdes) (version 2) | ecosystem: Host-associated > Algae > Red algae > Unclassified | place: Maine, USA | collected 2015-01-05
CTGACATGCGTTTAACCTTGTGCGTGACTTCAACTAGTGCTTGTGAAAAGAATAATAGCAAGGTTGTTGGTTGTGATTCTTAAGGATTAAGGTGCATTACCATTTTAATGGCCAGTAGTGAGTGTTGAAGATTTTCGTTTGTGATGGAACCGAGCGATACTAGGGTTTTGGTTTTTTGTTTTGGTTTTTAGTGTAATGGGGTGCTACTGAAATATTCTTCTCTAGTAGTGATAGGGGACGCTCAGTACTATTAATGAAATACAGGGGGTTTTGTCAGGGTTTATGGAGTCTGTATTATTGGGGATAGACTGAGTCAGCCTGATACTTGTTTCACTACGGCTTTACGATTAGAAAAAGAAAACTGTGTTGCTAAATCAATAGCTTAGGTTCAGCTCTAACACTGGTACAACAAGATAAGTTCGCGACAAAGGCAGAATCAATGAACAAACCAATCCCTCCGGAACTGATAAGTGAAATTGAAAGGCTCGACGAGGAAGGGATAGCGCGCGTAGTTGCTTACGCAAAATCCTTGAGCGCCAATGATTCTCTGCAGGTAAGAAATGAGAGACTTCGCAAGCTTGTAGGTTCTATTCCGAAAGAAGATTTGGAACAAATGCGTGTTGCAATAAATAGTGGCTGTGAGCAGATAGAGCAGATAGAGCAGACCGGATGGTAAGCATAATTGTAGACACGAATTCCGTAATTGCTTATTTGAATGGCGACGTTGAGGTTGCAAGAAAAATCGAACTGATACCCGAATTAATATTGCCGTCTGTTGTTATAGGTGAGATGGTCTACGGGGCAATGCAATCTGCGCGTCGTGAGGATAATTTGAAATTATTAACTCAAGTTTCGGAGTTCAACAATGACGATATCAGGCTATCGGCTCATGTTCAAGCTGCATGGCGGCACGCATCATGTCCTTGTTGCCAAATCAGGCATCAGCGATAACATAGGATGCCCGCACTCCGTGACAAACAGCGCGACGGATCATGCCGGTGGCCATCTTGACCTTGGTTTGACCTACCGCCTCGTCGTAACGCTGCGCGCCAGCACTACGACCGTCCTTGAAGTCGTTGGGCAGGCCGTGCGTCCTGGCGTTGCTGATCGCTATTTGCGAATTAAGCGGCAGAAACGCCCGATCGGTGGATAGCCCCAGTGTTAGTACTTGCTGACCCATCACGCTGGTGTTGCTGACATGATCAAAGTGACTGGATACCCCTTCCATACGCTTGCCCTTTCTTGTTTTGATCGAGTCATCGAGTAAAAAAGCGCGATCCTCATTGTTCTGCAACTTATGGGTGCTGTAGAGCTTGCCAGCTATCGCCAAATTGAGTGCACGCCAGTTGCAGTTGATGTCCACGCGTTTGAGCAAGTCGTACATGACGTCCTTTTACGCCTGACTGAATAGCCCCAACGCCTTTTTTGAGAACATGCTGATCGAGGACACATTTGACCAGCGCCAAATCAAAAAAAGATACACCGCGGCGATATCCCGGTGCCAGTTCGTTTAGTCAGCCCTGCTTTAGCGATTAAAGTATTAACACTCAGACGCTTCCAGCCATCGGCGAACACGTCGTCGATGAAGGTTACAGGATCGCTCAACAAATCCGCAACACGGGGTGGCAATAGATCCTGTTTTTTTAGTATTATTCATGACGAGCCTTGGGTTTGTTTTGATGTGAGTATTTGCGTACCAACATTTTAACAAGCACAAGGCTTTTTGCGTTTATCAAACAAGACATTATGCGGATTTTCTTACGCTATTTGAACTCCGAAATATGAGTTATAATGTCAGCTTGAATTTTACGGATACGCATAATATGCGAGAGCTACTTCAAGAGTTACTCAATAGTGATCCATTCAAATCCATGCAGCCCATACTAGACGTTGTTGCACAAAATACAGAGTCATTTGTGGCCGTGGTCGGGCTACTTATTGCCCTTTGGGCTTTGCGTTTGCAGCGACGTGAGATAGTCAAAAATGGAAAAATTAATGCGCTGATTCACGCGTCAAAAATGCTGCAAGAGAAAATCGACTATCACAACAAAATTTTGATCGATCTAGAAGGTGACTTTGAGAAAAGAGCAACATGGCGCGGTCATGCCAATCGAATTAATAGCGAGCTACGACCCCTCAAGAATCAAATTGATCTTGAGTTTCTAAACATCGCTGCAAAATATGAGGGCATTTTGCATGAGAACAAAATCCGTCAGGCTTTAGAACCGAAAAGGAAAGAAACATTGGAATCGGGGTGATCCAGTAAGTATAAAATGTTGGCGCAGGGGTAACTATTGCATGGCGAGAATGCCCGACGATTAAAATAGCTTCAAGTTCAACTTCACGCAGATGGTTGACAGCAACAAATATTTTTTGCAGCAGTTAAACATGTGCATGAATTATGCAGACTCTATAGGGCAGTGTGGCTAACTGGGAACGTCGCAAAGAGCGCGCGAATATTTGGAAGCCTATTTAAGCAAAACACCTAATACACTTTCTGAGCGATGCAGGCAACGCTAAGCTGATGACTCTCATGCTGGTGAAGACTCTGGCATAACATGCCTTGGTAAATCAACGCATTCCCACCGTTACAGCTGCCAGGTTTCCGCCTACAGCGGTGCACTAAGAACATAATGCCAGACTCCCATGACGCTGGCGTGAATAACGCTTACGTCAGCTGCAATAATCCAGTCAAGAGGATCAGTTCTGTCTTTCACTGGGCGAGTTTGACGACGAGACTTTCCTATCTGAAAAGCAGTGAATACTGGGCCGTACCTGCTGCAGTGCCTATTAAATGCTGTAAGCCAAACGCTATCAAATATCGTTGCTACTATCTATAGGCATGTTGATATTGATAATTGGCAGACCTGTGTGCGATGAATACAAAATAACGATACTGTTATATTAATGTGATGTAAATAACGTTATTGCACTTCATTATAATGATGTAAACCATAATGACGTAGTTGCTATTAGGGTGGCGCGCTATTTGCCTCGTAGCAATGTAGCAAACGTTACTGATACAACATTCTTTCATGCCGTCACCTCAGGTTACTCCTATGGAGGGCATTCCTCCAGCCCATGAGGATGTATCTTCCGATCAATTACAATTGCCTCCTGTGAGCAGCGAGCAAGGGCGAACGGAGCTTTGTAATTCGTTACGTACATGGCTCTCATGGCAATGCCAAATGATATCTGGCGCATTGCAGGGAGAGATCCATGAGGTTGCACCAGACGGATCTCTTGTGCCAGCTATTGATGCATGGCCTGCTGATACACCTTGTTCACCTCTACTATCATCAGCTGTTGCTCGGGTAGCCGAAGAACAGAAGGCAATCGTGGATTCTGGTACTGATTCACCGCCACACGTTGATGAGTGTAATGTGATTGCGCAACCGGTGACAGTCAATGAAGCCTTGTACGTCATCGTTGCTTTTAAACTTTCACCAAGAAGTGATGTGCAACTACGCGCGGTGATGCAGCTGTTGCAATGGGGCGTCATATGGCTTGAAACCCTATTAAAGGACAGCGGTACGACTAAAAGTAATTCATCTAATGCTGTAGCTGAAATCTTACAAGTACTATTACGTCCCGGATCATTCAGTGAGCTCATGTCATCTCTATGTGATGAATTAAGCGAGCGCTATACGTGTGATCGTGTCAGTGTAGGGGTGACCAAGTCAATAAGCACACGCCTGGTAGGCGTGACGAAAAATGTTCGGATCGTTAGTCACTCGTCCTTGCAACAGGACCTGGAGGCGGCCATGACAGAGGCGTGTGATCTGAAAGCACCGGTAGAGTTTCCTGATTCAGAAATGCCTGCTTTGTGTCACCGCGCATTGGCAAGGCGCCAGGGTATGAATTACGTCTTTACCCAACCACTTCAGTTTGAAAATAACACGTACGGCGCTATCACAATGGAGCGTTCTGCCAGTCAGCCAATGACCCCAGAACATCGCGCTGAGCTGGATAGGGTCGCCCCCATACTTGGCTACCATTTACGATCGATGCTGAGTGAGCATAATTCCATCCATAGCAGGGCCAGGCGCTTTGGGAGAGACGTGGTCAATAGTAAGACGGCGTTGTTAGTATCAGTAGCTATAATTGTGGCCGTATGTTTCGTGCCGGGACATTATCGGGTAGATAGTGATGCAACGGTTAAAGGAACTATCCAACAAGCGGTTGTTGCTCCCATTGATGGCTATATTGCACAGGCTTTTGTACGCGCAGGTGACACTGTGGAGCGCGATGAAGTCCTTGCTCAACTTCAGGAATTTGAACTCACCCTGGAGCGGCAGAAGTGGCAAAGTGAGTACGAGCGCAATGCCAAGGTTTACGTTGAAGCATTGGCAAAGCATCAACGCGCACAGTCTGGTATTGCGGAAGCACGGATGGCCGAAACCGAAGCAGAGCTGAAGTTGATTGATGTAAAACTTGATCGTGCAAGTCTACGTGCGCCCTTTTCTGGCATCGTGGTAACCGGCGATTTGGGTCAGTCACTCGGTACGCCGGTTAGCCGTGGGCAAGTTCTATTTGAAGTCGCTCCGTTGGATAATTATCGTGTGGATCTGGAAGTCAGTGAGCGTGATATTGCTGAAGTGAGCGTCGGTCAACAGGGGCAACTACGTCTTATTGGCTTGCCTGATCTACGCTTCCCGGTGACGGTTACAAAAACTGCGCCTATCGCGACAGCTGAAGATGGACGAAGTTATTTTCGGGTTGAAGCACAAATGGATGCGCCGGATGAACGCATAAGACCTGGTATGCAAGGTCTTACCAAATTAGACGTTGGTCAGCGTTCCCTGGCATGGATCTGGACACGAAACCTGTGGTCGCGTATCCGCCTATGGCTCTGGTCAATAGGGATTTGACGATGAGCCAGAATACACTTGAATCCCAGCTACTTTCATCTTGCCCCAGCTTGCAGCCACAACTGGAGGTGTCTCCTCTGAAATATCGAGGTGAGAGATGGTATGTGTTGCGTAACACATCAGATCTTGCCACGGTACGCCTTAGCGAAAACGCCTACGCGGCAATAGCGATGATGGATGGTCAGCGCAGCATAGGCGCTATCCAGACATCGTGTGAGGCGCTTTATGGACCAGAGGCACCCAGTGTTGAAGAGATTGCACAATTATTGATTCAGCTCGGTGGTGTTGGGCTAGTGTTGAATGGACTACCGACCGATCTACAATCACTGCTAGCCAACAGAGCAAAGGGGCGTAGTTCCTGGAAGATTCAGAAATTCTCGCCCACGGCAGTAAGAGTGCCGCTGTGTAATCCTGAGCCGTGGCTGCATCGGTTAAGGAATTACGCAGTATGGCTATTCACACCACGTTTTATGTTTATGTGGCTACTGTTCATTATGGGTAGTGTGCCAGTGGCCATTGTTCATTTTGATGAAATAGCGTCAGCGTTAGCCCCCGATTTCTGGTCAGTCGACCATACCTTGCTGCTGGCCTTTATCTATATCGCGATAAAACTCATACATGAAATCGCCCACGGTTTGGCAATCAAAGCGTGGGGTGGTGAGGTACGTGAGGTTGGTATCATGCTGCTTTGGTTTTTTCCGTGCCCGTATGTCGATGGTACTTCCGCCGCCATGTTTCCAGACAAACGGAAAAGAGCGATTGTTGCAGGTGCTGGCATTCTGGCAGAGTTAACGATGGCAGCTGTCGGGCTGGTGGTTTTTCTTCTCGTTGAACCCGGATTAATACGCCTGGTCGCATTGGATGTTATGTTTATTGGAACTGTGTCAACACTGCTGGCCAATGGCAACCCGCTGTTAAAGTTCGATGGGTATTATGTTTTGGAAGATCTGGTAGAGATTCCAAATTTGTCTACTCGAAGTCAACGTTACTATATTTATTTTTTACAGCGTTATCTATTCGGGCTTAGTGATGCACAGAGTCCGGTCACGGCTCACGGCGAGCGTTTCTGGTTCTGTATCTATGCGCCTCTTGCACTCGCGTATCGTACCGTACTGGTTATAACTATCGCGCTGATGTTCTCTGAACACTATTTGGCAGCGGGCGTGGCGGTGGCCTCATATGCGCTCTTCAATCAACTCGTGTTGCCTTTATTGCGTGGAACCAATTACCTGGCGTTAAGTCCACAGCTAGGGTCGCAGCGATCTCGTGCGCTAGCGGTTACCACCGGTACATTGCTGGTGGCTTTGCTGTTCATAGGATTCGTTCCTCTGTCTTCTACAACCTTTGCTGAAGGCGTCGTAGGGACTATAAATCAGGATGAGCTATACACAGAGAGTGATGGTTTCGTTCGTGATGTGCTTGTTGCACCCAATAGCTTCGTACGTGCAGGGCAGCCGCTTCTGGCCATAGAAAATCTGGAACTGCAAACCTCTATTGAGAAGTTGAAATCGCGACGTAACGAACTGGAGATACGTAGAGCAGACGCCCAAATGGAGGATCGAACAGCAGCGGTGTCATTTATTTCAGAATTACAAGCCATTGAAAAAGAGCTGACACTTCGCGAGCAACGCGAGGCGTCGTTGATCATTCACAGTCGCACATCAGGTGAATTTCTACCGGTGGACGGGCATACCCTATTGGGACGGTATGTGCATGAAGGCGAATTACTGGGGCATGTTGTTTCTGACGGGCCCCGTATTGTGACGGCGGTGGTGACTCAATCAGAAGTAGGTCGTATTCGTTCTGGAGTTGATAATGCCCATATAAGATTGGCAGAACAGCCGTTTTCAGGCCTGACAGTGGGCGATATACGTGAGACACCCGGTGGTGACTTCACACTACCGGGTCGAATACTGGGTGTTGCGGGTGGAGGGCGCTTGACTATTGATGCTCAGGACCCCTCAGGGGTTACCACAGCGGAGCGTGTATTCAGTATCGACATGATATTGCCAGAAGATATACCCACTCAGCGATTAGGTGGGCGTGCCTACGTGCGATTTGAGCATCAGCCTGAGCCTTTGATGTCACATATCTCCAGAAATTTTGACCAACTTCTTCTTCGCCACTTTGGCATATAGCAATTTGAGTATTGAAGCGATTCTCGATAAATGATCAAAAATACCTGCACAGAATATATATGTTTTAGCAAATCGCCATGGCGTTACCTACCGCTTACGTTGCTCATTATCGTTGTCGATTATTCGCTAGCTACGGCTGCACATGCGCAGACTAAACCAGCTATTTCCACACTCACATCAACAATGTTTGATTGCCTTGTTGAACCCAGTGCACTTGTAAAACTGGGAAGCGCTATACCCGGACGTATTGATAAAATACACGTGGAGCGCAATGATTCTGTTGAAAAGGAGCAAGCAGTGGTTGAGTTGGAATCGGAGGTCGCGCGTACAGTGGTTGATAGTGCGCGTGCGCAAGTGAATGCAACGTCTGCCATTGAGATAAGAAGACGCGATGCCAGTTTTAGTAAACAACAAGAAGAAAGAACAAAGGACTTGTTCTCTCGCATGATGGTGTCAGAACAAGAATACCATCGACTGCTTGCTGAATCAGATATTGCCTACCTACAGTTTCTTGAGGCTAAGGAGAATCAAAAGCTTGCCTATCTAAATACATTGCAGGCCAAAGCCCAGTTGAATCAACTCATTATTCGTAGCCCTATTGCTGGCGTGATAGTTGAGCGGTATAAAACAATTGGTGAGTACGTTGATGACGATCCTGTATTGGTTATTGCCAATCTAGATACGTTAAATATTGAAATACTCGTCCCTGTCGCGCTGATGGGTAAAGTGAAGTTGGGTATGACAGCAAAAATAACCCCATCGCCAGAACATTATGGAACACACAGAGCCACAGTAACGCTCGTCGACAAAGTAGCAGACGCACCAAGCGGTACATTTAGAGTGCGCCTTCAAATAGACAATGAGGAGCATTTGTTGCCATCGGGATTGCGTTGTGTTGCTCAATTTGACGACATGGAAACACCACCTGCGATTATGTCCGCTGAACCTGTGAATAGGCGTTCGCATCCTTCTTCAGAAAGCGATGTGATCAAGTCAGACGCCAAATCTAATGAGTCTCCCTGATTTTTCGGATATCCACCCTTGAATCACAGAGCCTGCAAGCCATAATTCACTATGCGAAAAGCCAAAGGGAAATTTAAAGCGCGCAGGAGGCCAATTGCCGAGTCGATTGAGAAGCGTTACCTGTTGTCGGTGGATGCTCCAGGCTTCGAACCTTTGCCTGATCCCGATACGCTAATCACTGCACTAAGTCGGTTTGAAATAGAAACGATTCGTCTAGGCCTGCACTCGGCAAACGACGCTTCCGCTGATGAATTACCTGAAACAGTTTTTGCTCCTGACGTGGGCGATATCGAAACTGCCGTCCCCGTTTCAGACGACCCATTTCCCAGCTTCCCGACGCAGGACTCACTCAGCACTGGCCACGCTGAACCGGCCCCGAGATTAGACCAATTCCTGTCGGACGACGTCTCAATGAACGAGCTGATGGCCGTGGGAGGCGATGTGGTTGGGGCTGCTGATGCCGTGACAGTTTTTACGGGAACACCGATCGTGATTGATCCTCGGGTCAACGATACCACCGGTACCCTGGATCCGCTGAGCGTGACGCAAATCATTGACACGGCTGACAACGACACCATTTATGCGTTAAACGCGGCGGGTGATTCTGCCACTCTGGCCTCGGGAACCGTGGTGACGCTGCGCAGCGATGGGCGTTTGGACGTGGTGGGCGCAGCCGATGGAGTGGAGGCGTTTGACTACCGAGTCTCAGACGGCACAACAGAGGACACCGCGACCGTGACCCTGACGGTGGCCAGCGACGAAGCCACCGCCGATGCCTTTGGTTTGGTGACGACCTGGGATACGAGCCAACCGGGCAGTGCCAGCGATTCGATCACGATCAGCGCCGCCCCCGGTAGCGACAACTATGTCATCTTCTGGGGCGACGGCACCTCCACGGCGGGGGCCAGTGGCGATGTGTCGCACACCTATGCGTCGGCGGGAATTTATGAAGTGAGCATCGTTGGAGACTTTGCTGGATTCAACTTCAACAATGGGACAGACAGGCAAAAGATTCTGACGGTGGAGCAATGGGGTAACGTAGCCTTCACGGATCTGAATGATGCGTTTGAGGGCGCAGTCAATCTGCAGATCAACGCCCCCGACGCTCCTGATCTGACTGGTGTGAGCGATCTATCTAATATGTTCAGCGGCGCGACTTCAGTGAATGCGGACTTGAGTGGCTGGGACACGTCCAATGTCACGAACATGTACGCCATGTTCTTCAGTGCTGCGGCATTTAATCAGGACGTCGGCGGCTGGGACACGTCCAACGTGACGGACATGGGAATTATGTTCCGAAACGCCGCGGCCTTCAATCAGGACATTGGCAGCTGGGACACGTCCAAAGTCACGAACATGACCGGCATGTTCCGCGGTGCCACTGCGTTCAATCAGGACATCGACGACTGGGACACGTCCAATGTCACGATCATGACCAGCATGTTCCGCAGTGCCACAGCGTTCAATCAGAACATCGGCGGCTGGGACACGTCCAGCGTGACGGACATGAGCTATATGTTCAATGATGCCGGGGCCTTCAATCAGGGCATTGGCGGTTGGGATACGTCCAGCGTGACAAACATGGAGGCTATGTTCTGGGACGCCGATGCCTTCAATCAGGACATCGGCGGCTGGGACACATCCAATGTCACGAACATGTTCTTCATGTTGTCTGAGGCCACGGTGTTTGATCAGGACATCGGCGGCTGGGACACGTCCAATGTTTCAACCATGTACGGCTTATTCTATTTGGCCGCGGCCTTCGATCAGGACATAGGCGTCTGGGACACGTCCAGCGTGACGAACATGGGCTATATGTTTGGACGAGCCACAGCCTTCAATCAGGACATAGGCGTCTGGGACACGTCCAGCGTGACGAACATGAGCTATATGTTCCGTAGTGCTACAGCCTTCAATCAAGACATAGGCGTCTGGGACACGTCCAGCGTGACGGACATGAGCAGTATGTTTCAACAAGCTACAGCCTTCGATCAGAATATAAGCGGCTGGGTCACGTCCAGCGTGACGAACATGAGCAATATGTTCCGTAGTGCTACTACCTTCAATCAGGACATAAGCGGCTGGGACACGTCCAGCGTGACGAACATGAGCTGGATGTTCTACTCTGCTACTGCCTTCAATCAGAATCTTGGCGCGTACGACATCTCGGGCGTCACAGACATGAGCAACATGTTGAGTTATTCCGGCCTGTCAATCGCCAACTATGACACCACCCTGATCGGCTGGGAAGCGCAGTCCGTGCAATCGAACGTACCACTAGGTGCCGCTGCTCTGGAGTACAGCGTCGCCGGTGCCGCTGCTCGCCAGGCGCTGATCGACGATCATGGCTGGAGCATTTCAGGCGATACGCTATACAACAGCGTCAATGCGGTTGCTGATGCTGCGACGGTGATCACGGCGGCTCCAACTGTTGTCGATGTGCTGGGCAATGACAGCGATGATCAAGGCGATCCTTTGTCCGTGACGGAGATCATTGATATCGCA
>Ga0209828_1004162_pt1 | contig 10532 bp, 5 predicted proteins | sample MaitaG_FD_187429 | JGI IMG/M metagenome (GOLD analysis project Ga0209828, IMG submission 187429) | Marine algal microbial communities from Maine, USA - Maine_Asex2 metaG (SPAdes) (version 2) | ecosystem: Host-associated > Algae > Red algae > Unclassified | place: Maine, USA | collected 2015-01-05
TTGCGAATAAACATGATGATATTTAGTAACGGGACACCCATTTGAAAATGAACCCTCCATAAATACTAGGTTGTAGCCTATGTTTTGAATAGGTGGCGAAAACAGGAGAAAAAAAACATAAAATCTTGCATCTTTTTGAAGGTCGATGGATTTTTAGGTCGAGGTCTATGATCGATGGTCGATGATTTTGCTATCAGCTATCGACTATAGACCATAGTCTACAGATTTAAACTAGCTAAAAATAAACAGGTCGTCTAACCTCAGTAATATATTTCGCCAGATGAAGAACCTGCTGCGTATAGCCAAATTCATTATCATACCAAACATATAGCACTGCACTCTTACCATCGTGTGAGATGATTGTACTTTCGCTGTCGTAAATACTGGGGCAGTAATTTCCTCTGATGTCATTGGATACGAGCTCAGTTTCCATGCTGTATCTAATTTGTTCGACGAGGTCACCGTTTAGTGCGGCTTCCATCATTATTTGATTAATGCTTTCTTTGGTGATCGATTCTTTTAAGTCTACGGAGATAATCGCTAATGAACCATTTGGCGTAGGGACTCTCACTGCATTCGCTGTCATCTTTCCTTTCATAGAAGGCATGACCTTGGTCAGTGCTTTTACAACTCCAGTCTCAGTGATCACCATGTTAATAGCAGCAGATCGACCACGTCGTGTTTTTTTGTGTACGTTGTCAAGAAGGTTTTGATCATTTGTATAAGCATGAACAGATTGGATATGTCCTTTATTGATACCGAATTTTTGGTCTAAGACTTTGATAACTGGTACAATTGCATTTGTGGTACAAGATCCTGCTGACCAGATTGATTCGTCCGCTGGCAGAATGGATTTGTGATTGACACCAAAAACAATATTAGGAATATCAATGCCTGGCGCTGTCAATAAAACATTCGCAACTCCACTCGCTCTAAGATGTGCACTCAGCGACTCTCTATCTCTAATTGCTCCTGTATTGTCTATCACCAAAGCATTATGAATACCATACTGAGTATAATCTATGCTGGCAGGATCAGAACTCTGAATCATATGGACAATCTGACCATTGATGCTTAACGATTTTTCCCCTTCATTCACTTTGACTACTCCTGAGAATTGCCCGTGTATAGAATCCATTCTCAATAAATCCGCTCTCTTCTGAATTTGATTGTCTTCAGAGTCTTTGGTGACAATTGCTCTTAATCTCAACTGCTGACCTTTGCCTGTTTTCTTAATAATTTCTCGTGCACAAAGTCTACCAATTCTGCCAAATCCGTACAACACAACATCAGTTGGACTTCCGATCGGCAGATCTTCTACATTTATATAATGCTCTAACTTATCTTTTAAAAATTCTTTTTGAGATAATAAATGCTCTCTATCAGAAATCCACTCGTACGCGAGTTTGCCGATATCAATCTTAGCAGGTATGAGATTTAATTTACACAGTTGTTCAGCTAGATCAGCCGTATCTTTTATATTGATAGGAAGTTTGACAAAATTCTTCGCATAATCATGAAAATGCAAGATAGCTGAAGGTGACACATCAATCAAAGGATTCCGAAATATGACAAGCTCTACGCCTTTGTCATACATAAGTCTACCAATACAAGATATCAGCCGGACAGCATGTTTATTTTGATTAATCCAAGAGTCAAGTTTCTTAGTATATTCTTTTTGATTCGATCTTGGTGACATGCTTGTTATTTAGATTGTTAGGATTTCGGCGGCAAATATAACTTAAGTCTAGATATATATTCGATTATGCTAATAGTGTTCTTTACTTAGTTTGAGAAATATTCTGTAGAAATATTCTTTAAAAAATTCTATAAAAATATTATAGAGTATAATTTACTTGTCCATCCCCTGTATCCCTGCCAAAAGGAGACATGTTTTAGCACAGCTGTTCCGATTTAAATATGCATATTTTTATTAGGGGAAAGTCTTCATGTATAATCTAAAGCTGAACCTCCACCGGCATATCAGACCGCTCAAATTTGATAAAATAAATTGTCATGATAAAAGACATAATTAAATAAATGGACATGATGATTGTAAATCCAGGGATAATAGAATCCATTAAAAACCAAGCACCTAGGAAACTCAAAATTGTGACTCCAATGACTGTTTTAATGACTTCTACAGGAATGGCTAAATCATGTTTGTCCATCATAGTCGTGAAAGCAAAAATTGATACCATCAAGAAAATGACATAGAGACAGATATGCTGAAAACTGAATTCAGTAATATTTGACAAAATAAAATAGATTAACACATTGTGAAAAATCAACTGAAACCATGACCACGCTTGTAGTGGGATCGAAGCTGGCGTATCATATTTTTGACGTGTATCGACATGCTCTACGATCTGGACAGGATACTTTGATTTGACATCTTCGGGTCTCCACCCAGTTGGCATAAACCAAATTTTAAATTTATCAGCCCAGTTTTGTGTGCGCCAAGCATCTTGAGCAAGCATCCAAACGTGCATGAAATTGATAATGATAGGATTCCAGGTGTTCGATTGTTTTAATGTACCATAGACGGGAGCTTCATCCTTAAGTTCTTCTTGAAAAGTGCCAAACCACTTATCCCAGATAATAAATATTTCAGAATAATTTTTATCAACATAGATAGGATTGATCGCATGATGAACTCGATGGTGTGATGGAGTGACGATGATTTGCTCTAGGAAGCCCATCCGATCAATCAGTCTGGTGTGATACCAAAACTGTGCAAACAAGTGTAGAGGAGAAGTGATTGCAATCACCATGACTGGCACGCCTATAATCGCTAATGGGATGTATAAAAAGAAGTAGACACCGACAAAGGATGAGATCGTCTGTCGCAGTGCACAAGATAAATTGAACTCCTCACTGCTGTGGTGGATGACATGACGATTCCACATGATATTAATCGTATGATTGAATCTATGTGACCAGTAACCTGCGAAGTCAAGTCCAATAAATGTGATTACATAAAGTGCCAATGAAGACTCTATTGTAAATAATGCAAATTGATTTACCATCCATTCATAACTCAAAATAACAACAGATAAACCCAACAGACTCTTGAGTGTGTTAGTCATCCCAGAACATAGACTAGATATGGTATCCATAGCTCTATTTACCTGCATTCCCATCATCTTTGCAGCGATAGATTCGATGAGGATGAGAAGGACAAATCCAGGAATAGCATATGTTAATACCGTTGCGTAAGCTTCCATTGGCAAAATTATTGTATTAAATATATGATTAACATAGGACTTAAGGTGTTTAGTGCCGACGATTCCATTGAATGAGAGGATAATGGAGATAGAATCTATCTGCTTTTTCTTACTTTGTTAACATATTATTGAATGACCGATTTAAATAATTTATGAGAAACTTTCTACTCATTATCATCATATTTAAGATTTATTCAGTCAGCTTAACTGCTCAATCTTGTGATGTAAATCCGAGCGCTGTCACATTTGAAGATAGTGACAAAACGATCCTGTCTACTTACTTTGCCAATGAAACTTTCATTGCAGTGAATGCGACTGATGGTACAGCAACAGCGTCTGCGATAATCGTCCTGGATAGCGCGAACATCATATTGACTATTGAATCGTCAGTTGACACAGACTGCATTGATAATTATATCCTGTCTAATAGTTCATTTCCAAATACAGATATCCATCAGTTCTACCAACTGGCAGAAATTAATTATGATTCGCTAGAAAGTCCACTAGCTGTCGGTCAATCTGTAGATAGTTTATCAGGGTGCTTTGCTCTATCAAATGTCCTTCGCGTCAACGATATAGAGCTGTCCACTTTTGTCGAAATTGTAAACGTCCAGAGTAGCTTAAATTCTGATCACCTCAATGTGTTTGGTGGCGCAGTATCATTAAACAGAATTATAGTCTCAAATACAAGAGCCTTAGATGTCTGCTTAATAGATACTTTAAATCGCTCTTTTGATATACTTGGCGCCGTCGGTCCTAATCTGGTTTGGGTCGTGACATCTAGAATGGGCGAAGTGATCGATATAGTGGATTCACCTCCATTCAATTTTTCTGCATATGCACTGATGGTAGAATCAAACACACTTTTACATGAGATAGAATTATACCATATCAGCACGAGTGGTGGCGATGATTGGTTGACAATTGGAAGTAATATAAAATCTGATTTTTGCGGTAGCGCGACACGAAATCAATCCGCCAGATTCGACATCAATTTTATCGAATGCGAGAGCACTTGTACAGATGGATTTTTAAATGGAGAAGAAGAAGACCAAGATGTTTGTGCAAGTGACAGTACGTTGGTCTGCAATATTATAAATATAAATAATGTCAGCTGCTTCGGATTAGCTGATGGTTCGGTAGAGGTCGAACTGAGCTCTGGATTTGGACCCTTTGATTATATCTGGGATAACGGAGATACCACCGCTGTAGCCGAAAATCTTGATCCAGGAATTTATAATGTAACAGTCTCTGATGATGGTGGCAGAATAACAGAATGTATCGCAGCAATAAACCAACCAGATTCATTAGCAGTCACGATAAGCTTGAGCTTTGGTGTGTCTTGTGCTGCTTCTGCAATTCCGAGTGGTGGCTTAGACCCATATACGTATTTGTGGAGTTCGGGAGAAACCTTGATTAGCATCACAGGTATCGATACCCTTCATGCTGTCACCATAACTGATCGAAATGGCTGTACCGCTAGTGCGACGATGACTGTAGAGATGTTGAGCGCAGCCTGCGGCACGTGTACTGATGGTTTGATGAATGGTGACGAAACAAGCGTTGATTGTGGTGGGACTTGTGATCCTTGCCCAGTTGATACAGTAAATATGAATCCGCTGCAGTTGACAAAAGCTGCAAACTTTGAAGATGAAAATAGCAATGGGTTTGCCGAAGTAGGAGAGACGATAACTTATGTGTTTTCTGTCTGTAATGCTGGTACGACCCAATTGACACAAATCAGTATAGACGATCCCTTGATTACAGTGGCTGGAGGACCAGTGATTTTAGAGGCCGGTAGCTGTGATGCCAGTTCTTTTATGGGGTCATACACGATTACGGCAGCAGATCTAGCTGCAGGCATGATTATGAATCAAGCCACGGCGATGGGATTTCTCTCAGATACGATCATGGTCACTGACCTTTCAGATGATCCCAATAACCAAGAAGACGTCGATATAGAAGACGATGGCGAACCAGATGATCCGACAACTATCAGTATAGAAGAAGTCGGCGAATGTGGCCTTGAGAATGTAGATACTGACGACGATGGAGTCTGTGATGCATTAGATGAAGATGATGATGGTGATGGTGTCAATGATGATGACGATGCATTCCCATTTGATTCTTTTGAATCGCTTGATACTGACAATGATGGATTTGGTAATAATGCTGATGCTGATGATGATAATGATGGAGTCGATGATCGAAATGATGCCTTTCCATTAGATGCGACTGAATCATTAGACACAGATGGAGACGGTATTGGCAATGAAGCTGACAACAATGATGATGGAGATGCCTGTGATGATATCATGGATACAGATCCATTAGTTGCCTCAGAAGATTGTGTTCTGGATGTGGACTGCAATGTGAATCTAGGCAATGACAGCTTGCTTGTTTTTGGTGGAAATATTACAACGGATATTGGAGTCGCCGTCGATAGTGCGTTCGTGAATATTACGCGTGTTGGTGACAATGTCAGATTGTTGACTGATGTCAATGGAGATTATAATTCCAATACATTACCTACATTATTTAATTATCAAATCAGACCGGAGAAAACAGATTTACCATTTCTGGGGACCTCGACCTTAGACATGTTATTTGTACAAAGACATGTATTGAGATTGGATACCTTGGAGACGCCATATAAAGTAATCGCCGCTGATGTCAGTGGAAATCAAGAAGTATCAATCGTCGATATTATCGTCATGAGAAGAATGATCCTCGGCATCGTAGACGAATGGAACGATGGCGTAGAGTGGAAATTCGTCGATGCGAATACCAGCTTTTTTGATCCTGCAAAACCATGGCCTTTTGATCGCGTCATTGAAGATGCTAATGCAGGATCGAGCAGTTGTGACAATGATTTTATTGGCATTAAAATAGGCGATGTCGATAATTCTTTTGAAAAGTCTGATACAAGAGAAGACGATGTACAAACATTAAAATACACTGTGTCTCAATCCGAAAGAGGGACGACACTATATTCATTTTCCCTAGCAGAATCCACCGAATTATTTGGCTTCCAATTTAGTTTAGAGAATATAGGATATAGCGGATTAAATATGACCAGCGATGTGATTGATATTAATCATGATCATTTTAATATTTATAATAATAATCTAAATGTAGCTTGGACAAATCCGTATGGTCAGCACATAGATGCCAGTACTATTTTATTTACAATGGAATTACCACTGCCGAATAATTCACTACAATTAAATAATAATAAAAGCAGACTCACTCCAGAAATTTATGCAGGAGATAATATAAACACCAAAACAATAATTCTCCAAAAAATAAATATAACAGATCACTCACAATTTTCAATTTCACCAAATCCTTTTTCCGATCATTTAACTATTCAATTAGACACAGAGCAATTATCCAAAGTCGACTTAACGATTTTTAATATTGAAGGAAAATCTCTCTGGACATTACATAAACAATATCAAAAAGGACATCACCAAGTTCAAGTCCCGAGCGCTATTTTTGATGTGTCTGGGATGTATTATTATTCGGTAATGATTAATGGTGAGGTGCGGTCTGGGAAGCTTGTCAAACAATAGGTATTGAATTCTTAGAACTGAATACACAATAGCAAAACTGCATCTCCATAAAGGCAAATTCGAAGCGCTTGTTTCCTCCTTGAGCAGTCTAGGAGGTGGAATTAGTAAATCTCACTTTTATTCCCCGATGTTTACTGTGGTCAGAATGGGACTTTCGTTTCATTTCGACATTTATGATTTCAGCAAGAGGTCAACAGGTCCATCAAGGAAAAAGATAGAATAAACACTTATTTAAAATTATCTTCTCGTCACTTTTGTCTTGATACAAAAGTAGCCAAAAAGATCAAGACTGATTTCCTTTCTTACCGTCCCTAAATACATTTGTAATCAATAAACATGGTGCTCAAACAGTTTTCAGTTTTTAACGATTCAATTATATTTATCCACTAAAAGTAAAAAGGTCAGGAGATGATCATTCCAAATATGCTTGCCAGCATAGTGAGTGGGTATTAAAACAATTTGCGGCAGGCAGGTTAAATGATTTTTTGTTTCTGTCCAGCAAGATGCTGACAGGGTCAGGAAGTAAAAGATAAGCAGCAAAGGTATATGAATAGGATTTGGCCTGATTCAAAGTCACCAAAAAGATCTATGAACTCAGAGAACATGTTAAAGAAGAATCTGAAAATGCAAAATAAACTTGGTTTGAATACCTAACTCTTGATGAAGTAATCCCATCATTTCCTATTAAGGAATTAGAGCTAGGATTAGAGAATAGGAAGTTCAGGTGTTATGAAAACAAAACTGAAGGTAGCAATGAAGTGACATGGGATGATGTGAATGCAGCAACAGGCCAAGACATGGAACATTCTGAAGTAGTTTGTATAGGTGCCTCTGACAACACCTTGGAAAAGATCTTTATCATTATGGAAAGTAGCGTATTAATGAACTTCAGATCAAAGAATAAAAATCAGAATGAAGAGCAAATTCAGATTACCAATAAAAAGTATTATACTTCTGTTTATTTCCATGTGCTATTCTTGTATACTATAACGTTAAATAGGAAGTTTAGGATAACGAATGAGGAGAAAGAAGATATTGATGTCGGGACTTATTTGAAGGATATATTTAGTAATTTTTACACAACTTTTATATTAAATTATGGGTCGGATGTATTACTTGAATCAATCGCAGAATAAGACTTAAAATAACCACTTCGAAATTTCATCCCAAGCTAAATTTCCTATGTTTTTACCTCTAGATTCAATAATTTCTTTAGTCCATTTTTCGGAATTAATAATTGATTTCAAATACGGCAATTGCTTTGGCTTATGTAGCAAAATATCCTTTGTTTTTTCACTAAATGTTACTCCTTGTTTTTTGGCTTTTTCAATTATTTGTTGAACATCTTCTATTGTAGCACAGGAAAAAGCATCGAAAAGTAATTTTTTAAATTTCCAACTATTGTATCCGGCGACATTATTTTCAACTTGGGGCAATAAAGTCAAGTTCCCTATACTGTGAACTAAATATGGTTGTGTATAAATTTCTTGATCCCAGTTTTTCGTTTTTGCTTGTGGAGCTATATGCTCTACTGTTCTGAAGTGATTTGATCGCCATGAATCAATATTCAAATAATCTGTTTCATTGCTTGGCTTTTCTTTTTTAAGTAAAATGCTGTTAATTGAAGTTCTTGAATGATGAAATGCAGTTATAAGGATAAATTTACAAAGATCCTTAGCTTCTTTATATAAAGGCTTGTTAACAACCAATCCAACCCAAGATTCCTTATCAACCACCTTCTTTTTGAGAAGATATCCTCGCAAAATTTCTTTTACTTTGTCAATTGATAAGACCTCATTTTCATTTTTCATCCCTACTGATAGAGGAGTTGGCTCTTTTTTCATCAAACCAAATTGCATCATGGATCTAATATCAGAATCAATTCCATCTGTTCTACCCGTTGCACCCCTTCTTAGTACAATATAAGCCGTAAACGCTAACAAAGACTTTTCAAAGTATGTTTTATCGTTTAATATATTAGAGCATTCTAAAAAACGACATATGACTGGAATACACATTGTCATTTTTAAGTCCATTAAAAAATTTATACATAGTAAAAGAAGATTTCGATTTTCAAAATTGGGTAAAACAGAAACTATGTTATCTTTATTCCAAAATGAACTATAAAAGCATGCTACATCAGATAAATTTTTCACCAATTCTCTCTTGCTTTTTAATTGCTCTTTAATATTTATTTGATTGCTTATTGAATCCAATTTAGTTTTTAAATAGTGTCTTTGTGCATCTAGTTTTAAAGAAACTTTTTCTCCAGTCTTGTAAAGAGCAAAAGAAACAATTAAATCTTGTGATGCTCTTTGTTTGTTTGATAATATTTCGAATGCTTCTAAATATTCTTCAACAAGAGTAAAGTATTTTTCAGATATAGAACCAGAATAGCCTTTGCCATCATCTTTTTCAAATCTAATTACTCTAGGCTTGAATGTTTGTATCGCAGTTAAAGGTTCTCCAGTTGTATTCAAAGAATCAAATATATCAAATCCATACTTTTCTTCAACTACTGTTACCACGGTAACTATGACTTTTGAAAGTAAAAAATTTGAAAAAAGCACCAATCTAATTATCTCTATTAGTTCACCATTTGTATTCTGGACATCTGACAGTACTTTATTTTTATCAACTGCATTATTGGATAGTTTTTCAAATAGGCTACTATACCCAACTCTAGTGATTTCAGTCTTTTGAGGTAAAGAAACATCCAGAACTTGGTGTATATCGTGAACTATAATTTTTGATATTACCTCATCTATTATATTAATATTATCCTCTAATAATTTATTTTCATTTGATTCATCAAACTTAAATATGAATTGTTGATCATATTCTTTAGATCTTACATAGAGAGAAAAGTCAAATAAGTATTTTGAAATGACTGACTCATATTGTGAGTCCCTTTCACTTGAAGCTCTATTGTCATAATGTCTAATAATTCTTGGAAATGGAAATGTTTCAAGATGTTCATTTTCTAGAGTCCCAAATGTGAGTCTTAATAATCTTAATTTTATATGTTTAATTTCGACAACTAGCCAATTTTTAGATTTTTCTTTGAGGGATAGTTTTTCTAATGAGTTTAACATTTGATCAAGAAATCCAAATAACCTGCTCGCTATCAAACTAATTGTAGTAAGTCTTTGCTGTCCATCGATAATTGAATATGAATATCCATCGAATGAGTTTTCCTTCTCTTCATTATCCAATAATATTAATGTTCCTAGAAAAGATACTGATTTAGGGTCTTTCTCTCGCTGTTTTAATCCTGTTAAGATGTCTTCAAATAATCTTTGAATATTCTTCTTGTTCCAATCATAGCCTCGTTGATATTCAGGAATTAAAAAACCAAGATTTCCGCCTTCCTTAGTATATAGTTTAAATAAGGATTCAGCTCTAGCTTTAAAAATATCATCACTCATATTTGCATTAAATAAAACAAGCAGCACATCCTCTTCCTTCTTCTTCCTCCCAATCAATTTCCCATTCATCAGAGTCAGTCAAGATGTCTACTAAATTTGGTGATTTAAATTTATTTTTCGTTCGTTGTATTCTTGTGTAATGTTCCTTCTTGATTGCTTTAACCCTTTCAGGATTTGATAATTCCTTTAGAGTTTCACCTTGTTGCCAAGTATATCCTTCTTTCTCATAATCTAGTGCTTTATTAAAAAGCTCATTGTGATTTTCATATAACCAAACCCATTCTATCTTCTGCTGGAAAAAA
>Ga0209828_1004163_pt1 | contig 10531 bp, 9 predicted proteins | sample MaitaG_FD_187429 | JGI IMG/M metagenome (GOLD analysis project Ga0209828, IMG submission 187429) | Marine algal microbial communities from Maine, USA - Maine_Asex2 metaG (SPAdes) (version 2) | ecosystem: Host-associated > Algae > Red algae > Unclassified | place: Maine, USA | collected 2015-01-05
TTGAGAAATCACTTTAGTGCCTACTTTTTTTATGTAACGTTCTGGAGAAGCAGATAATAAATAGTTATTTCTAATTTTTAAAAACGTAGCATAAGGTGGTTTTGAAATGGCATTAAGTTTATTATAAGTTTCTAAAGGTTGAATTGTTGTATTTTCAGCATAAAATTCTTGACAAAAATTGGCTTCGTAAATATCGCCACGGTTTATATGAGATAACATTTGTGTTACCTTTTCAAAATACTCGTCTTTGTGTATTTTAAGTTTTATTTTTATAGGCTTGGTCGATTGCTCGATTGTTGAGTTGTTAGATTTTTCGATGTCTTGCAAATCTATTTCTAGCTCATCGTCAACTGCTTTTAAAAATAAGGTTTCGACACTATTTTCTTTGATAAGAAATAGTTTTTTTGGTTGGAAAAAATACAAATCTGGGAAGTCTAAGGCATCGTCGTTGTTTGATTTTAAAGCTTCGGTATCGTTTTTTAAATCGTAAGTTAAGTAGCCAAAAACCCAATCGTTTGTTGTGGTGTAATATTCCTTTAATTTATCGAAAGCATTTAGATAATCGGTTTGTATTGCTGTAAAAGCATCTACTGCTAAAACGGCATCATAACTAGCATACTTTTGATTGTCTTTTAAATATTCAGAATTAGAATCTAACCAAACTACATCATCAAACTGCTGTGCCCAAGACAATAGCTTTTGCTTAAATGCTTCAATATCTTTAATCGTGTGTTTTTGCTGTGTTCTCAAAGAATAATTTTGGTTTTACAAAGTACCAAAAATATAATCAGTTTTAAAACTGAAAGTAGTTTTTTAGAATGAAATACTTTAAATTATCCATGCAAACTAAAAATGATTAGCGAATTCAATATTAACAAAGTAACTTTGCAGCATGACTTTTAGAGACTTAAACTTAAATACGCCATTATATAACGCGCTCGACGATTTAGGCTTTACAACGCCTACTCCTATTCAAGCCGAAGCTTTTAGCGTTGTTGCCAGCGGAAAAGATATGGTTGGTATCGCACAAACAGGAACAGGTAAGACCTTTGGTTATATGCTTCCTGTGCTTAAAAATCTTCCATTTTCTAAACAGGATAATCCAAGAGTTTTAGTTTTAGTACCTACTCGTGAGCTTGTTGTGCAGGTTGTAGACGAGATAGAAAAACTAACTAAATATATAAATACACGTGTTTTAGGTGTTTATGGTGGTACAAATATTAATACACAAAAGCATGCTATTGCCCTAGGTATAGATATTTTAGTTGCAACTCCTGGTCGTATGTATGATTTAGCATTAAGCCATGTTTTAAAGTTAAAATCTATCCAGAAATTAATTATAGATGAAGTAGATGTTATGCTCGATTTGGGTTTTAGACACCAACTTACTAATATTTTCGATTTACTACCAGAGCGTCGTCAAAACATTATGTTCTCTGCAACCATGACTAATGAGGTAGATAATTTAATAGTCGACTTTTTTAAATCTCCAGAAAAGGTATCGATTGCAACTTCTGGAACACCTCTAGAAAATATTAAACAAACGCGTTATAATATTCCGAATTTTTATACCAAATTAAATCTACTAAAGCATTTACTTCAAGATACAGAAACTTATAATAAAGTACTAATCTTTGTTGCTTACAAAAAAATGGCAGATCGCCTCTTTGAAGCTTTAAACGAAGAATATAACGAAGAGTTATGCGTAATACACTCTAACAAGACACAAAATTACAGATTGCGAAGTATCGAGCAGTTTCGTGAAGGTGCTAACAGAATATTAGTAGCTACAGATATTATGGCTCGTGGATTGGATATTGATAATGTCTCTCATGTTATTAATTTTGATACTCCAGATTTTCCAGAAAACTATATGCATCGCATTGGTAGAACTGGTCGTGCGGAACGCCAAGGAAATGCGCTTGTTTTTACTACTGAAAAAGACAAACATGCTATTGAAGATATCGAAGCATTAATGCAGATGACTATTAATATTGAAACGCTTCCTAGTGAAGTTGAGATTTCTAAAGAATTAATTGAAGAAGAAAGACCACAGATTAGAGAACATAATAATCCAAACAAACGTTTAAAAGACGAAGATGCTCCTGGACCTGCTTTTCATGAAAAATCTGAAAAAAATTCTAAAGAAAATAAAGGTGGTTCATACAAATTTAAAATTGCTGCTAAGTATAAAAAACCTAAAACGCGAGGAGACAAAAACTACCAGAGGTATAATAAAAACAAATAGTATTTAACTTTATACCATATCTTATTTAATATTAATAAGTTAAGAAATTGCATTTTAAAATATTATCTTTAGTTTTTCGTTTATTCTTACTAAGTCATAAATCTAAACTAATGTCTGCTGCTATCTTTAATTTAATTCCAAATTTGCAACCGTTTTATCATGAGATACATTATGATAATCTATTTTTAAATCAGCAATGGGTGTTGGTAAATGGTATTTCTAAAAAAAAGGCTATTTACACTTTTAAAGATGAAAACATCCTCCATATTTCCGACAGTAAAACAACCACAGAAACATCTTGGTGTATTATAACTAAAAACACTTTTTCTATTATAACCGAAGATGGTGAAATTACAGTTAAAGCTTATTTTAAAGATGACGATATTTTAATACTTAATAAGATACAAACAGACGATTGTGCTCTTTTTATAAATGAAAGCAGCTATTCTAATACTTTAAATTCTATAGAAGATGTGCGGCAGTTTCTACATAAAAAATATAAAAAAAAGGCTAATAATTTAATTTACGACCATGAATTTTATTACATAGAGAAGTCTAAAGAATTTGGTCCTTTTACAGTTGAAGAACTTACTAATAAAGTAAATACTGAAACCATTAGCTCTTATTGTTTTGTTAGAGATGTGAACGCACAAAATTACAGTAACAGACTACGTATTAAGGATTTAATGAGAGAACTTAAATAAAAAAAATGTATTTATACATTAATCTCTTTCTACAATTTCGTCTTTAGCCAGATACCCTAAAACAATCTTTTTCATTTTAACAGCGTCTTTGTTGTTCATTTTAAAATTGTTACGCTTTAGCTTATGAGTTCTCGAAAGCCAATTTTTAAATTTTATAAATGCGCTTTTTCTTTTATTCTGGTAGTAATCGTAACCTTTGCTTTTTGTACTTATTATTTTAAGAATTTTACCATTTGATATTACATAAGTTTTTTTACATTTATAAGGTAACTTTCCAAGTAATTTATCTAAATCTGAATAGTATGTTGAGTTAACTACTACTTGTTCTCCTTTTACACTAATTATTTCAATCTCTTCAAAATCTTGCATTACCTTACCCCAAGAATAGTGATTGGAATATTCTTTTTTGTTTTGGTTTATAATACTAGATTGCCAATACTCTGAAAAATTTTTGTGTAAATTATTTAATGTTGCTATAGAATCTTTTTTATTGAAGTTTTCTATAAAAGCTTTTACAATTTCTGTATTTTTGTCTTGAGAATTACTAGTAGATAGAAAAAAGCAAAACGCAATGGCTAGGTAAGAAGTTTTCATATATACAATAAGTTTAATTTAAGATTTAAATTTATTATTTATAACGTTTAAAAACAAATATATTCGTTAAACAACAATAAACTTTAACAAAAATCTAAATTACTTACTTTAATTATTAAAACAGAAATTCTTTAAAATTGTTTAACAGCATCTTCATAATGATGCGATGAATCTAAAAGTGCTTTACTTGGTATGCAACCAACATTTAGACGAGTACCTCCTAAAGTAGAATACTTTTCTATTATTGCTGTTTTCATACCTAATTGTGCACAACGTATTGCTGCTACATAACCTCTAGGTCCAGAACCAATTACGGCTACATCGTATTTACTCATAAAAAGTTTTTTATAAAAATTTCGCTTTTGCGAAAATAAAACGTTTAATATTAAATATAAATACAATTTTGATTTGTTAAAGCCGAATGACTATCACTTAATTTTTTAACCAGGAAAACCAAGTATTTCTCCCATTCCAACGGTAAATAACCAACAACCATAAATGGCATGTTCTATACTTACCAAAAGTGTTGATTTTGTTTTGTTAAAGGTAAATGCAAACAACAAACCACCAAAAAAAGTTAGAATGATTACAACCGTATTTTTAAAAAATAAATGTGCTAAACAAAACACGATGGCGTTAGTAAAAATAAATAATTTTTTATTTTTAAATAAACTTTGGTAACGTTGAAAATAAAACGTTCTATAAATTAATTCTTGAGGATAAACCGAAAATACTGAGTATATAAAAAGTAAAACCAACCACATTATTGGTTTGTTAAATAGGACTTTAAACAAGTTTTCATAATCCAAAAAATAAACGAAAGCTATTGTTATTACAGCAATACCTGCTAATTTTATAAAAGTCTCACGAAAAAAAAGTGCCCAATTTAAATTTTTTGAAATTCTGAATTTATTTTTTTCAATTTTTATAAGCACATAAATAATGTAGATAAAACCAATTAGAGCAATTACTCCTTTTATCCAGACAGGAAAATCTATTACAAAACTTACTGGAATTATTATAAAAATTAGAAAAAACTCTATTACTCTATATTTTATTGATTGCATTTTTTTAAACTGATTAAAGAAAAATACTAAAGACAAAAATTTTACTTTTTATTAATATCTTTTAAAATCCATTCTAATTCTGGATCCCTATTATTTAGTCTATCCTTATAAGTAGGTACAATTTCTATATCTGGTTTTATACCGTAACCATCTGGCTCTATTTTGTATTTAGAATCTATGTGTAACATTCCTATATTAGCTTTTACTTTTGTGTTTGGTAATTCGTATGTTTTGTAAAGCCCAGCAACAGTACCGTTATAAGCACCACCAGTTTCTTCTCCAACAAATGTGGCGCGTTTGGTTCCTTTTAGTTGTGTTGAAAGTATTGAAGAAGCAGAAAATGAGTTACCGTTAATTAGCACATAAATTTTACCTTTAAAGTTTAAAGGTTTTGGCTCTTGCTCTTTTGCATATTTAAATTTATAATATAGTTTTCCATTGTCTTTGCTGGTTTTAACTAAATCTCGCACTAATAAAAATGGAGATAATACTCCAGAAAATATTTTACCTCCTACAGAAGTATTATCACCCATTAAATATTTTAAAGTAGGAATTCTACTATTTACCTCACTTTTATTAATAAATGTAAAATTTTTATCTGTTAAATAAGAATACAGGTTAGCTATTTCACTTAAACGACCACCAAAATTATTACGTAGGTCTATTATTAAAGTTTCGGTTTTTAAAGAATCTAATATTGTAAAAGTTTCTTTGTAAAAGGCTTTATAATTGCCACGGCTAAATTCTCTAATTTTCACAAATGCCACAGTACTGTCTTTACCTACAAAAGTTAATGCCCTTGTTTTCTGTTTATCCAAAATACTGTATCCATATTTCTGCCTATCTTTAAATTCCTTTTTTCTTTTAAGTCTATTTGCTTTTCGCTCTGCTTTCGACACTTTTGTTTTAGACTTTTTAATTTTTAAAGAATCTACATTTAAGGAATCTTTATTAGTTATTTGAGATTTTAATTTTCGTTTAAATTGTTTTTTAAATGTTGAATCTCTATTTTTAAATGTAAGCGAAATACTATCAAAACGTCCAATATCATACTGGTAATATCTAAAAAAACGCTTACCAACAACTCTATCATGAAGGGTAGTATTGTAGCCATCTGATACAATCCAATTTTTATACTTATCCATTAAATTTTGAGCTGTTTTGCCATCTACCTTTAATATTTCGGCATTAACTAATAACGAATCTTTACCTTTAGCTTTAAACACAATAAGTTTATTGTCTATAAACTCTAAATCCAAGTTGTTTAAATCAAATTGCATTTTATTTTTATTTAAGCGTTCTTTTCTATTAAACCTTATAAATGGTGGAGAAACCGACAGGTGACCTTGACCAATATATTTTGTAACAACAGCTAATTTTTTATAAAATTCACGACTTGTAATAGGTTTATTAATAGCTTTTTTTAAACTATCAAATTTATAATCCAAAGTTTCTTTGGTTGTAAATTGGAATAATCTTGGGTGTAATTTTTTTAGTTTTTTATAAACATTATCTACATCTTCATGGACATCTTCTACTGGATGTAATTTTGTTGCTTGAATATTATAATTATCTATGCTCTTACAAGATGCCATTATAATTACGATACTAAAAAACAGTACTATTTTTTTCATTCAAAATTTATTTTTGGTATGTAACTACCATTGATTGTTAATATAATAGACTTAAAAATTAGGATAAAGGTTGCCTGTACAAAGTACAATTTATTTTAAACCGAAATTGCAGTCGTGTGCTTAACTTCATTAATCATGAACATACTGTGTGTACTGCCAATATGATCTATTGTAGTTAGTTTTTTAACCATAAATTCTCTAAAAGCTTCCATATCTTTAACCAATACTTTTAATAAATAATCGTAGTCTCCACTTATGTGAAAGCATTCTAAAACCTCTTCTAATTTGGTAACTTCTTTTTCAAAACTAACCACATAATCTTGAGTGTGTTTAGATAATTTAATGTGGCAAAAAGCAACGAATGATTTTTCTATAGCTTCCTTTTTAATTAAAGCAACATATTTATCGATTACACCATTATTTTCAAGTTTTTTAATGCGCTCGTAAACTGCTGTTATTGATAGATTTAATTTATTGGAAAGTTCCTTATTTGTTTGCTTACAATCTTCTTGAAGAAGCTGAATTAGTTTTGTGTCGGTAGTATCGAATTTCATAATCGAAAAATTTTCAGTTAAAGCAGTAGAATTAACACTTAAAAATTAAAATAAACTAAAATTTTGGACAATAATAGTTTTATATACTATTTTTAATAAAATCTATTGATTATTAATCTAAATTATATCAAATTTACATAATAATTATCATAACATATAACTTTTATCTTGTAAAAATATGAAATTTAAACCAGCAAACAACATTCAAGATTTACAATATTTTGGCGAATTTGGAGGCGTTAATCCTTCAATTTCAGATTCCTCAACCTACACGTTCTTATCGGCAAAAACAATGTTCGATACGTTTGAGGGTAATGCAGATGGTTGCTATTTGTATTCGCGTCATTCTACACCCTCAAACTTATATTTGGGAGAAGCACTAGCTGCTATGGAGGGTACCGAAACTGCCACTGTTTGTGCTTCTGGAATGGGAGCCATTACACCAGTACTTATGCAATTATGTGGCGCTGGAGATCATGTGGTATCAAGCAGAACTATTTACGGTGGAACTTATGCTTTTTTAAAGAACTTCGCACCTCGTTTTAACATTCAAACGTCATTTGTAGATATAACAAATTTAGAGGTAGTAGAAGCAGCTATTACGCCAAACACAACCGTTTTATATTGCGAATCTGTAAGTAATCCTCTCCTAGAAGTTGCAAATATATCAGGTTTAGCAAAAATTGCTAAGAAACATAACATTAAATTAATTGTAGACAATACGTTTTCGCCACTATCTATTTCGCCTGCAAAATTAGGAGCAGACATAGTAATACATAGTTTAACGAAATTTATTAATGGGTCGAGTGATACTTTAGGTGGTGTTATTTGTGGCACTCAAGAATTTATTAACGATTTACGAAACGTAAACGATGGTGCTTGTATGTTATTAGGTTCTACAATGGATAGTTTGCGTGCAGCTTCGATATTAAAAAATTTAAGAACATTACATATTAGAATGCAGCAACATAGCATAAATGCTACATATTTAGCAAATCAATTTCAAGATTTAGGTTTAAAAACGGTATATCCTGGTTTGGTTTCTCATTCTTCTCATGAATTATTTAAAACAATGATGAACGAAAAATACGGGTTTGGAGGTATGTTAACAATAGATGTTGGCTCACTTGATAAAGCAAATACTTTAATGGAATTAATGCAAGAGAGAAACTTAGGCTATTTAGCTGTAAGTTTAGGTTTCTATAAAACCTTATTTTCTGCTCCAGGAAGTTCTACTTCTTCAGAAATCTCTAAAGACGAACAAGAAGCGATGGGACTAAGCAATGGTTTAATTCGTTTTTCTATTGGACTTGATGCAGATATCGAGCGTACTTTTAAAACTATGCGACAATGTATGGAAGAGGTTAACAATAACAAATAAAACCGTTAATGCGTAGTACAAAAAGGGTGAATGTAGTGCTATTAAAAAAAGATTAACAACACTACATTCAATCCTATTTTTTAGCTTCCAACAGCAGATGCATCTTCTTGCATCATTATTCTGTCTTCTTTTAAAACTTGTTTGTGCTCATCTAAAATACGCTTATGGTCTGCTTCCATCTTTTTGTGATCAGATTCCATTTTTTCGTGTTCTTTAGTTATTTCTTCTAAAGTTTTTTTGCCTGAAACATGACTTTCTTCTAAAGTTTTATGTGCTACTAACAAAGCATTATGGCTTGCAATTAAATCTTGATGATCAGACAATAATTTTGAGTGCTTATTTTCCATAGCAATATGTATTGAATCGCCCTCTATTGCCAAATGGCTTTTTAACATTGAAGCATGGTTATCTACCATAGACGCGTGCTCCTTTTCCATAGATGCATGTGTTGTTTCCATCTCGTTATGTGCTGCAACCATAACTTTATGCTCTGGAGTTTCTGCAGGATTTTGATTACATGCAAAAAGTAAGCTTACAAAAGCTACTACCGCTAATTTATTTAAAAGTTTCATAAAATCTATGTTTTTGGTTTTTACAAAGTTAATTAAAAAAATTAAATTGCTTTTACTCGTTTTAACATCGAACTAAAAGCTTGTTTAAAAAAAATATCTTTATCAAAATCTGGACTATTATTAATTATATCTCAACGGTTATTATTTTTGTAGATTTTAAAAGAAAATAAAGAAGAGTGTTTGCCAATCTTTTAAAGTTGTTGTAATTGCTCTTTTTCCTTAATTATAAAATTTAAAAACAGACCAAACAAATAAAAAAAGTACCTAAACCCGCTTCTCCACTGGTTGAACCAGGTACAATTTAAGTTAAAGAATCCATATTTTTACAAATTTAAGCTAAGCAATTGAATTTGCATACTTAGATCGAAAACCGTAACATTACATATTAAAAATAAACTAACTAATATGCAAGACGATAAGCTTTCGGATATTAATATTCAAAATCAAAAAATAAAAGACAATAAGGAACTAAGTATGCTCGAAGCATTGGTACCAGTTGTTTTTTTAATGTTGTTATTGGCAATAAATATTGCTTTTTTTGATGGTGCAATGCTTGGCGATTATTCTAATCAAATTATTTTATTATTAGCAGGTGGAGTTGCAGCAGTAATGGGCTTATTTAATAAAGTATCCTTTAGCGTTATGCTCACCGAAATCGGGGAAAATTTAAAAAGCGTTTTCGTACCTATCATGATTCTCTTTTTAGTTGGTGCTTTGGCTGGAACATGGCTTGTAAGTGGTATTATTCCTGCAATGGTGTATTACGGATTACAAGTTTTAAGTCCAGAAATATTTTTACCTGCCTGTGTTATTATTGCTGCAATAATTTCTATTGCTACAGGTAGTTCATGGACAACCTCAGCAACAGTTGGTATTGCTCTGATTGGCATTGGTAGCGCACTTAATATTCCAGCAGGAATGATTGCAGGTGCTGTAATTTCTGGAGCCTATTTTGGAGATAAAATGTCACCATTAAGCGATACTACTAACCTTGCTCCTGCTATGGCTGGAACAGATTTGTTTACACACATTCGTTACATGACTATTACAACTGTGCCTACTATTTTAATTGCTCTTGTTGTTTTTGCTATTTTAAGCACAACAATAGAGTCCACAGGAACATCAGACACAACGTTTATTTTAGAGACTATAGATCAATATTTTAATATTACACCTCTACTTTTCTTAGTTCCTTTAGGAGTTATTATTTTAATATTATTTAAAGTTAAACCATTAATCGCTTTAGCCTCTGGTGTTATTTTAGCAATAATATTTGCTTTTATATTTCAATCTAATCTCATTAATTCTATTACAAACTCATCATCGAAAACCATTACCAAATCTATATTAACTGACATTAATGTTGAAATTTATGACAAATTATATTTGTCTAAATTATCTGAAGAAGATATTGAAAACATTAATAGAGATAAAGAACTTCAAAACCTTTTTACAGATGATGACTTAAAAGGTGTTTACACAATTGAGTCACTTGAAACCTTCTTATCGACAAGCAATACTAATCAAGCTGACATTCAGAATAAAGCCGAAAATTTAGATAAATTAATAACTATAAAAAGATTAAAAAAACTCTTTAGCTCAGGCGGTATGAATGGAATGCTTTGGACCATCTACCTCATTTGTTGTGCCATGGTTTTTGGTGGCATTATGGATGCTATTGGTGCATTAGCTAAAATTACTAATGCCTTACTTTCTATTGCAACTACAGTTTTTGGGTTATTTGCTGCTACAGTAGCAAGTTGTTTAGGTTTAAATG
>Ga0209828_1004165_pt1 | contig 10528 bp, 8 predicted proteins | sample MaitaG_FD_187429 | JGI IMG/M metagenome (GOLD analysis project Ga0209828, IMG submission 187429) | Marine algal microbial communities from Maine, USA - Maine_Asex2 metaG (SPAdes) (version 2) | ecosystem: Host-associated > Algae > Red algae > Unclassified | place: Maine, USA | collected 2015-01-05
TTCATTGGGAGTGGTCCGAGGAATGGACCGGATCCAACGTCGATGCCGGTTTGTGGTTCAAAGAGAACCTTGCGCGTGACCCGGTGGTGCAGCAACTGTTCCTGCGACGGGGTTCGGCGGGATGATCTGGGCGGGGATTCTGATGGCGTTGCTGGTGGTGTTGTACATGGCACAACCGCGGTTCAAACGTTTCCGTTTGTCGAGCGCGCGTTTCTTCAAAGAGATGCCGGTGCCGCGCGAACGCCGATTCCGGTTCTCGGTCAGCCGCCCCGAACTCAGCCGGATGTTCTGGTTGCAGATGCTGGCGCTCCTGCTCATTTTGATCGCCTTCCTGCTGCGCCACCAAACCTACAAGGCGAGCGCCGGCGGCGAAGGGCAGGGGGTCTGGGTGCTGGTCGACACCTCGGCGAGCATGTCGACCAAGCAGGGGGGCAAGATGCGTTCGGGGCTGGTGGCGGACACGATCAAACAGGCGGTCGATGAAGCCAACCAAGGTGTGAAACGCCGGTTCCGGCTGTCCTTGTTCGACATGGAAGTGCGCGAGGTCGCCTTAACCGATTCGTCGATTGGCGCGGTGCTCAACCGCGAGGACGAGTGGCAAGCCCGGCCACTCGGCACCGATCTCGCCCGCTTGCGCGCGTTGCCGCAACCCGAGGAAGGTTTTCCGATCACCCATTTGTTGATCGTCACCGACCGGCCCGCCCCGGACTGGATTGCCGAGGTCGAGACGCCACGCATTGTCTGGCGCGACCTGTCCGCACCGGTTGAAAATGTCGGCATCACGGCGATTCAAGGAGCGCGCAATCCGCTGACCGGACGGGTGTCCTCGTTCCGGGTGGAAGTGGAGGCGGCGCGTTCCAGTGCGGCCCCGGCGGCGCTGAGCCTGGCGATCACCGGACCCGGCGGGCGCCGCGTCGAACGCCCGTTCAAGAGTTGGACCCGGCGGGAACGCTCGTTCAGCAGCGAGGTGGAAATCCCCGCCGAAACGCCGGGCTTGTACGAACTCGCGTTGAATCTCGATCCGGAAACCAGTGCCTATGTGTTCGATGATGCGGCCCGCATCGAGATCCCCGCGTCCGGCGAACTGCAGGTGGACTGGCAACTGGCCGACCGGCGCATTCCCGATTTGCTCGGCTGGAAATCCGGGGGGGAGAAGCCGGCGTTCCGGGTGGCCGCGTTCGGCACCGAACTCAATCCAGCGGACGCGGCCTTGTTCGTCGCGTCCGGCGGCGACGCCTTACCGGATGCCATTCTCGATTTCCAGGAGGCGCACGCGCTGTTGCGCGATGTGAATCTCGACGCGGTCGAAACCTTGTCGCTGCCCGCGGTCGAACTCACCAAGGACCTGCGTCCGGTGTTGCGCCGCGACGACGGCAAGGCCTGGCTGGCCGAAGGCAAACTCGCGCCGGGCCGGGGGGCGCGTTTTGTGTTGCCGGGACTGCCGCAGCTGACCTTCGATGCCAGCGACAACCGCGAGGCGTTTTTGCTGACCACCTTCTTCAACGCCACCCGCGCCTTGCTGGCCGAGCGCCCGCCCGAACCCCTCTACACTTTGACGACGCCGCTCAATCCGCTGCCGGAAGGTACGCGTTTGGTGCTGCATCCGGACGAGGGCGACACCACGCCGGACGCGCGTTCGGTGGGTGGCTTCGACGAGGATGAATACGACCTGCCCGGCGAGAAACGCCCGTTCTGGCCCTTGGCTCTCGCCGCCTGCGCGGTGGTGCTGGCGGTCGAACGAAGCCTCGCCGCCTGGGGCGGGTCGAAGTGGCGGTAGCGGGATACGGGTAGCGGGTTGCGCGATGCGGGTTGCGCGATGCGGGTTGCGTGGTTCGGCTAGCGAGGTTCGGGTTGCGAGGTTCGGGATTCGGGATGCGCGGTGCGAGGTGGGGGGTTCGGGTTCCGAGACTCCCGAACGGACCGGCGGGCATTGGCTGCACCATTTTAACCTTCTTGGAACCTCGTCGCGCCGGCCGCCAGGTTTGTTTGAAATTCGAGATCACGGTGATCCCAAAGCGAACGCGTTGAACCCCGAACAAGGTCCGATAGAATCTCGGGCGTTCCTCGCGAATGTAGTACCGCGCTTCCAGCCGGTATCGTACCAACCGTGATTCCAGCCGGTTGGGGTTAGCGCAGAAAGAGAAGTCTGGCCCCGACTTCCGTTTCGACCATGGCTCAAGAGCTTCGCCCGGCGATTCCACGTTGCGATCACGAGGGCCGCGATGAGCGTCATATGAAATGGAACAAATGGAACAGGAAGTGCCCCATGGGTTTTTCAGGTGGAAAAAACCGTTTTCGTGTCCAAATTCTGGCTCTATTGGATCACAATGATTCAAGATTTTAAATTAGCCTCGAATCCCGCATCCCGCAACACGCATCCCGCACCCCGCAACACGCACCCCGCACCCCGCACCCCGAATGGTCGATTCGATATCAGCAGAGCACCGAAGTTGGGTGATGAGCCGGATCGGGTCGAAGAACACCAAACCGGAACTGATCGTCCGTTCGATTCTGCACCGCCTCGGCTACCGCTTCAGCCTGCGCCGTAAACTGCCCGGTCGTCCGGACATCGTGATGCCGAAATATCAGCTGGTGATTTTTGTCCACGGCTGTTTCTGGCATCAACACAAACGCTGTCCGGCGGGGCGCGTGCCGAAAAGCAATGTCGCGTTCTGGGAGGAGAAGTTCGCCAAGAACAAGAAACGCGACGCGAAAGTGAAGCGCACGTTGAAGAAGGACGGTTGGCGGGTGCACGTCGTTTGGGAGTGCGAACTGAAAACCCCCGATCGGCTGCTCGCCGGTTTGCACAACGCGATTCATGGAAAAACCCCGCTGGTATATACCGCCAAAGCGGACCAGGCCGGCGCCGACGAACTCCTCAAATTGGCGGAGAAAAGCGCGGCCGCCGCGTGGCGGAAAAACGCGGATAAGTGATGTGGCCAGATCTTGTGGCCAAACCGCGAGTCTGTAGGGTTCGTGAATTATGGGAATGTTTGACCATTTTGTTCCAGCGCCAACCCTTACGTGTCCTGGCTGCGGAGCCGAGTTACAAGATTGGCAGGGGAAGGATGGCCCCTGTCTGCTGCTGACTTGGAAGCAGGGCGAACGGTTTCCAATCGTGCACGGTTTTGATGAAGAATGTGTTGATGACGACGCGGCATTCCTTCGCTCTCAACATCTTCCGGCGGAATTTTTATTCTATACGTATAACTGCTCGTGCCCTCGAAGGATTCTAGCCTACGGCTATTGCGAGAACGGGCGTTGGGTACGGTCCGAGATCGTCACGAGCCATACATTCAAGCTTGGGAATACCACGAGCATCCGCGACGAACGCCGGATCAGGAGAGAGCTGGAGCAGTGGCTGGATCGGCCCGAAGAATAGACGCATCCTCCATGACTTCCGAGTAGGACGAAGGGTTGAATTCCCACGCGTTCATCTGCTAAAATCGGGCATGGAGTTTCATATTCGCTGCACAACCTGTGACGCGATCAACCGGAGCGACACGACACAAAAGGGGAAGACCATTTCCTGCGTGAAGTGCAGCGACACGGTTGACCTGCCGAACAGGATTATTTCGCCCGGCCTTGTGTTGTCGGATCGCTATGCGCTGCTGGAGCAGCTCGGCGGCGGCGGTTTCGCGAACGTGTGGAAGGCACGACAGCTCAGTACCGATCGCGTTGTCGCGGTCAAAATTCTCAAGAACTCGTATCACGAGAAGATCGTCGAACGCTTCCAAAAGGAAGTGCGTCTGGTCGCCCAATTGGAGCATCCGCTGATCGTAACCGCCTTCGACGCGGGCGAGGACACCGGGCTCCACTATTTTGTGATGTCCTATGTGCCGGGCCAGACCCTGCAAGACACCGTGGCCGACAACGGGCCGCTGGCCGAACAGGAAGCCTTGAAGGTGGCGGCGCAGGTGGCGGACGCGATGCAATTGGCTTGGGGCCAGTTCGAACTGGTGCACCGCGACATCAAACCGGCGAACCTCATGCTGACCCCGGACAACACCGTCCGCCTGTTGGACCTGGGCATTGCCCGGGCCAACCTCGACCAGGGGCTCACCCTCACGCCGACCAACGGGATGATCGGAACCGTCTCCACCATGAGCCCCGAACAAATCGAGACGCCGCGGCAGGTCACCTGCCAGAGCGACCTGTACGCGCTGGGCTGCACCCTCTACTTTTTGCTCACCGGACGTTACCCTTTCCATGGCCCCAACCAACTGGCGGTGCTCAACCAGCACCTCAAGGATCCGCCGGAGGATCCGCGCCGCCATCAGTCCACCGTCTCCGAAGCGACCGCCGAACTGGTGTTGAAACTGCTGGAGAAAAAGCCGGCCGCGCGGCCAAAAGGCTGGACCGGCTTGCGCGCCTTGTTGCCGGGCGACCTGCCCAGCGAGCCCACCATCGAGGTCGTGCCGGCCTTGCAGCACCGCGCCGAACCCGCGTCGAAACTCGCCTCTCGCCGGGACTTTCATCGATGGGTGTGGCCACTGGTTCTGGGCGGACTCGCGCTCGCTCTCGCCTTGCTTCTCTTTCTGGGGGACTTCGGCAAAAGCGATGACCCTGAGCCTTTCCGGGCTGCAGGCGTTTTACCTAAAGCCGCGCCGGGTCCAGCGTCGGCGGGTGCCGCCGAACGGCGCAAATTGTACCCGCCGCGGGCGCTCACCCGCAATCCCGGACGCGTGGTCATGCCCGATTTCAGCACGATGCCGGTGGAGGATTGGCCGAAGCAAATCAGCTACACGGTCACCGACGACAAACACCGCCTGGTCGAAATTCCGATGAACCTCGTCCCGGCCGGCACCTTCACCATGGGCCGGACCACCGCCGAACGCGAGGAACTGCCGGACTGGCCGCAACTCGTCTCCACCCAGCACGAGGTAACGATCACGCGTCCGTTCTATCTCGCCCTGTCCGAATTCACCTTGGAACAATGGTCGATCGTCACCCAATTCCCGATGCCGCTCCCCGACCGTCGCCACCACCCCGCCTTCGACCTGATGTGGAAGGATGTGGCAGCCAACGAACACTGGCGTGCCCAGAACCCGGGAACGCCCTTCGATTGCAACCTGCAACGGTGTCTGCACGAGCGGTATGGCCACATGCTCCCGACCGGCTACGAGTGGCGTCTGCCCACTGAGGCCGAGTGGGAATATGCCTGCCGGGCCGGCAGCACCAATGTGTTTCCCTTCGGTGACAATGACGCCGACCGTGACCTGCGCGAATATGCCCACTTTGGCGACACGGACACCATGCCGGTGGCCTCCCTGAAACCCAACGCCTGGGGCTTTTTCGATATGCTCGGCAATTCTTCGGAATGGGTGCTCGACGGCTATGCGCCCTATCCGCGCGATGGGGCCGCGAGAACCGATCCCATGTTTGCGCGTGATGGGTCGTTGCCGAACGGGATCGAACTGCGGATGCTTCGCGGCGGTTCCTTCGTCTCCGCCGATGCCCTCGACTGCAGTCCGGGCTACCGGCTGCCGATCGAATATTACAAACGCGAGACGCGCATCGGGTTCCGCATGGCGGTGGCACCGGTAATCGATCCAAAGCGTCGCCGTTGATTTCGAGCGGGGCTTGCCGGCGTCTTTATCGGAAACTTCGGGCGGTTTGATCGGCCAGCTGGTCGAGTTCCTTGTCTTTTTCCGGGTTCGCCGCGGGCCGGGTGAAGGTGAGGATGTAAACGGTTTTCTCCACGAGGAAATAATATTGGATGTGCACCAGGCGTCGGTGGAAGCGGTTGTTTTCCAGAACCACCCGCCAGCCCTCGGTTCCCCCGTCCGTCTCGAACGCGGTCAGTTCGCCGGCGGTCGTGGTGTGCGTCGTGGTGATGTTGAAGGTGTTGGTGGTGAACTCGAGGTTGCGCTTGATCCAGTCCGGCATCCGTTCGGGCCCGCCATCGAACGACACCTCGCGCAGGTTGATGTTGGGATGCACCTCGTCTTCGCGTTCGAGATCGCGGCGGATCATGCCGGGACCAATCGCCACCGGGTGCTCTCCCTCGGTCGTGGCGGCGGTCCAGGTCCAGCCGGCTGGCTTTTCAAACCGGGCACGCTCACCTAAATCCGAACTGCGATTCGACCCGCATCCGGCAAGAGGTACCACCATCAAAAGAGTCAAGATGAACGCGAATAGTCTGGGCAGAACGCAAGACGGATCATGAGCCTTTAATCGGTTTACTAATCCGTCTGCGTTTACCATTTAAACTTCATATTGCATCGATTTTATCGATGCAAGCCCGGCTTAGAAGTAGGTCCGAACCCCGAGTTGGAGGGAGCCGGTATCGATGTCGGTGTTCGATTCGAACAAGTCGCCGGTCGCGTACTCGTAGCCGCCCAGGAGCTTCAGTTTGTCGCCGCAGATCTTGTACTGCAAACCGCCGTAGACGGTGTGGTAGTTTTCAACTTCGACCCGTTCGTCGAAGCGTTGGGTGCGTTGTTCGCGCCCTTCGTCCATGTAGGCGTAGCGGCCGACGAGTTCGAGCTTATCGGTGAGGTCGTACGACGGGGTGACGTAAAAGCCCCAGGTGTCGTTGCCAGCCGGAATATCGCCGGAGCCCTCGCGGTTCATGGCGACGATCGCGCTGGCTTCCACCCGGACTTCATTGAAACTTGTGATGGTTCCAAGCGCGAAGGCATGTTCATATGCCGGTCCGAAGCCGTTGGCTGCATCACCCTCGGACCCTTCATTGCCACCGTCGTTATCGGCATAGACGTAATCGAACTTCACGTCGGTCAGGTCGTTGAGTTCGTAGGTGCCATTGTAGGAAAATCCGCCGTTCGAGTCATCAAGATCCACAAATTCCGGCGCGCTCGCTTCCGCTCCGTAGAGCCAGCCGCCAACCATGTGTTTCATGCCGCCAGCGTCAAAGCCGTAAACGGCACCCCAGGGACGTGCGCCTGCGGTTTCGTTCACGATGGCCGACCGCTCAATCGTCCGGATCCGTTTCGAGGAGGTGGCGTCTTCAATGGTGAACAACTGTTTCTGTTTGCCGACGCGAACGAAGGAGGAGTCGTCTTTCCACTTCAGGTAAAGATCCTGAAAGGTATCCACAAAGGGTCCCTCTTGATCCTGCAACCACGATGCGACGTTCACTTCAGCAAAAAGGTTTAGCCCATAGTCCATGTCGATCGAGAGCGACAGGCGGGCCCGGCGGTTCTGCCAGTCGTCGAAGTCGTTATCCTCGCTGCCAATGTCTTCCTCTTGGGTGATGTACTGACCTTGATAGCGGCCGTTCAGTTCGATGCCGCGAATGAACCCTTGCTCGAACTCTATCTGCGGATTCTGGTCAAATAGGTCGCAAAGCGCACACTCGTCGGCGTGCGTTGGAAGGATGAAGACGGTTGTCAGTAATACTGCAAACCAGACGATGATGGGGTTCTTGCTCATAGGTTCTCTCCGAGTTGTTTGAATGGCGGGTAGTAAACCCTTCCCATGTTAGCTAATAATTAGTGGGCGATGAGTCTTTCTTCAACCACCGACAGGCATTGTTTTATCATCTCGAGGGCAAATCTCACGATTGAGGGGCGAGTTTGCTCCGCCGCGTTGTGGCAAGATCTTGCCAACCTATGGCAGAGGTCTGCCACACTATGGCAAAGGTCTGCCACCTTATGGCAAGCTTCTGCCATACGTTTTCGGGATCTTGAATTTGGGGTGGAGCTCGAAGGGTTCATCCCGAACTCAGGCAATCGGCTCGGGAGGCCCCGCGCCCTCCAGGCGGATTTCCGCAGGCGTTTTTTATTTCAAAATCCCGTGGTTCAGGAGAACTCCCTCGCATGCAACCACCGAAGCCACGATTTCTTTTATTATGCACCGGGAACAGTTGCCGCAGCCAGATGGCCGAAGGCTGGGGGCGTCATCTCCGCCCGGACATCGACTGGTGTTCCGCCGGCGTCGAAACCCACGGACTCAATCCCAACGCGGTGAAGGTCATGGCCGAGGCCGGCGTCGACATCACGTCGCAGTCCTCACAGCACATCGACGAGTTCGAACTCGGTTCGCTGGATCTGGTCGTCACCGTCTGCGGCCACGCCGACAAATCCTGCCCGATCCTACCCGCCAGCGTGAAGGTCATCCACCACCCGTTCGACGATCCGCCGCGCCTCGCCAAAGAGGTGGACGATGAAGAGGCCAAGTTGGATTGCTTCCGCCGGGTGCGCGACGAGATTCGCGCGTTCGTCGAGGGGCTCGACGCGGGTTGAGAGCGGCTTCGCCTTCAGTAGCCAGTAGCCAGTAGCCAGTCAGTCGTTGGTAGATAGGCCGTTAGCGTTTCCGCGCGACCGTCTCGAACACCAAGGTGCCGCTGCCACCGTTCTCGTTCGGCGTGAGATTGTATTTCGCCAGGCGCCACGGGTGGGGCTGGCTACCGGTCTTGTGCAGGAAGCGGGCAAGGGCGGTCCACGGAACATCGGTGACGCTTAACTCGGCGCGTTGAACCTGCCAGCCGGGATGCTCGGGCGAGAGTGGTTTGGTCGGTTGGTCTTTCACCGAGGTCACGTGGTCTTCGAGGTAAACCGAGACGAGTTTCCGAAATGGGGCGGGGGTGTCGAGGGCGGTGCGTTCGAGGTCGTCGGGGCGGAGTGTGGCCGGCGTGATGGGTCCGCTGGCTGCCAGTTCGTGTAATTGCGCCACACGCTTCTGCTTGGACTCGATCCGCGCCTTTGCCTCTTTGGTCTCCTTCACTGCGGATACGGCTTTGCCGAACCCGGTGATCAGCACGATCAGGGCCAGCAAGGTGAGAAGGAGGGATTTGCTCATGAGGTTGGGGTGATGGCTTACGGTAAAGACAGGGTGAGGGTGAATCGTCCGTCGGCTTCTTTCAGGTCGGGATTGAACGCGCCGATCTCGGGCAGTTTGCGTTCCAGCGGCAGCACGTTGGCGCCGGTGAGCACGAGTTTGTCGCCGTTGAAGGAGAGGGTTTCGAGATGCATGTTGTTGCGCCGGGCGAACTGGAGTGCGTGGCGCAACTGCTGGTCGGCCCGCGGCCGGGCGAGACGTTGCAGCGGCGAATTGGCACCGGCCTGGTCGCCCGTGACGGCGGCGCCGGCCAGCGCGCGTTCGACCTCGAGCAGCTCTTGGCCTTTGGGGACCTTGAACCCGGTGATGGCGTTCGCGGTCTGGCTGAGTTCGGCTTGGACGGCGGCGTCGCGATTTTTCATGAACTGACCCCAGCCCAGCGCGAAGGCCCACAAGAGCAGTCCGGGAATGAGCAAGTGCAGGGCGGTGCCGGTATTGCGCCGGCTGCGCGATCGAACGAGTTCGGGATGGTCGGGGCGGAAGTTGAAGCGCAGCGGGCCGGCCTTGAGCGCGCGGCGGCCGAGCGCGCGTTCGAGAAAGGTCGTCGGCCGTTTGTGCGCGGTGACTTGGTTGGCCTTGCGGTCCGGCGACGGGGTTCCGGCAAATTGTCCGGCGTGCTCCGGCGCGCTGCCGGACAGGCGCCAGTCGATCGCCTCGTCGCCGGGGAATTGGGCGCGCAGCGCGCGGTCGAGGCGTTCGGCGAAGGCCGGGTCAGTGGCGGGCAAGGTGAGCACTTGCGCGTTCAGAAAACGGGAGCCGCGTCCGAACACGAGAACGGTTCGCTGCGCTTCGCCATGGGCGATGGCTCGGGCGCGTCCGTCTGCCTTGGCGCGGCGTTCGTGGAGGCTTTGCGTCCACAAGGCGAGACCCTCATGATCGACCAACTGTGGGTCGAGTCCGGCGGCTTGTAGGGGCGCGAGATGGGTGTCGAGATCTTGGGTCCGGGCTGCAATGGCGAGGCCGCGGATTTTTTTATCAGGGTCGGCGGAGGTCGTTTTGACGATCTCGGGAAAGCCGTAGCGCGCCTGGTCGACCGGAAAGGGAATCTCGGTGTCGAGCATGCCGTCGAGCAGGGTGGCCGCGGTTCGAACCGAAGCGACCGGTGGGTGCAACTGACGGCTGAGACTGCGTTGCAAGGGCAGGGCGGTGACCATCCACGTCTTTTGCGGAATGCGTCCCGCTGCCTCGTCCGCCGGCCCTTCGTAGCGGATTTTCACCCGTCCGCCCTTGCTCGAACTCAACCGAACCATGCCCTCTTCGCCGCTCGGATTCGTCACCACCAACACGCGCTTCTGGCGAAGCCAGGCGTTCGGGAAAAGGAGTTCGGAAGGAATGGCGGGCATGGTTTTTGGTGACGGTTCTGATGTCCTTGTTCGGACGTGCAGTCTCTGTTGAAAATTTCGGAAAAGCGCAAGTTCACGGTCGAACGACACGTCAGACCTTCTTGGATGATAAAGTACTTGTAAGTTGTCGGATTACGGTGTTATGATCGTCATATGACGAATCAAGATGCACCTTTGGTAAAAGAGGGCGAGGGCCGTTTATCAGATCGCCGGCGAACAAGCGTTCGGCCGCTGTGAACGTTTGGCTGGGTTCATGGGCTTGAAGCGCCGCAAAAACTTGAGTGCGCTGGCCTTGGCCGATTTGGTTGCGGACGGCTTGCCGGTGGCGTCGGCCGACCACCTCGACCGCTTGCTTTCTTTCTCCGGGGTGTTGTCGCATGCCG
>Ga0209828_1004166_pt1 | contig 10528 bp, 7 predicted proteins | sample MaitaG_FD_187429 | JGI IMG/M metagenome (GOLD analysis project Ga0209828, IMG submission 187429) | Marine algal microbial communities from Maine, USA - Maine_Asex2 metaG (SPAdes) (version 2) | ecosystem: Host-associated > Algae > Red algae > Unclassified | place: Maine, USA | collected 2015-01-05
TGTCTCTGCCTCTGAAGCCAATAAGATTAATGTGTTTACGTTGAGCAACCTTAATGCTGCACCAACGACTATAAACATTGCGGGTGAAGATCCCAGAGCCTTAGCCGTCAGCCCTGATGGCAATACCGTTTATGCCGCAATTTTTGAATCGGGCAATGGCACGACCGCATTATCAGGTGGCGAAAGTGTCTCAGCGGGTAATGCAGTGTCACGTCCGGAAAGCCCTTATGCAGGACAGAACCCACCGCCTAATAATGGTACCAGTTTTAGCCCAGCGTTAAACCCTGCGATTGGCACACCTCCAAAAACAGCACTGATCGTTCGTAAAAATGCTCAGAATCAATGGAAAGATGATAATAACGGCGATTGGACTAATTTCATATCCGGCTCTTTAGCCTCATTAAGTAAGCGCCAAACTGGATGGGATTTGCCTGATAACGATGTAGCACGAATCAACGCGAATAACCTTAGCGTAAGTTATCAAAAGCGCCTGATGAATATGGTTATGGCACTTGCAGTGAATCCATCCTCAGGTCAGGTAACGGTAGTTGGTACAGAAGCACGCAATGAAGTTCGTTTTGAGCCGAACCTCAACGGTAACTTCATTAAAGTGAATAAAGCAACTTTCACTCCAGGTGGAAATGCTTCAATCTCTGACCTTAATACCCACCTTAACTATTCTCAAGCAACCCTCAGCAATGTATTAAAAGAGCAGTCTATTGGTGACCCACGAGGTATTGCTTGGAACAGTAGCGGTAATTTAGCGCTAGTGACGGGTATGGGTTCAAACAATGTCATTGCGCTTAGTGCCAACGGCACACGAATTGGCCGAATAGAGGTTGGTGAGGGGCCAACAGGTGTTGTTATTAACAATGCACAGAACCGTGCATTCGTAATGAATAAATTTGCTGGCAGTATTTCAGTCATTAATACTAGCAATTTAACGCAATCTTCAATCACTGCTTTCGATGACCCAACACCACAAGTCATCAAGCAAGGGAGAAAATTCTTATATGACACGCATCTAACTTCGGGCACTGGACATACATCCTGTGCATCCTGCCATGTTGATGCACGCACTGATCGATTGTCATGGGACTTAGGAAATCCTGCTGGGTCAATGGATCAAGTCGCAGGTGCAGATAATAATACGGGCGCGGCAACTGGCAATAATCTCACCATATCCCCTATGAAAGGGCCAATGCTTACCCAGACACTGCAAGATATTATGCTTCACCCTAAAATGCATTGGCGAGGTGATCGCGGTAACCTTGCAGAATTCAATCCAACCTTCACAAACCTGATGGGGCGCTCACAGCAATTTTCAGGTGTTGATATGGCTGTATTTGGTGACTTCCTAAACACAATCCATTTACCACCGAACCCTTATCGGAATATGGATAACACTCGCCCTGCTTCGGTAACTTTCCCAGATGGGAGCGTTGCAACAACTACCACGTTTAATGCTTTGCGTGGTTCGAACTCACGGAATAATAACTGCTTACGTTGTCATCTTGGTGGTGGTACCCGAAATGCTCAGTCTAACAGTGAATTGGGGCAAGCCTTTATCGCTCCCGCCTTGTCAACTTTTTATGACCGTCTTGGCTACTGGCCGAATCTAGTTAATGGTTCAACATCAGGTTTTGGGTATTTCCATGATGGTGCTGATACTATCGGCGGTGCTGCACGAACGACTAATTCTGAATTCCAGACAGATATGTTGGCTGAAATAATGACACTTGAGGGTCCAGGTGGACCTTTAGTCGGCGGCGAGCGTCGTCAAGATACGCATGCGGGTGTTGGTAAACAGCTGACCGTCAGTGGCAACGTTACCAGCCAACAGACTACTCAATTGAACTCGATGATCGCTATTGCTTCAAGCAGTCCTCATGCAGCTTTGGTTGCAAAAGCCACCATCAATGGTGCACAAAGGGGATACTTTAGCAACGGTGCAATATTTCAATCTGATCGACAAGCAGAACAGCAATCATCAACTCAACTATTGGCCTTAGCGACAGCAGGTCAACCCGTCACTTTTACTATAGTTGCTGAAGGTACGGAACGGCGCATTGCTGCTGATGCAAATGGCAATGGCGTTTTAGATGGCGATGAAAATATAACCGCGCTAGTAGCAAATGAAGATAATGTTACAACAGCCGCAGGTACAGCAATTACGATTGGTGTTCTGGATAATGATCAAGGTGATAGCATATCAATTACAGCTGTTGACAACCCGGTCAATGGAACGGCTGCGATAGCTGCTGGAAAAGTCGTTTACACACCAAATGCAGGCTTTTCAGGAATAGAAACATTCTGGTACTCAATTACAGACATCCGTGGTGGTGCATTTGGAACTAAGATAAATGTCACGGTTACGCCTGGGAATAATGCACTGCAGGCAAACCCTGACACAGTATCAATTACTTCACCAAATACTGTCACTATTGATCCACTCGCTAACGACACAGGTAGCGGTTTAGTGTTGCAAGCTCCCAGTGTATGGTCATTAAAAGGTGGGAACGTGGTTTTATCCAGCAATAAACTTAGCTATACACCAAAGTCTGGATTTAACGGTGAAGACAAAATATGGTACACCGTGCAAGATTCATCTGGTGGAGGCAGCTGGAGCGTTATTGTAATTAATATCAGTGGCAATGGCGGTACTAACCTTCCTCCTGTGGCAAACCCCGATTCGGTAACCCTCACATCGGGTAATGCAGTGACTATAGATCCATTAGCCAATGATTCAGGTTCTGGCTTAGTGCTACAAGCCCCTAATGTTTGGTCATTACAGGGTGGCTCAGTAGTTTTGTCTAGCAATAAACTGCTTTACACACCAAAGTCTGGCTATAACGGCACAGATAAAATCTGGTATACCATGCAAGATCCCCAAGGACGCAGTGCTTGGGGTGAAATAACGATTAATATCAGTGGTAACGGTAACAATGATGTTCCACCAGTCGCATCAACTGATAATGCGACAACTACGACAGAAGCTACCATCACGATTGATGTATTAGCCAATGACACTGGTAGTGGATTGACTTTGACGGCACCAAACCCATGGTCGTTAAAAGGCGGGACGGTTTCATTAGTCAGTAATAAGCTTGTTTATAAATCGAAGGCCGGTTTTACGGGTGGTGATAATATTTGGTATGTCGTTAGCGATTCACAAGGTAGAACGAGTAACGGCCAAGTCAATATCACCGTAAACAGTGGTAGTACTACTTTACAATTCCCTATTGCAAACGCTGATAGTTATACCGTGCCAAGTGGCTCTTCAAGAACGTTGGATATATTAGCTAATGACACGCCTAGTGGTTTAGTCATTGACACTCTTTATGAATACACATCTAAGGGTGGAACTACGACAAGAGCTGATAATAATACAGGGGCTTTTTATACGCCTAAGGCTGGTTTTACAGGTGTTGATGACTTTTGGTATGTGCTGATTGATGCACAGGGCCGTAAGAACAGTGCACAAGTAACGATTACAGTAACGCCTTAGCCCCTTGCTGATAAACCACAGTGCTGTTATGCAGCATTGTGATTTTCATGTAGGTTACCCTGAATTCAGTCGTTAAAAAACAATTCCATACTGTTATTCCAAACTTGAGGTAGTAGTTCATCCAATGGAATATTTTTCACCGTAGCAATATTCTCTGCAATAAATGGCAGATACTTCGGCTCATTGGGTTTTCCCCGATAAGGCACAGGTGTTAGATAAGGAGCATCTGTTTCAAACAAGATTTTTTCAACAGGAGTAATATCCACTACTTCACGAACATTCTCAGCTGTCTTGAACGTGCTGATACCATTAAAACCCAAATGGAACCCTTGCTCGAGGCAGTACTTAGCCAGATCGATACCCGAAGTAAAGCTGTGTATCACACCACGTTTTGGCATTTGGCCAACAAAGTTTTGTAAAATAGCCTGCATGTCTTCATCAGCTTCGCGCGTATGAACAACAATTGGCATCACTAAATCGATGGCAATCTGTAACTGACGCTCAAACGCATCGCGCTGATTGGCACGATCAGAATGATCATAATGGTAATCCAGACCAATCTCTCCAATGGCGACAATTTTTCCATCTAAGGCATTCTCACGAATCCTCTGATCTACTTCATCACTGTACTGGTCTGCATCATGAGGATGAATTCCTTGCGTCCCCCAAACCATCTCATACTCACGTGTGATATTCATCACCGTATCAAGATTATCAGGAGACACAGCGATCGTAATGATGCGTTGAATATTCACATCATTAGCCGCTTGAATTGTCCCTGCTAACGCATCACCTTCAAGATAATCAAGGTGACAATGTGTTTCAAGAATAGGATGTTCGAACACCGGAATATCGCGTTTTTTAGTAGCCATAGCGTTATTTTTTAATAATTGGAATTGAAAATTTCAAGCGCTGATTCGCTGATAAAGGTCGGGTGTGGAAAGGCTGATACCTCGCCGAATCGACTCATCCAGAATGATTTCTGTAAAGCACTGACGCGTTTTAATCACCCTCTTTAAGTCTTTAGTATAGTAGTAGACACCCCATTTAATCGCATAGTCACCAGTATCAACAACTCGCACTTCTAATGCGTGGTTTGCATCGGCGCCTATTTCATCCACTTTGAGTACTCGCTCAAAAGCCGCCTCAAACATTTCTCTAACATCATTTGGAGTATGGTCGTAACCGATCTTAAAGCTAAGATTTTCTCGGTAGCCACGCATTGATGCAAATTTAGATAAATTCTGAATAGTCATTTCGCGCAGTTTAGCGTTTTTCAGCAGTACACGGTTATTGTTGACCAAGTTAAACAATTCAGTATGAAACAGTTTTGTCCTAAATACCTGAGCGATTAGTTGACCATCATTAATCTCAATAACATCGCCCTCATCAATGAAGTCGCTGTTCAATAATATTAATCCACTAATGATGTCGGGTGCCCAAGATGCCTGCGTCAAGGCTAACATGACGCCAATCACACCGATAATGCCGCCTGCTTTAAGTAGATCATCAAAACCCAGCACCTGCACAATACCAATCAGTGCAAAGACAAACACGAGTGAAACCACGAGCAAACTGAGTAAACGACTATTATGAGTATCTGAAATGACTTTCTCACCAGCCACTTCGCGTGTTTTACCGTATTGCCTACGAATTAAGAACTGTAAAATCTGACTCGCCCAAAAAGCAGAAAACACCACCATATTCACGCCAATGAGACGCTTAGCGATACCATTGTTTTCACCGCTTTGTCCGTCAATAAAGATAAAATGATTGAGCAATAACACCACAATAATCAACAAACCACCCGCGCGGATAATTTGTAGTTGCTTGGCATTGTTCTTGTCATCCAGCTGCTTATGAAAAATATGCACGAATATGGGGTTTGAAAACAGCAGCAGGAAGAAGCAACTGATCAATAAACTCAGCTCAGTTGTAGAAAATCCAGATAGGTAATCCTGCAATGTCTCCATTATAGTATGTTACCCAACAAAGAAGGCTTTGTGTGCAGGAACAACTGACTTTACATCGGCGCCTAAGGCTTTTGCTGCCAGAAATGGCCAGTTGGGATTACGAATCAATTCTCGTGCTAATAATGCGATATCTGCTTGCCCACTGGCGATAATTTCTTCGGCTTGCTGTGTATCGGTGATTCCGCCGACAGCCATTGTCATAATGTCAGCACCACTTCGTATAACGCCAGCAATCGCAGGTTGCATCGCAGTTTTGTTGCCTATTGAAGAGCGCGAAACTGGACTTGCGCCACCGCCACTGCAATCAACAATATCGACGCCAGCCGCTTTTAACCACTGAGACATTTGAATGTTATCTTCAACACTCAAACCAGCTTCGTCCCAATCCGTTGCAGATAGACGCACGGCTAACGGCAAATTTTCAGGCCAAACCTCCCGCACCTTAGCGACCGTTTCCAGCATCATACGCGCGCGGTTTTCTATATTGCCACCGTATTCATCGCTGCGATTATTAACCAGTGGCGAGAAAAAACTATGCAGCAAATAACCATGAGCGCCATGAATTTCTATTAGTTTATATCCCGCTGCTAGTGAGCGTTTAGCGGCATCGACAAATGCTGATTGTGTGTCAGCAATGTCAGCAACAGTCATTTGCGACGGCGTTTTCCACAACCTAGTACCGTCGTCATCAAACGGTTCCGCAGAGGGCCCAATGATGTCCCAACCCCCTTCATTGTTTTTAAGATGCTGACCACCTTCCCAAGGCACAGCCGCACTTGCTTTGCGACCCGCATGAGCAATCTGGATACCCGGAACAGCGCCATGCTGCTCCATAAATTGTGTAATAGGGATTAATGCTTCAACCTGCTGGTCATTCCAGATGCCAGCACAGCCTGGGGTAATGCGACCTTCCGGCGTGATTGCTGAAGCCTCTGCAATAATTAAGCCTGACCCTCCGACTGCAAGCGAGCCCATGTGAACACGATGCCAATCGTTCGCCACACCATCGACAGAGCTGTACTGACACATCGCTGCAACGCCAACGCGGTTTTTAAGCGTGATGTCTTTTATTTTAAGTGGTGAAAATAACTGCGACATACTAATCCTGTAGGCTGACTGTAATCAAACAAATACCATAGCGAAATAACAACTTGCTCGTTATTAATCGCCAAGCATATAAATAGTGATTATACACCACAGATTAGTTGTGTCGTTTGTCAATGCGGCTAAATTTCGCAGACCACTAAAACGCTTTGGAACGGAGTTTAGTACCCACCTTTTCGAGTTGTTGCAGGCAAACCGGCAACTTTTAATCCTTGCTTGCTGGGCGCTCCAGGAAACAGCGTATAAAGATCTTTGCCTTTGAGCTTCTCCCCCCAAACACCTGACATGTGTTTAGTAATAGCGCGCTCCATAGGCTGATTGCCGCCGTTATTAATGTATTCATCGCGAAGGTAGTTTACAACGTCCATGTGTCGCTCACTGATTTCAATCCCTTCAGATTCAGCGATTGCATTACACACCTCTTCATTCCAGGCAGAATGGTCAACTAAGTAACCAGCCTCAGTCGTTTCAATCGTAGTTCCATTCACTTCTAACGCCATAACAAGCCTCATCTATAATTTTGTCTGGAATTAAGACTATCAAAACCACCGCTGTTTTCAGCCTGCCCATTGGGGGTATTTAACCATGACTTGCTCAAAGCCATCGGAGGATAACCACCCTTCCAACCAGCGCTGTAAGTTTGGATAGTTAGCTGATTCAAACCAGTGTTTATCGACATGCGCAAACTGTCTCACAAACGGCATAATGGCAATATCGGCAAGGCGAATTTCAACGCCAAACAAATAGGGGTGCTGACTTAAACGCGTTTCAAGTATTTGTAAAAATGCTTCACCCTGCTCACGATAATATTCTGCTGTGTGCTCGGGATGACGGTCTGCATACTTATACTGGTCCAGCCACCCTTTGAAGTCGTGGTCATTATCGTTAATCAATGACAGCATATCTGAGAGTTGAGATAATGAACCCAATAGCTTTTGTGGGTCTTCTTGCTCAAGTGCCCAAAGCGCAATGTCCAAGCTTTCATCGATGACCATACCATCTGACAGCAACATGACCGGCACCGTTGCCTTTGGACTGATGTCGATCATTTGTTGAGGGATATCTTTCAGGACAACTTCACGGTGTTCAACGGGCTGCTCAGCATAGTGCAAAGCAAGACGCGCGCGTATCGCGTAAGGGCAACGACGGAACGAATAAAGTATCGGTCGTTCTTCAGATTGGGTTTGATTCATAGAGTCGAGTATAGACCAGAAAGTCTGTGATAGATTAAATCAATATATGGGTCTTTGACCTAATTTCAATTGGCTTCAACTTACCAACTACTGCTCCACTGCGCTAACGGCATCGCCTCTACATACATTTTTTTGATCAATGGTTTATTCATAAGCCGAATACTAACCGCTTTTGCTTTATTGTAATAAACTCTATTTACACTTGAAATTTACAGCTTAGTTACGTTTCTCTTAGGACATCTAAACTAAACACTGATAGATTTAGACTATCGATATGGAGAATATTATTATGGCATCCCAGACCATTGAAACTGCTTCAGCACCGGCTGAATTCAACGCTATATTACTTCAAGAGGTGGTTGGAAATGGAATTCTTAGACTCACTTTAAATGATGTGAAACGACGTAATGCACTGTCAGATGAGATGATGGTTGAACTCAAGCAAGCATTAGATAACGCGTCCAGTGACGGCGATATCCGTGTAATCATATTAGCGGCCAATGGCCCAGCGTTTTGCGCAGGTCATGACCTTAAGCAAATTAAGGCTGGCTTAAATAATGACGATAAGGGATTAGCATATTTTACCAAGGTCTTTACTAACTGTGCGGACTTAATGCAAAAAATCGTCAATCATCCTAAACCAATTATTGCTGAAGTGGCCGGTATTGCGACCGCAGCGGGTTGTCAATTGGTTGCCAGTTGTGACCTAGCCGTTGCCGCTAAATCATCATGCTTTGCGACACCCGGCGTGCATATCGGATTGTTTTGCTCGACACCTATGGTTGCACTGTCTCGCAATGTTTCAAACAAGCAGGCCATGGAAATGCTCATGGCAGGTGATATGGTTCCGGCAAAACGCGCAGTTAAAATTGGCCTAATAAATAAAGCCGTTAAAGGTAAAAAACTACGGGATGTCAGTATGGAATTAGCAACAAAAATTGCTTCTAAATCCAGCATGACACTGGCTATTGGTAAGCAGGCATTTTATGAACAACGTGAAATGCCATTAGCACAAGCCTATCAATATGCCTCTGATGTGATGGTGAATAACCTGTTAAAGCAAGACGCTATCGAAGGAATAAGCGCTTTTGTTGAAAAACGTAAGCCAGAATGGACTGATCGATGAGTATCAAATCAGAATGTATCGAAAGTGAAACTTTCTTCAAAAATGTAGCGATTTAAGAAATCGCTGCGCATTAGCAATATGCTGATTCATTTTCTGCTGGTCCATCTTACGCGCCATTGCACACATCATAGCCCAGCGCGGATTCTTAGCTAACTCCTCCTGATGCTGGTTAATCCAACTCCAATAAAGACCATCCCAAATTTCACACCAATCACCGTCAACATCATCATAGCCCATCTTTTTTAGATAAGACGAGCCAGAAAAATATGGTTTCGTCGTAATCAAACCACCATCTGCATTCTGGCTCATCGCGTAAACATTGGGCACCATGACCCAGTCGTAAGAATCTATGAATAACTCCATAAACCAGCGATAGATCTCATCGGGGTCAAATTCACACAGAAACATGAAACCACCGAGTACCATCAAGCGCTCAATATGATGACAATAGCCCGTCTTTAGTATCCGTTTAATCACATCATCAATCGGGATAATTCCAGTCGACCCCGTATAAAAGCTTTGAGGTATTTTACGGCGATGGTTCCAGCGGTTACTGGCACGCATATCCACACCTAAATCGACATAAGTGGCGCGCATAAACTCACGCCAACCAATAATTTGTCGAATAAATCCTTCCAGCGATGAAATCGGAATTTCATGAGACTCTGCAAATACAAGTGTCCTGCTAATAATGACTTGTGGACTAAGCAATCCAATGTTCATCATCGGTGTCAATACACTGTGATACAGCCATGATTGCTGCGGTACCAGAGCATCTTCATATGGACCAAATAATGCGAACCGCTGCTCCAGAAACTCATCCAACCAGTCTTGCGCTTCTTCATGCGTCGCAGGATATTCGAAGCTTTCAATACTGCCTAAAGCATTAGGAAATTGTTTTTCGACATAGTCTCGTGCTTCCACAATCCATTTGTTTTGCTCAGGGAAATGTAACTGAGGAATATCAGCGCGCTGCTTTTTTGGAATCTTCTTCCGGTTATCCTCATCAAAACTCCACTTACCACCGACAGGCTTGTCATCGGAATCCATCAGAAGATTGAGTTTACGACGTTGGTATTGATAGAAATCCGCCATGAACCAGCGCTTCTTACCTTCACGATAACGTGCGTTTTCTTCATTGCTATTTAGAAACAGCTGCGATCGTAGCCAGTTAATCTCAATACTGTGTTCTCGACTTAACTTTTTTAGACGCTTGTTTAAGGCAAAGTCAACGCAGTCGCTGACAACAATGCGCGTTGGTGACGATGTAATTTCTTTAAATAAGTTGTCTAGTAATTTGGGGTGCCAATCGTAATATCTGACATTAAAACCTTGCAGCGTTAATTTTGCAGAAAAAGCCTTCATAGACGCGCGATGCAGCATCAGTTTTTTGCTGTGGAAATTTATCGTATATTGATGATCTTTGAAAAATAGACCGTCTTCTATAAGTATTATCTCATCGGTGCCTTTGTTTAAAGCACTTAGACCCGCATGATTATCAAAGAGTTGATGTGGGAAAATAAGTAATACGACATGGGTTGATGACATAGTAAAGCCCGTTCAATCTTATTTAAGCAATAAAAAAGCGAATGCATCACACTCGCTTCTCAATAAGATCAGATGG
>Ga0209828_1004168_pt1 | contig 10524 bp, 3 predicted proteins | sample MaitaG_FD_187429 | JGI IMG/M metagenome (GOLD analysis project Ga0209828, IMG submission 187429) | Marine algal microbial communities from Maine, USA - Maine_Asex2 metaG (SPAdes) (version 2) | ecosystem: Host-associated > Algae > Red algae > Unclassified | place: Maine, USA | collected 2015-01-05
ACTTTGTCTTCGAAGCAATCATCAACAACGACGCTACGATTTTTACCAGCTGGTACTTTTCTGATACTGCGATTGTCATTGCTGACAATCCGGCTCAATACACTTGGTTCGAACCTGGTGTTTATGAAGTCTGCGCATCGGCAATCAATGGAGATCAAGTTTGCGTTGAATGCGTAGAAATATTGGTTCAAGAGAGCCAAGACAGCCTCGCCTGTGCGATCGCTTTCGATTACACGGCAGCTGACAACGGAGATTTCATTTTCCAAGCGTATCTCGCCAACGACAATCCAACGAACAACATTCCAACTTGGAGTTTCGGAGATGGGATTTCTGCATCTGGATGGGAAGTCAGCCATACTTTTGAGAGTGGAACTTATGATATCTGTGTTCACTTCAGCAATGCCAATCAAAATTGTGAAAATACCTTTTGCGAAACGATTACCGTTGTCGGAGGCAATTTAACTTTCGACATTTATGGTGAGCTAACTACCGGTAATTCTGCATTAGATCAGCAAGTAATTGGCACCGTTTACCTCATAGAGTTTCAAGAGGATCTTGGCTACTTGGCTTTGGCCGATAGCTTCTGGGTAGACAGCATCTATTTCAACTTTCAGGATTTGGATCCAGCGAAGACTTACTACTTGAAATCAAAAATGGATGACAGTTCTCCACTTTATGCAGCATTTCTACCAACTTATTTCGAGGAGTTATTAAGCTGGATGGATGCTACGGCAGTCCAAGCTACAGACCAAGGAATTGTTTTAAAGATGGTAGCAGGAGCAAACCCCGGTGGACCAGGATTCATCGAGGGCTACATAGTTGAAGGCGCCGGAAAAACGGATGGCGGTTTGGAGAACGTGGAGGTTGTACTAACCGACATGAACGACCTGCCTGTGGCCTATACATACAGCGACGAAAACGGTTACTTCCTTTTCGAGGAAGTCGGCTATGGCAGTTACTGGGTGTTTACGGAGATTCTCAATCAAGAGCCCGACCCTGTGATGGTGACCATTGAGGGAGAAGAAGATTCAGACAACTATGTCGAGTTTACAGTCGACGAATTCGAGGGCATAAGTGGATCGGTAGGTACTGCCATTGATGAGCTCGGCCATCGCAATGTCTTATCCGTACACCCCAATCCATTCGACGACGTCCTGAATGTGGAGGTGCCATTTACCGACAAAGAGATGGAAGTTGTCATCATGAACTCGATTGGTCAATCTGTTTATAGTGGAACGGAGTTCAGCAATTTCCTACAGATTGACCTTAGTGAGATTGCGAAAGGTATTTACTACTTACAAGTCAGCAACCGAGCAGGTGAGACTTTAGTACACAAGATTATCAAAAATTAAGCACGAATCACTTCTTGATCTCAGACTCAATCGTAGAGACAAGGAATATATCTGTCTTGATATCCCGCCTCCGATAATGGGCAAAGTATGCCTTGTATACTATTGCCTTGTCTTCATGTAGACGGATGTTGAAAAACCAACGTTTGTCAATATTTTATAGGCACATACCAGTTATCTTTAAGAAGAAGTAAAATAGGAGAAGGTTCCCTCCCAATATCAGATCCTTCTTTACCAACAATGAAGCAATCAACTGGCATGCAAGTACTTTGAAGATGTAATGTTTGATATTAGTTGAATCGAGATAAAGATCCGTATCGAAATTCAATCTTGTTTTTGACAATTCTCTAGGCATGTCAATGCTCAAAGAGATACAATTGTACATGATGAAGATCGTCTTACGTATAGCGCTATGTTTTTGCATCGCTGTTTTTGGACTGGGAGACTTGTCTGCTGGCAGTTGTGCGTTCGAACTTTTGTCAACGAATACCGAAAATCGTACCTATAAATTTGAGCTACAGGTATTCGATGAAACCGTCCCACTTCCCGAGCCAATTTGGTCGATAAACGGTGAAGAAAAGGCAGCGGGTGATCGACTGTACTATGTCTTTTTTACAGCCGGTACTTACGAGATATGCGCTAGTATTTCGCAGGGCTTTCAATGTACAGAAGAAGAAGTGAATTGCATCACGCTAGAGTTTTCTGAGAATTGGCAAGAATTTCCCGAAGAATATCCAAACTTTAATTTCTTTTTCCACCCGATAGATAATTTTACATTAGACGGAGATGTCCCAGCTGATTTTTTCTCTTGGGAGATACTTAATTCTAATTCTAATTGGTGGAATGAATGCGAAGATTTTTCCACAGAACTGATTGTGACGTATTACTCTGAAGTTATTCAAGATTTCATTGTTTTTGATTATCAGATTTCTTCTGAAAGTGAATGTAGTTGTCTTTCTATATTTACAGAGGCCAGTACCGGTCCATTCTATGCGCAAATTTCGACAAATGTTTTGCTAGGACAGCAAAGCTGGTCTTGGATAGTTTACGACAGCTTGGGCAATGAAAGTACTTATGAATCTACCGAAGAATCAATGCATTTCGACCTTTGTGCAGGTACGTATGAAGTTTGCACATTCATTGATACAGAGCCCTGCGTTTACCACGAATGTACAAACATCGAAGTTCCAAGTTTTAAGCTGTCAGTGCAAGAGGTGAATGATGAGTGGATCGCCGAGATAGTTAATCCTCCAGCGGTCTATGATGCTGAACCTGGTTTCTATGAACTGTCATGGTACCTTGATGGAAATGGTATTACAGCAATTGGAAATTATTTTTATATTGGAGAAGAAGGAGACTGGGCGTTCGATCGTACGGCAGTTGATTTTTTAAATATCAATGATGACGAAATACACACGATCTGCTTGCAATATAACGTTTATGGGTGCTCTGGTGAAGTCTGTTCGGAAATTCAATTCCTGTGTCAGCCTGAAGTTTATCTAAACACAATTGACGATGTTCACTATTTTACCCACAGCCAGGACTGGGCGGGAACTTACCAGTGGGAAATTGACGGCGTCGATGCTGGAAACAGTGAAGTTTTAGAATTGCCTGTAAGTTCTGTTAGTGGCAGTACTAAAATATGTGTCTTTTACGAAGCCTATGGAGATGAAGAATCCTACAAGTGCTCTTCTCAAGGTTGCTTTTTCTTTAATAGCTGTGATTTGTTTTCTATTGACGTAGTGGAAGTTTCTGATGGTAACTATATTTCTTTTCAAAGCTTAACATCGCAAACTTCGGTTTCTTATGCAATTAATGACATAGAAGTCGGTCCGATCGACATGCCATACGGTTCTGTTCAATATCACGTCAGTCCGGGTATTTATAATGTTTGTGCCGTTTTTGAAGATAGTATCTCTGTCAGTCCATCCTGTGAAGTAGAAATTTGTGAGGATCTAGTAATTTATGGCGATTGTAATAATGTATCACTTAGTCACTCACTAAGTGGTTCTATGATCACCGTTTCTGCATATGTCAACTGGAGCGTTCCGTGGGAGGAATACCCATATTTTCACTGGTTCATAGATGGCCAGGATCTGGAGTTGCCGAGCTATGACAATATGTTGCAATATGAATTAATAAATCCCTTCGGAAATAAAGAGGTATGTGTATTGATGGAATCTTGGTTGTGTGATAAATTCGCATGCACGACAATCAATTTTCCTTGTCCACCTGAATGCGGTGAAGCACAGATAATACAGACCATAAATGAGAATTTATTACACTTAGAAATAGATTTCAGTGGCTTGGGATGTCCATATGAGGAAGAAGCTGAATGGTGGATAAATGGCGAGTATTTGGGATTGGCATCGGAAATAGATTTTATCATTCCGACGGCGAGCGCAATTGAAGTTCACGTTCGGTATTTTGCTGAATTCAACTGCGAACACGACCTTTACGAAACAATCATTTATACAGAAGATGAAGAATGTTTCCGAGGAATTTCTTATCAATTTTGCGGCTCAATTTTAGAATTTCAGGTGGAAGGAGAATTTGATGAAACATACGAGCTTACTTGGACACTCGATGGTGAATTAATTGGAAATAACTGGGAAGCTTCTCAGTTTATTGATGAAGGTATTTACGAACTGTGTTTACAGATTCACGCAGGGACTTGTTATTTTCAAGAGTGTATAACTATTGGCGAGCCCGTAGAAACTCCTTGCGATTTGTACATCGAGATTGAAAAGTCTGAAGTTGTTGTTGTTTTTTCATTTCATTCTGCAAGTGATTCCGAATTTACAGAATCGGCAGATTGGTTTTTAGAAGGTGACTTTATTGGCAACGGAAATTCAGTTGAGTATGAAATGGAAGAAGATGGCGGTTATCGGATTTGTGCTGAGTTTCCTTCGGAATTAATGGAATGTTCTGGAGTATGTTTTTGCGAATACTTCATAGTTGACTTGGGTTGTGATTTTGAGTTGAACCATTGGCAATTTTGGGGTTTAAATACTTTTGAAATTACTGGACCATCGGGCTCAAATGTTTCATGGACCATTGATGGAGAATCGGTGGGATTTGGACCTGATTTTGAAACTTCTTTCCAGGAAATGGGTGAGTACGAAGTTTGTGCATCAATAGCGTGCAGCTTATATGAAAGATGCGAAACGATAGTTGTTGAGGAGTTTTCAGCTTGTGATTTTTCCATTTCATCGTACCAAGAGGACGATTTACTGATGCACTTTTCTGCTAATTCTATCAGTTTTCCTTTTGAGGCCGGCTTTTCTACTTGGACGATAAACGGAGAAGTGGAAGGTTGGGGCTATCAGTTCTCTCACGAATTTGAGGAGTTCGGCTCCTACGAAATATGTTTTAATTATGAAGGAGTTGAAAGTTGCAATTTTCAACAATGCGATAGTTATCTGATTGAAGAGCTGGGAGCGTCCCAAGATTGTTTCGTCCATGTTTTTGTGCAACAATTGGGTTTAGGAGTGGAGTTGTCTTTCATGACATCTGGTAATTTAGTAGAAACCAACTGGTTCATAAATGGAAGTCCTTGGCCCAACAGTCAAACTACCTACACAGCAAATCAAACCGGGCTTTACCAAGCATGTGCACAAACCGAAGATGCAAATGGATGTGTTGCTGAATCATGTGTCACTTATGAGGTCTTTGCTCCAATGGATTATTGCGATGTAACGATCAATTATCAGGGTGAAGAACTTGCTTATGAATTTTGGGCCGAAGTTCCTGGCAGTTTAGGGGATGTAGAGTTTGTTTGGTTGAATGGCTTCTTTGAAGAGATTGGCAATGCTGATACAATCGAATACATTTTTCCTCAAACAGGTTCGCAAATCATTTGTGTAGAATATTACGACGAAAATCCCCTCTGTGCTTCAAGTTTACATTGTGAAAACATCTTTATTCAATTCGAATGTGCCTATTACTTGGAATATACGATAACTGGTAACATAGCATTAATCGAAGTTGTCGAGACTTCGCAGGGCGTAATAGAAGACATCGATTGGACTTTTAACCTCACGCCTGTAGCAGGTTTAACTGAAAATTCGTTTCAGTTTTATTTTGAATCTGGGGCAACTTACGATATTACGATAGAAATTCAGGGAAACAACGGCTGCCACAGTATTGAGGAAATTGCATTTGCACAATCTTCCTGTGAGTTCGAAATTATCTGGGAAGATAATGGAAACCAGCACACCTTCAATTTACAACAGGAAAATTCAGTGCAGCTGATTCAAAGTGAATGGAGTATCGATGGAGTTTCGGTTTCTGACGAAACTAGTCTTGCACTAAATATTGCTGAAATAGGAACGTACGAGATTTGTGCTGAAATTGAAACTGTTTCGGGATGTCAATTTACTCAGTGCATAGAAATTGAAATTGTTGACCAGTTGGTTGACGATTTTTGCCCCACAACTCCAAGCGTGATGGTGGAAGACAATGGCACAATATACTTGAGTGCAAATTATTTGCCTACTAATGACTTGCAAGTGTATTGGGATTACGGTTCGGGAGCAATTTTAAATGGGGACACACATGTGTTGACCGATTTGGCTCCTGGTAACTATGGTTTCTGCTTTATTTACTTTAGCCCCACTTGCAATAATACTCAATGTGTCGAAGTGGAAATTGAAGATCCATTGTGTCTATTCGAAATTGAATTCGAAAGCGATCTATTGAATTTCTATTTTGAAGCAGAGGGTTATGCCGGCGAGAATTATGAGATTGAATGGGCTATCGATGATTCCTTATTGATTGGATCAGCTGTGGATTATGTTTTTAGTGATTACGGTCAATGGCTAATCTGCGCTACCGCCATCGATGTCGAGGGCAATGAGTGTGAGCATTGTCGTTTTGTGTTGGTAGAAGATCCGAGCGGTGATAACTGTAGTGTTTATTTCGACTATTTATTGGACGAAAATACCTTGCTTGTCGGTGCACATTCACTGGGCGTTTTGGCTGAAGATTTAGTATTTAATTGGGATTTTGGGAATGGTGAAAGTTCGATGGGGCAAAATGCTACACACAGCTACAGCGAAGCAGGAGAATATCTAGTTTGTGTGGAGTTAGAAACAGAACTGGAAAGTTGTTTTGATACTGCCTGTAGGAGCATCACTGTTGAATCATTGGTTTTTAATCTGAATGGAAATGTTACAACTGGAGATCTGCAAGACGATGATTTGTTGGAGGCTGTTGTTTGGTTGTATCAATACGATGATGAGCAAGAAATTTATTCCCTGCTCGACACTTCGCATACCCAATCAACTCAATTTGAGTTTTCTGAATTAAATAAAGACTTCGAATACATCCTTCATGCAGTACCGAAAGAGAACTCTCCGCTCAATCAAAATCATACACCGACTTATTTTAATGCTGCACTAGATTGGCAGTCAGCAGAGCACATTGATTATACCAATTCGGAAATTACCATCCAGCTAGAAAAGCTACAACCGCTTCCTGGCGATGGATTTATTGAAGGTCAAATAAGCAATCAAGTGGCAGGTGAAGATTTAGAGGGAGCGCTGATCTTTCTCACTGATGCGGAGGGAAATGCGGTTGCTTACACCTACGCAGATGAATTTGGCTATTTTTATTTTGACGATCTCCCAGAAGGAAGCTATCTAGTTTTTAGCGAATTTATAAATATTGAATCAGATTTGGTGTTGATCAAAATTAAGCCAGAGAATCTCACACAACATTATATTGACTTTATTTTTACGGGGCAGCGAATCGAAGGTTCTACTTCTACTGGTCTCAATGAGGAGGCTCGCCCATGGTCCATTGATCTTTACCCAAATCCATTTGACGATATTCTCACTATTGAGTCTCCTGCTGAAAATGGACAAGTCGACCTTTTGCAGATATTCGATCTTTCTGGAAAAATCATTTATAGCCATAAAGTTACAGATGCATCGCAGCTTTGGAAGCTAGATACGTCCGATTGGTATTCTGGTGTTTACTTGCTCAGAATATTAGGTGATAGATCGATTAGAAAAAAGATACTAAAAAATTGACCTGCTTCTAACCTCCGAAGCTATTAAATCGAACTGAGAAAGAAAAATAGCAGTTATAAGTTGATGCAGAAGTGTATTTTGATATATTTGTATGAATTGAAGGTGTTGTTAGGTTGTGGAGAGGGCTGTAATGACTTTCATTCTATTACTTGTAGAATGCGTCGAGTGAAGAGATGCTTGATATAAACCTTCTGAGAGTCGGTTTATTTTTTACGTTCTAAAAAGATCCAACATGAAAATTCCTAGCAGAATCTTTCAAGCAATTCGCCTTGCTTTTTTCTTCATTTTTCTTCTATCGCAATCATTCTGGAATTTAGCATTCGCACAATGTGAATTCTCTGCACAATCTGACGGAGAGCGCGCCTATTTCTTTTCCCTAGAAGCCGATTGGCAGCTGGATAGTGAAGATCCGGAGTGGTTCATTAATGGAGTAAGGAAATCTACCTATCCAAATTTCAGCTACATTTTTATAGAGTCTGGTGAATACGAAGTTTGCATTTCTGTTAATGGCCCGAATTGCCAAGTTGACGAATGTATCAACTTATCTTTTGAAAATGACTGGTTCGATGATCCTGCAGATTTAGGATTGAATACCAATTTTCTATTTACCGGAAGTCATCTAATTGTGGAGAGTCCCAATGCTGCAAACGTCAATTACCGATGGGGGCTCGAATCAAGCACCCTTGGCTCGGTGAATGTTGGCGTAAGCTTAGGCTATGGAATATTTTTAACAGAAGATATTTGTAGCACTCGGATGTTGAGCGTTGTTATGGAATATAGTGAGGCGGGAGTTGAGGAAACTGTGACCTATGATTTTATGGTAAATCGTATTTGTAGCTGCAACACTTCATTTCCAGCGGGAAGTGCAGACGATTATATAAGTAATGTATACTTCAGTCACTCAGAAGATCCTTCTATTGGTGATTATTATTGGTGGTTGATCAATCACTCAACAAGCGATACCACCGTTCTCACTGATTCGAGTTACGACCTTGATTTGGAGTTGGGTGATTATCGGATTTGTTTGATCAGGGACGAACAATATTGTGCCGATACTTATTGCCGAAATATCGAAATAGATTGCGGTGCGAATTTGTATGTAGAGCCGTTTATGGATTATGACGGACTGCCGGATGGCGCTTTTATATCTTACTACATAGATAATGAGGATATGGATTACGAGTTTGAGTTGACAGTGAATGGTGACTCCATAAGCCTTGAAGAATTTCAATTATTCCTTTTGCCAGGCTATGACACCACTCTTTATGAGATATGTCTTTCTGCTGTCACAGAAAATTGTGCTGAAATAGAATGTGAGTCTTTTCAGCAATATTGCCCGATTGAAATATTTGATTATTATGAAAATGGACAGTTCTTGTTTACCCATAGTAATGAGGAATCGGACAAGCACTATTGGACGATTAACAACCAATCTGCTGGAGTTGATGATACGCTTTTTCTTTCCTACGATGATTCTTCCAGCTACAAAGTTTGCGTGAATTATGCAGGGCCTTGTAATTACTATGATTGCTACTTCATCAATTATCCTTGTTCGGTAAATCTTTATGAAACTTGGGAAGGTCATATCGATCTAAACCAACCAGCCTACCCAGGAACCTACACCTGGACCATCAATGAAGAAGCGGGTTCTTCGTTCGAAACAGATGTGATACAAAGCTATGAGGAGACGGGCTACGGTTATTTTGACCATATAGATGTGGATTGCGGGATTTTCGATGTTTGTGTATCATTTGTTTCAGACCCCTCTTCTTTTTTCAATCTTTGCGAATCACAAACTTGCTTGACGGTTGAAAACGTTCATCCCTTGTACGAAACCTGGGAGTTGTCCGACTCATCAACAGAGGGTCAAATAAAATTCGAATTAACTTCCTCATTAGAAGAGCCAGAGTTTGCAATTGTCGAGTGGAATCTTTTTCCGAGCGATGAGAGTCAGGGGCTTTATGAGAGTCTTTCCTTGGATTATGAGAGTAACACTATGATTTGGGAGCCCGTTTATATATTGAATCCTGAAATCGATTATGAAATCTGTCTTGATATTTATACTACTTCGCCTACTGGCATCTTCTGTGAAGAAACTCTCTGTAAAACAATTAAGGGCGATTGTCCGCCTTGTGCATTATGTGATCCCAACTCTAGTGAAAATTTAGATTGTATTTGTGAAGATCTAATAGTAATATATGAAGCAGACTGTCTTGAGAATTCTTACGATCTCATCTTCAGTTTTATATCTGAGGGCTCAGGAATTACTTTGACGAACCAATTAACGGGTACTGAAACGGCGCTCCCAGCAACAGGGACGCATACGATTAGCGGTCTCCCGTTTAATTCCCCATATGCTTATACACTGGTATTGAATGATGATGCAACTTGTAACTTCCTTGCGGAAAGTTCTATGGTCACTTGCGGAACCGTAAACATCGAATTGCTCAATTTCTCAGGCTTAGCTCGTGCTACGGAGAATTACCTCTCTTGGTCAACCGCTTCAGAAAACAACTGTGCAGCCTTCATTTTAGAACGCTCGGAAAATGGCCGTGACTTTTATCCAATTGCCGAACTAGACTGCGCGGGTGAATCCAGTTCAACTCAAAATTATGAATTCGTCGATGGAGAATTTTCTGGCTCGGTGGCTTATTATCGGTTGATTGAAAAAGAAGAAAGTGGAAGGCTTCAAGTGGTATCAAAAGTTATCGCAATGGAAAGATCCCAATCAATGAGTCTGTCTTTGCATCCCAACCCAGTTTTAGACATTGTTACAATTGAATTACCTAAGTCAGTTACTGAGTTTGAAGATCAACTACTGATAAGCATATACAATGTCAATGGTCAATTGATTAGTGAATTCTCGAAGCAAAAGGAGATCAATCAAAGATTGATCAAATTGTCAATGGAAGGATTAGCATCGGGAATTTATTACCTGAGTATCAATTCTAATCAAACACAAATGCATCAACGATTAGTAAAAGAATAGCCGTTTTATAATTGCATTTCAATAAATTAAATTAAATGCTTTCGACTACAATAAGTCAGCTAATTGTCGGAAGATATAGGGCCAATTAACGCGCTCCATTTCTATTTTGTCATCGCGGTCATTAAACAAAACGATAATGAGGTTCTTTTTT
>Ga0209828_1004173_pt1 | contig 10518 bp, 10 predicted proteins | sample MaitaG_FD_187429 | JGI IMG/M metagenome (GOLD analysis project Ga0209828, IMG submission 187429) | Marine algal microbial communities from Maine, USA - Maine_Asex2 metaG (SPAdes) (version 2) | ecosystem: Host-associated > Algae > Red algae > Unclassified | place: Maine, USA | collected 2015-01-05
AAGATGAATTAATGTTGAGCTGTGAGATTAGATAAAACTATTGGTAAAGGCTATAGTGGTTTTTTACATATTGTATGTTTTATTTTTTTAAGAAAAGATCGCCTTTACCTTTGGTTTAGCTTTCAATATTTTTACAGTTGCTTGATTAATTGGCTTTGCTTTAGTTCGCTAATTGTCTGGACTTTGATTTTTTTGATTAAGTGATGCTTGTGATTTTTATTTTGTTTTACTTGAAGTTGCGTAATTAATTGCGGTATTACGTTTGTTAAGATTGCCTTTATTATTGTAAAACCCGTTTTATTTCATCCGTAACAACAGACCATGCATCGTCTTCATCTGCCCATTTTGATATAGCCAACAAACCAGCTTTAGCATTACTTGGTATAGCTTGTAGAAACGACCAGCCACTATCTTTCCAATTGCTGGAAGGCTTAACTAAAATTGGAATTACAATACACTCCTTATTTTCATATCGCTCTTTTACAATTGGTAATTCTTTTTCATCAATAAAATCAGAGGCAAAGAAAAGATCACTAATTAACAGAAAAACAATATCTGCCTCTTTTAGATTATTTTCAATTTCAGCGTTCCAATTGCCGCCAGCTTTAATTTTGTGATCTGACCATACTTCTGCAATTCGCTTCTGCCGTACCAACTGTTTTAGTTGCAGCTGTAATCTTTCTCTAAATGCAATATCTTTATGCGAATAAGAAATAAATACTTTTTTTGGTTGATTCATTATTACGGTATTTGGTTTTAAATTTTTGAAACTAAAATTTTCGGCGAAGGCAATTTCATCATAGCCTTGTTTGCCATCTTTTGGGCGCACTCTGCCTTCGCCTTCTATTTCGTTTAACTCGTTTTCAATAACTTTTAATAGTTGTTGGCAATTTGGTGAAATTCTTATGTTAATACTTTTTGTTTTATAGTCTGCTTCTACTATAGCGTAAGAATCTTCTGCTTCGTAAAACAGTAAAACCCCATTGGCCCACCTTGCTTTTGAAATAGCAAATAAGCCTGCCTTAACAATAAAACGTTTAATGTAAATTTTTGGTAAAAACTGATATGTTCTTATTGTAATGGCTTTTTTCGAAATATAATACCGATCACAATAAGCCTCAATATAATCAGGTTTGGCTGGTAAAAATTGTGGAACTATAAAAGTGCGATCTTGAAATGGAGTACCGTATTTTTTATTTGGAGTAGTTTCTAAACACAATTCGCAGCTTAACATAAAGTCGATAAAAAGTTCTTGTTCCTTTTCTAAAAAGTTGCTCCAAACTGTTTTAATATCGTAAAAATCTAATGCTCCTTTTTTGTTTTTTAAGATACCAAAGTGATCACTTTCTCTATCTAAAACTTTATAAACGGCATTAATAGCCCAGGCTTGATCAATAATTATGTTGTTGCTGAAATAACCGCTTTTGTAAAAGAGTACGCCTGTATTATGCAAAAAATTTAAAACGGTATTCGTTGATTTTTTTATCCCTTCTTTTTCGCAGTAAGTTTCAAAAATTTGAAATGTAATTGTCTTTATGTTGCTCTTGTTATCTTGCTCAATGCGCTTACGAATGTTTACCCAACTTTTAGGTAATTCTTTCAGTAAAGTTGCCTTCAGGTCTTCATCGGTACTAAATAGTTTTATAATGGTATTTTCGATGGTATTAAACTGCCTGCTGGTTTTAGCCGATACCTGCAAAAAAGCTTTTACTTTATATTTTTCTTTATAGGCAGCTTGTGCGGGTTCGGGTATGTTGTATTGTTCATCCGTATCTTTATCTACCTTGTTTTGCACCAATATAATTGGACTGCCACCAGAAAAGTGATTGATGTATTCTAACCAATATTGTCTTTTTTCATTTTTATAAGATTTTTTATTGATGTAATGATGCGGCTCGGTTTGAGAAGCTGTATCCCAAACCAACAGAAAAACGGCTTTGGTTTGCATAAACATGCGGTGGGTGGCGTGATACAAATCTTGCCCACCAAAATCCCAAAGGGTAATGTCCAAACCATTGTTAGCAGCCTCGCAGGGTAAATTGTTGTTGGGCTTTAATAAATGAATACCGTGTGTAGAATCGTGTGCCGGGTTAAACACAAAATCATCTTTTTCAACAAAGCGTTTGGCTATTTGGGTTTTGCCCACATTGCCATTGCCGGTTAACAAAAGTTTAATGGCGTTATTGCTTGTTTTTCCTGCTTCTAAATCCTCCATGTAATTCAGTAAATCATCTAAGCAGTTGCCTCGTCCAATAATTGCTTCGTCAATATTTTCTAAAGGATTGTTACATAAAAACAGATCAATTAAGTTTGTTAATTTATTCAAAAATGACAGTTCAATTGTTGAAATTTGATTATCACTAAGGTTTAGAGTTTGTAGGCTAATCAATTTTTCCAGAAAAGAGACATCTGAAACTTGATTATAACTAAGTTTAAGCGTTTGCAGACTGGTCAATTTTACCAGAAAGGAGATATCTGAAATTTTATTTGAGCTAAGGTCAAGTGATTGTAGGCTGGTCAGTTTTACCAGAAAAGAGACATCTGAAATTTGATTTGAGCTAAAGTCAAGTAATTGCAATCTAATCAATTTTTGGAGAGAAGATATATCTGAAATTTGATTATTGCAAAGGTTAAGCTTTTGCAAGCTGGTCAATTTTTCCAAAAAGGAGATATCGGATATTTTATTTGAGAGAAGATCAAGTAATTGCAGGCAGGTCAATTTTTCCAGAAAAGAGATATCTGAAATTTGATTTGAGCTAAGGTGAAGTGATTGCAGGCTGGTTAATTTTTCCAGAAAAAATATGTCTGAAATTCGATTTGAGCTAAGGTGAAGCGATTGCAGGCTGATCAATTTTTCCAGAAAAGAGATATCTGAAATTTTATTTTTGGTAAGGTCAAGCGATTGCAAGCTGGTCAATTTTTCCAGAAAAGAGACATCTGAAATTTGATTATAGCTAAGGTTAAGCGATAGTAGGTTGGTCAATTTTTCCAGAAAGGAATAATCTGAAATTTCATTCATACTAAGATTAAGCGATTGTAGGTTGTTCGATTTTTCAAGAAAGAAGTAATCTGAAATTTTATTCGTACTAAGATTAAGTGATTGTAGGTCGGTCAATTTTTCAAGAAAGGAATAATCTGAAATTTTATTAAAGCCAAGGTCAAGCGTTTGAAGGTTTGTCAATTTTTCCAGAAAGGAGTAATCTGAAATTCGATTATCGCCAAGGTGAAGTGTGTGAAGGTTAGTCAATTTTTTCAGAAAAGAGACATCTGAAATTCGATTACAACTAAGGTTTAGCGTTTGCAGACTAGTCAATTTTTTCAGAAAAGAGATATCTGAAATTTGATTACAGCTAAGGTTTAGCGTTTGCAGGCTAGTCAATTTTTCAAGAAAGGAGATATCTGAAATTTGATTTTTTCTGTGCCACTCTCCATTTATTTGTAGTGCTTTTAATGCTTGTAAATTGCTAATAGAAGGGCATACATTTTTTATAAAATTTGCTTTGCCATAGTTTTTTTGGTAATCCCAATATCCATTACCCAATTTCAATTCTTCCAACTCGGTCAACTCAAACAATTCATCGGGCAGTTCTGTTAAACCACAGTTGCCGAGGTCTAATACTTTGGCATTGGTGCGTTTGGCTTCGGCTATTAATTGTTTGGCTAATTGGCTCATCGGTGTTGTATTTTTTTGTGTTAATATACCTGTTTTGGACTTTGATTTATAGGATTACTTTGATTTACTTGATTTTTCTTTTGTTGGGTTGGATAATTTTTATTGGCAGGATTTTTCTTTTGTTGGGTGTTTTTCGGGACTATGATTTTGGGATTGGTTTGCTTTCCCTTTCTAAACAATCCAAACAAACGTCATAGCGGAATTTTGTGGAGCTTGCGGAATAAAATATCCGCTATCTCTCTTATACGGCTTAATTAGTTTTGCCCGCAATGTTATCTGCCATTTTGCGCAGCATTTTAGGATGGTACGCTTCATAATTACCAGCTTTATATGCTTCGTAGCCCTCATTCAATGCGCTAAACAGTTCCTCCGTATTTAACTCTTTTTCTTGCAATAGCTGTAAAGCTTTTTGCATTACTTCATCAGCATCTTTGTAATGCCCTGTTGCTACTTTTTCTTTAACAAAATTTTCTAATGCCGGTGAAAGCGAAATAGTCATTAATCAAATATAGTGAATTTCAGGAAACTTGTCAAATCTGAACGTGTCAACTCAAACAACTCATCAGGCAGTTCGGTTAAACCGCAGTTGCCTAAGTCTAATACTTTGGCATTGGTTCGTTTGGCTTCGGCTATTAATTGTAAGGCTAATTGGCTCATTGGTGTTGTATATTTTTGGTGTTAATATACCTGTTTTGGACTTTGATTTATAGGATTATTTTGATTTACATGATTTTTCTTTTGTTGGGTGTCTTGTCTGGACTGTGATTTATAAGATTATTTTGATTGGCAGGATTTTCTTTTGTTGGGTGCTTAACGCATTTAATGTTCGGGTAGTTGCTCAATTCCTGGCAAAACAAAAGAAAAATCAAACTAATCCCAAAATCAAAAAAATCAAAGTTCAGACAAGTGCAAATTATTAGCTACATTTGATAGGATGAAAAAAGTACTCGTTTCAGAAGAATGTGATACATTTGTATTAAATTTAATAAATATAACGATAATATAAATGAGTAAACTTAAAACAGCAAGCGAAATATTAGATAAAAAATATGGTAAAGTGGGTACTGAAAGTAGAGCTAAATTTAATGAGGAAGCCTATGCTTATTATTTTGGAGAAATATTGAGAAACAGAAGAGAAGAATTGAATCTTAGCCAGGAAGAGCTTGCTCAAAAAGTGGGAAAGAAAAGACCGTATATTTCAAAGGTAGAAGACGGAGAAGATATTAGCCTTTCTAATTTGGTGCACCTTGCAAAAGTGTTGGGCTTAACTTTTGAATTAAAACCAACATAAATATTGTTCAAGCATCATCTTTATCAAACATAAGGTCTAATACTTTGGCGTGTTTCGTTTGGCTTCGACTGTTAATTGTAAGGCTAATGAATAATGCTGAGAAGTTTGTAAAACAAATAAAATCCTTATCTTTAAATAAAAATAAAAAATTTTTATAATCTTATGAAAAGATTAGCACTATTACTACTAGCATTGGCTTACTTACTTTTACAGCTTGCAATAAAGATGGTGAACCTAAAACCCTGGAAGAACAAATTGCCGATTGTGATTTTATAAACAGCAATGGTACATTTTCGGTTAATAGAAGAAGTATCGGCAGCGTTGGTTTGTTTAAGGTAACAGATAATATTGATAAAAATAAAACCACTTTTATTGCCTTATATGCCTGTGATGATACTGAATTGCATTTGGTACAAATTGGAGGATTTAGTGGTGACGGTCTTATTTTAGAAAATGGCACTTATAATCTTTATCAAGATGATGATGTTACACTTACACATCGGGTGATATAACTTCTTTTACACAAGGCTCAATTTCTGGTGGCTTTGCAGAATCTGGTACTATTACTGTAACGGATAATAGTGTAAGCTTTGATGTAGTCGCTTTAAATCCATTGACCTATTCAAATATTACATTGAAAGGGGAAGGAAATTTTTAAAACATCCTTACATATCTTTCACGCTTAGGCAGGAAAATAAAAATTCGTACTTAGGCTGTAGCGTGTAGTACTTTAGTTGTAGAATTTTAATATTGAAAGTAAATTTTCTACTCCAAAACCAACGGTCTGTCAATGTTTTCTTTTAACGAAATTAAGGTTTCGGTACGCTGCACGCCTTCTATACTTTGTATTTTGGTATGTAATACGTCCATTAAATGTATCGTATCTTTACAAATAATTTTGGCAAACATGCTATAAGCACCAGTAGTATAATGCAAGCTTAAAACTTCCTTAACGGTGTTTAGTTGTTTGGCTACTTCATCATATTTCAAACTGCTGGTTAAATAAATGCCTAAAAAGGCTTCAATATCGTAGCCTAGCTTTTTGTAATTTACCTTTAACTCTTGCTTTTTAATAATGCCTTCTTTTTCCATTTTTTTCATTCGTACATGTACCGTACCTGCCGAACAAAACAACTGTTTTCCAATTTCTGCATAAGAAAGCTTGCCATCTGCCTGCAAAAGATTTAAAATGGATTTATCCAAATTGTCGATTGTCAAATTGACCTGCTCTTTTTCTATCATAAATTAAACAATTTCTAACAAAAATAGTTTTTTTTAGATAAAATCTAAACTTTAACCGAATTGTTTAAATTATTTGTAAAAACATGAAAGTCGTTTTATATTTGCATCAGTTCTTTGAGTGAGTTATTACTCAACATATTGTAAGGTGACGAAATTGGCAGCCGTGCCCTCCTGTCTCGGGGGTGGAGATTGTGGAACAAATCGGCGGGGGTCAGGTAAATTTTTATTTACCTGACCTTCGTTTGACTAACTTCTCCTTGAAGGTTCGAATCCTTCCCTTACAGCTTTTGCAGTTTTTTATTTTCTGCTTAACAAAAAAATAAACGTGTTATTAACATATTGTAAGGTGACGAAATTGGCAGCCGTGCCCTCCTGTCTCGGGGGTGAAGGTTTTAGGGATAAAGCAAAAAAAAGTCAGGTAGTTTATACTGCCTGACTTTTAATTGCCTAACTGCTTCTTGAAGGTTCGAATCCTTCCCTTACAGCGCTTTAAGTTTTTATTGTTTCAAAAATTCCATATCTAATTATAGGTATGGAGTTTTTAATTTTAGGCCAATAATTTTTAAAGTAATGTGTTTTTTTAGAAGCGAAACCAATTGGCTCGCAAAAAAGGTACTCTTGTTATCCGCTCCAATCTTTTTGTTTTAAGCAAACTTCTTACCTAAATAAAAAAATAAAATCAACTAAAACAAAAAGGATTTCCGCTACTACCAAGGCTATTATAAATGCCGCGCAGCCCCGTTAGAAACCTACCTTAGTTCAGTTTTTTCAAAAATTAACTATTTCGTACCGCCTAATACTCTAGGTTCGTTCAACTCCCATACATAAGTATAATAATCTATTTTTTTATCAGTAGCAATATCTCTCGATCGGTAAGTATTAATAAAAGTAACAACATCTTTCGAGTCTGCTATAAAATGCTGGCCATACCATTTAAATATTTCCGAAAGTAAAACCGTATCACCAGTTTGCCTAATAAAATTAGGATTGTTTAAAGTTTTACGCGTTTGCATTTCCAATTGTTTGTCTAACATATCTGCCCTATATGCCATGCTCGATAGTTTTGGGCAACCAGTAGCCGCGCAAACTAAAGCAAAATGCAATTTCGCATCAGGGTGCATTTTGTATAAAAACTCTTTTTCTAAAAAATCTAAAGTCATTAACTCGCCACCAATGCTATATTGCTTTTCATTAAAAAAGCCTTTTACATCTAAAGGAGAGTTAATAGGGTAGGCATCTACTACCGCTTTTATAACCATAATATTATAGGCATTAATTAAAGCTGCTTTCTGCTCATTGCCTTTTAGGCTTTTAAAATTGATAGTGGCAACCATACTTACCAAGCTTACCAATTGCGCTGGTTGTTGCTTTATGGCTTTATAATCTACAAGTCCTTGGCTAACATGTTGTTTTAAAAATGCATCGGTTTGGGTGGTAAAGTCATTTATTTGAGCCTTAATACTTATTATGCTAACAAATAAAAACACAACAACTAACAAATAGGTTAATTTTTTCATTTTACTAAATTTATTACTTTGATAGATAAAACATATCACCGTTTAAAGGTAAAATAATCTTTTTAAAATTGATAAAAACATAATTTCAGTTGAATATTACAATAAAATTACTTTCTACCACCACATTTAACGTTACAATCAATAGCTTTGCAGGTAATGAGAAAATTGGGCATCTTAATAATATTATTATTTTTTTTAATTGCAATAGTTTTGTTTTATACCAAGCAACCTAAAAGTACATTAAATAAAGTAGAAAACGATTTTGCAATAGCTGATACGGCATTGATAGATAAAATATACATTGCCGATAAAGGCGACAAAGAAATTTTATTGCAACGCGGTTCAAACAGCCGTTGGATGGTAAATGATAAATATATAGTACGCAAAGGTGCAATTGATTTGTTGCTGGAAACCATTAAACGTCAAAAACCTAAACACCCTGTGGCAAACGCAGCACATAACAACGTTATCCGCAATATGGCCGGCGATGCTAAAAAGGTAGAAATTTACAATAAAGGAAATGAAGAACCTGTAAAAACCTTTTATATTGGAGGCACTAATTTAGATAAAAATGCCAGCTACATGTTATTAGATGGTGCAGAACAGCCTTATGCGGTGCATATTCCAGGCTTTACAGGCTATCTTTCAGGTAGGTATATATTAAAAGAAGTGGATTGGAGAGATAGAACTGTTTTCGCATTGCGAACAGAAAAAATAAAAAGCGTAAAACTTCAATATCCAATGAACCCTAAAAAGGGTTTTCAATTAAATGTAATTGACAATCAAAATTTTACTTTAAATGCTTTGGCAAACAAAAACGCCAAACCAATTCCTTTAAAAATTGCAGATGCTTTAAATTATTTACAAGCTTTTCGCTTTATGGCCTGCGAAGCATTTTTAGATGATTATAGCAGAACAGATTCATTACTTAAGCAAACACCTAAAAACATTTTAACGGTTGAGTTGAATGATGGCACTAAACAAAAATTAGATATATATTATATGCCCGTAAACAAAAGAAGTAAAACACAATTTGATAAAGAAGGGAATCGTGTAGACTATGATATTGATCGATATTATGCTACTGTTGGTAATAAAAAAGAAGTAGTGTTAATACAAGAGTATGTTTTTGGTAAGGTGTTAAACACATTTAACGAAATGAAAAGACTAGCAAAAAATAAAGGTGGCGTAAATAAGGCATCTAAAAATAAAAAGCCAATAAATAACTAATTTATGAAAAGAGTAACCGGCATAGGTGGGGTTTTCTTTAAAAGTGAAGACCCAGAAAAATTAAAAGAATGGTATAACAAACATTTGGGTTTACAAACCGATGCTTATGGTACTAACTTTATATGGCAACAAGCAGAAGATGCTACTAAAAAAGGTCATACCCAATGGAGTCCCTTTAAAGCAGGTACCAAATATTTCAACCCTTCTAAAAAGCCATTTATGATAAATTACAGGGTAGAAGACTTAGAAAAGCTGGTAACATTGTTAAAAGAAGAAGGCGTAACCATTTTAGATAAAATTGAAACTTTTGAATACGGTAAGTTTGTACATATATTAGATGGAGAAGGCAACAAAATAGAACTATGGGAACCCAACGACGAAGAATATGATAAAATAGTTGACGGCAGAACTTTTTAGAACATTATAATGCATAGTCCACTACAAATAAAAGCCTTTGGTAACTATAATATTGTAGTTGAACAAGATTTAACTGCTTTTAATAAATTTTTAAAACAAAGCAACTACTCCAAGTATTTTGTTTTAGTAGATGAAAACACAGCTGCCCATTGTATACCAATTTTACAAAATGAAGTAAATGGTATTACTATAAACATCATAAAAATAAAAAGTGGTGAACAATACAAAAATTTTGAGACACTACAATATATTATTGAACAACTGATTACTCACCAAGCCGACAGAAAAGCTTTACTTATTAACCTCGGTGGCGGTGTTATTTGCGATATGGGCGCTTTTGCAGCAAGTATTTATAAGCGAGGTATTCAATTTGTTCAACTGCCTACCACTTTACTAAGTATGGTAGATGCTTCTGTTGGCGGTAAAACCGGCATTAATTTTAATAGTTATAAAAATCAGGTTGGTACATTTACAAACCCACAATTGGTTTACGCTAATATCAATTTTTTAAAAACTTTGCCAGAGCGGCATCTAAAAAATGGTTTTGCAGAAATGCTGAAACACGGCTATCTATCTGGTAATTTATTAGATAGTATAAATATTTACGAATGTATAAATGTAACAGAAAAATTATCCCAGCTAATCTTCAGTTCAATCAATTTCAAAAATAAAATAGTAACAACCGATTTTAACGAAAAAGCAGAAAGAAAACAATTAAACTTCGGTCATACAATTGGCCATGCTATTGAAAGCTATTCTTTAAAAAACGATGGTGAAAAAGCAATCCTTCACGGCGAGGCAATTTCCGCAGGTTTTGTAATAGAAGCCATTTTGAGCATCGAAAAATGCGACTCAGATAAAAAAATAACGTCCAGAGCTTATTTAGATGCATTAGTTATAAGAGATCTCTACAAAATATTACCAGAAATGCACAATATTTTAATAGAACTAATGAAAAACGACAAAAAAAATAATGCCGGAGCAATTCAATTTGCTTTGTTGAAAAATTTTGGACAACCAGTTTGGGATGTACTCGTTACAGAAGCAGAAATAAAAAAAGCATTTATAATTTACAACCAATTAATAAATCATGCAGTATAAAATAACACACCCTACCAAAAAGGTAAATGCAGTAATAGATTTACCCA
>Ga0209828_1004177_pt1 | contig 10514 bp, 9 predicted proteins | sample MaitaG_FD_187429 | JGI IMG/M metagenome (GOLD analysis project Ga0209828, IMG submission 187429) | Marine algal microbial communities from Maine, USA - Maine_Asex2 metaG (SPAdes) (version 2) | ecosystem: Host-associated > Algae > Red algae > Unclassified | place: Maine, USA | collected 2015-01-05
ATGACTCTCGGTGGATACCGGCCGGAAACACAAGTGGCGTTTTCGCTGGCGGCCGACGTGAAACACCAACAGCGTGGCATGCAGTGTCTTGCCTGGGGCAACAGCGGAATCGCTGTGCAATCACAGGTTGCACCCTGGGTCAGATTCACCTACGGCGGGCCGAAACACTGCGAGGATTTCGATGTAACGACCAACGCAGGCCCCGCCAGGCCCATGCGCGCGCCGAGTGGCCCACCGGCATTCTTTGCGATGGAGTCGTGTGTGGACGCGCTGGCGCACGAGCTGCAAACGGATCCTGTCGCGCTTCGGCGCAAGTGGGAAGGTTCCGATGTCCGTGATGCCCTGTATGACTGGGCAGAGTCCATCCCGGAATGGCGCAACCGTGGCAAGGCTGGTGCGTCGACAGGACGCTTCAGGAGCGGCATCGGCTTCGCCATCGGCAACTGGTTCAATGCGTTTCACAACGCCACACGAGTCAAGATCAGCACCTCGCCCACGGGGCTTGTCGCGCAATGCGCCGTTCAGGATATGGGCCAGGGATCTCGCTCGGTCATCGGCAAGGCCGTGGCCGAGAATCTCGGTGTCTCGGCGCACGACATCCACGTCGATGTCGGGCGATCCAGCTACGTTGAAGGGCCAATCTCCAGTGCCAGTCGCTCAACTGCTTCGATCTTTCCGGCATCGATCGAGGCGGCGAGGATGCTCAAGCGCCGGCTTCTCGAACTCGCCAGCAAGCATTTGCAACTCACGTCTGCACATTGGGACAAGGGCGGGATCGGGCACGAAGGGGGCCATCTGTCGCTCGATCAGTTGATCAAGGAGCTTCCCCCTACCGATGTGCTCTCCAAGAAGCGCGGGGGCAACGGCAACCTGGATGTGCTGGGCCGCATGCCGTCAGGCGATCTGGGGGTCAGTGTACTCTTTCGCATGACCGGTGCTGTCTCCCTGGTGGCCGTAGATGTCGATACCCGGCTCGGCAAGGTACATCCGACAAAGGTGTGGATGGGAATGAGCGTCGGGAAGATCGTGAACCCGGAACTCGCCGATAGTCAGGTATACGGGGCTGTCGTTCAGAGCCTCGGTTTCGCACTCACCGAAGAGCGTCGCTACGATCCCTTGACCGGCACCCTGTTGAGCATCGGTCTGGAGGACTATCGGATACCCGGAATGGGGGATATCCCCGAGATCGATATCCACTACCACGAAGCCGGTTTCGAGAGGATGCGCGGCGGGGCTTGTGGACTATCGGAAATAGCGACACTGCCAACGCCACCTGCACTGGGCAATGCGGTGTTCAATGCAACAGGCTGGCGACCGACCGACCTTCCGCTCAGACCGCATCGTGTGATCGAACACCTGCATTCGAAGGGAGCTTGACATGTACACATTTGCCACATCGGTAGATCAGGCAATCGGCGCGACCGGAGAGTACCGCGCAGGAGGCACCGATCTGCAGGAACGATTGCGCGCCCGGACTGCCGGCACATCACTTGTGGATATTTTCGCCATCGAGGGTCTTGATAGTATCGATTTCACCGAGTCTGGCACCACGATCGGCGCCTTGACCAAAGTCGCTGCGATCGGTACGCATGAGCGACTGCAGCGCGACTATCCGGCGTTGACGCTGCCGGCGCAGACGCTCGGCACCCCGCAGACGCGCTACATGGCAACCGTGGGTGGTGTCCTGTGTCAGCGAACCCGGTGCACCTACTACCGCCATCCTGAACTGGGCTGTCCCAAGAAAGGCAACGCCGCTACCTGTCCTTCGCGCGAGGGCGATCATCATTTCGGCGTGTGTTTCGATTTTGGCCCCTGCGTCTACCCGCACCCGTCATCGATAGCTTGTGCCTTGCTGACCTATGACGCCACCGTGCAGATCAACGCTGATCAGTCGGTGTCGGTCGCCGAGCTAGTCGGTGACGGTCAGGATGTGCGCCGTGACCACACCTTGCAGCCCGGACAGATGATCACCGCGATAGAACTGCCACCCGCGACGCAGGGCGAGAAGGCAGCCTATGTCAGGCAGATGAGCCGCGCCTGGGCCGAGTGGCCGTTGGTTGAAGTGGTGGTTCGCTTGATCATGGACGGTACGCGAATCAGGGAAGCGAGGGTTGGCATCGGAGGCGTCGCCAACATTCCCTTCCGGTTGACCGAAGTCGAAGGGATGTTGGCGGATGTTGACGCAACCGATGAGAACCTGACGGCCGCGGCCAAGGTGTCCACGGCACGCTGCAATCCCTTGCCGAATACGCGCTACAAGGTGCCGATGGTCGCCGCCTGCGTGCTCGAAGCACTCGAGCAGGCGGCGGCGAATGAGAGTAGTGGACGACTTGCGCTTTGATGCAGGTTCGGCCTGCTACCACACGATCCGGAACAGGCGATTTTTCTCTCGGATCAGCTCATCGGCTTGTCGGCTCGAATCCGCGCATTCAAGCAAATGATCTCTTCGTCGTCGATTCAAGAAAGCCGTTCAGAGTGCCCGCTTCTCGCCGCTACCCGAATTTCGAAAGCAGGGTTTCGTTGAAACCGCCATTCGACAAATGAGGGCTATCCTGCCGTTCGCATGAACACGCGTTTCCCGATAAGGCTGGTCTCGACGACTGCGATCGTCAGTAGCCTGGCTCTCATTGCGATCCTGTTCGCAAGCTCCCGGGCGACGAACTCCATTGTGACCCGTCACGAGCTCACGCGCGAACTGACCGAGTTGCGTGGCCGTATTCTGCTCCGCGATGAAACCCTGACGATGTCTGCCCGGCTGGCCGCCGCCACTGGCGACGAAGACTGGATTCGGCGCTACCAGATGGCCGAACCCATGCTCGTCTCGGACATCGAAAAAGCGATCGAACTGGCCGACAGCGTACCTGTCGAGCGCGCCGCGAAGGCGACTGAAGACGCCAATTTTGCGTTGATCGACATGGAGTTGCGCTCGTTCGAACTGGTGCGTGAAGGACGTGCCGCCGCTGCGGCCGCGTTACTGTCGAGTTCGGAGTATGCGCACCAGAAGAGAGTTTACGGTTCCGGCATGCAGGCAGTGCTGGATCAGATCCAGCGGATCGACCGGGTTGCAAGCGAGGCGCGGGCGCGTCTCGTTGTCGTCATTACGGCACTCGGGGTCGTCGCTGTTTTGCTACTGCTTGTTGCCTGGACCGCCGTGCTGCTCAGACTAAGGCGCTGGCAGCGCGAGTTCGAACACGAACGCGCGTCGCGCGAAGTGGCAGAAGCCGCGGTCAAGGCGCTCAATGACGATCTCGAGCAAAAGGTGGACGAGCGCACAAAAGCGCTCGCGAATAGTGAAGCGCTGCTGACAAGACAAGCCAACGTCGACGGGCTGACCGGTCTTGCAACACGATCGCGCGGCATGGAGATACTCGCTGCCCAGCTCGAGAGTGCTCGGAAGAGCGGTGAGCGCGTGCTGGTCGCGAGCGTCGACATCGACGGATTTCGCTCGATCAATGAATCCTTCGGTCATCCGGTCGGCGACCGTCTGCTCATCGAAACCGCCCAGCGCCTGCTCGACCGCGCAGGCCCGGGAACCGAGGTCACCCGTCTGGGCGGGGACGAGTTTCTGTTGACACGTCCTTTACTGACTACTGAAGCGGCGGGCGGCACGACCAGTGACATCCGTGCAGCATTTGCAAGGCCCTTTCAATACCGTGAACGAGGTGCAGAGCTGACGGTAACCCCGAGCATCGGAGTGAGCATCGCGCCCGAGCACGGCGACGAACCCCGGCAGCTGCTTCGCAATGCTGACCTGGCGATGTACCTTGCGAAAAAGGACTGTCACGGTGGCGTGTTCTACTACGATCGGACCATCGAGACCACGCGAGCCCGTCGACGACAGATCGAGCGCGGGCTTCGTCGCGCGCTTGATGACGACCTGTTCAGGCTCCACTACCAGCCGAAAGTCGTACTCGCCAACGGACAGCTTGGCGGCGCGGAGGCTTTACTGCGCTGGAACGATCCCACTCTCGGTTTCGTGCCGCCCGATCAGTTCGTGCCGATCGCCGAAGAGAGTGGCTTCATCGTCGAGCTGGGCGCCTGGGTGGTCGACGAGGCCGCCCGCCAGGTCGCCGCATGGCAAATCGACGGGCATTTCGAGGTCAGCGTGGCGATCAATGTCTCACCCTTGCAGCTGCATCAAGGAGGGTTTCTCGACACCTTGCAAGCAGCGCTCGATCGTCACGAACTTGCACCGACAGCACTGCAGGTGGAACTCACGGAAACCTCACTGCTGCGCAACGACGCGGGAACTCAGCGCGTGATCGATGGCATCGCCGAGATCGGCTGCGAGCTCGCGCTCGACGACTTCGGCACCGGCTACTCCTCGTTGAGCTACCTCAAGCAATACCCCTTCGACTACCTGAAGATCGATCGAGCCTTTGTCGCCGGGATGCTCGAGAGTGATCGAGACGCTGCCGTGATCGATGCGATCCTCGCGCTGGCGCGCAGTCTGGACTTGAGGGTCATCGCCGAAGGCACGGAGTCGATCGAGCAATGTGACGCTTTGCGCACGCTCGGCTGTGACATGGCCCAGGGGTATTACTACAGCAAGCCGCTGCCAGCAGAGGAGTTCGTGCACTACGTCAACGATCGAAACGAAGGCGCCAGGCACGCAGCCTGACTGGCCTCATGGACCCATCGGAAGGACAAGCAGCATCCTGGGTTTCCGGGCCTGGAGTCTCATCGTTCGGCTGGCTGAGCTTCACGCCTTCGTGACCGTCAGGCCCTTCGCTCGAAACGCCTTCACCAGACCCGGGGAGGTCTGCCCGTCGACCACGATTCCACTTGCATCCTCGAGTGGTATGACCCGGTATGCGGAAGCTGCGCCGAGTTTCTCTTTCGACGCGAGCACGATGGTCTCGGCCGCGCTTCGTCCAAACGCACGTTTCACGTGCGCCTCTTCGAGATCTCCGGTGCTGAAACCCGCCTCCAGGTCGACGCCGGTCACGCCCATGAAGAAGGTATCGGCGCGAATGAGTGAGACTGCCTCGATAGCGCTCGCACCAACCGTCACCATCGAATGGCGGAACAGCTGACCGCCAACGATGATGACCGTGAGGTTTATGTGTCGCTCGAGTTCAACCGCGATGGTCGGACTGTGAGTGACGATTGTCGCGACCAGATCAAGTGGGAGATGACGGACGAGCTGCAGGGCCGTCGTCCCGCCGTCGATGATGACGACCTGGCCGGTAGTGACAAGCTTCGCGGCCGCTCGGCCTACCGCACGCTTGGAGGTAGTGGCGACCTCGCGGCGCGCGCTGAGATCGGCATCGGCGGCTGACGCGGGCAGAGCACCACCGTGTACCCGACGAAGCCGCCCCGCCCGCGCCAGCGCCCGCAGATCGCGCCGTATCGTGTCTTCCGAGAGGCCGAATTCAGTCGCAACGGACTTCGCAACAAGGCGTCCATCCTCTGCCAGGCGGCTGAGTAGTAACTCTTGTCTCTGACTTGTAAGCATGCAGAAAGAATACACGTTAATTCTTGACAGTGCACGAATTTGCACGTTTAATCGAATCTGATGAGAGTGAATCGAGCGCTCCCGGTCGCTCGACTTCGGCACAGACGCGAGGCGCAAGGCATGTCAGAACGAATTCGTATCGGAGCGGTCCGCACGCTCTCTGATGACTGGTACGTCTTGAGGAAGACAACGTTCGACTATCTTCGCTCAGACGGGCAATGGCAGACGCAGAGCCGCGAGACCTATGATCGAGGCAACGGCGCAACGATCCTTTTATACGACCTGAAGCGTAGAGCGGTCGTGCTCATTCGACAGTTCCGGTTTCCAACCTGGGTCAATGGCAACGCAAACGGGTTACTGATCGAGACCCCTGCAGGCCTACTCGACAATGCAAGCCCGGCTGAACGCATTCGGGAGGAAGTCGAGGAGGAAACCGGTTACCGTTCGGGCCCTGTCCGCCAGGTTTTCGAGGCCTACATGAGCCCGGGTTCCGTAACCGAGAAACTGTATTTCTTCGTTGCTGAAGTCCACTTGGGTGAGCAAATTTCGCCCGGCGGTGGGGACGCCTCGGAGGGCGAGGACATCGAGGTTCTCGAGCTGCCTTTCGACAACGCGCTGGCGCAGGTGGCCAGTGGCGAGATCCGCGATGCGAAGACCATCCTTCTGCTCCAGTACGCGGCTCTGCACCTGTTCCCCGAGTCGCAGCTGCGCCTCGATATAGCGGGAGATCGCTCTGCTTGAAGGTCATCGCGATACTTCGACCCTCATCCGCGATTTCGGTATCTGGCAATCGCGAGTTCATCAGTCGTGCCAACTCATCCCACGTGCACAGTCTGCTGCCCGGCACAAACAATCTTGATGCTGCACTTCGCCGCCGACGACACTGTGCCGTGTCCACGCGTCTGACAATCCAGTACGATCTACTCCAGCCGTCTGTTCGCACCAGGTGAACTCGTGTATGGCGTTCGCGGCAAGCGATGGCTGACAATGTCGGCAGGCATATGGGCTTGCTACCAACTGCCAGATCCAACCAGAAAATATCGCACCATGTCAGCTCTTGATTGGCACGCCGAACGCGCAGATCTGACCGATCTGTGTCTGCTTGATCGTGCTCCCGAATCCGCAGGTATTGATCTGGCCGCTGTCCGACGGTACCGACTCGATCGCGTTCGCTCTGAGATGGCGTCCCGAGACATTGATGCGCTCATTCTCAGTGACCCGGTGAACATTCGTTACGCCACCGGTACGCGAAACATGCAGGTCTTTTCGGCCCGGAATACACCATCACGCTACTTGCTGCTGACCTCCGATCGATCTGTGTTGTTTGAATTTACCGGCTGCCAGCACCTTGCGGACGGCTATGAGACCGTCGATGAGGTCAGACCTGCGTTCACGGCAAGCTTCGTTGCCGCGGGGCCCGGCATTGCCGCGCGTGAGCGGCGATGGGCGATCGACATGCACGACACACTCGTCGAACTGGTGGGTCGCGAGCCGACAGTGGGAGTGGAACGCTTGAATGCCGGCAGCGTCCTCGCGCTGGAGAGGCTTGGTGTGAAGCTGGTTGATGCGCAGGCCCCTGTGGAAATGGCGCGTTGCATCAAGTCGGATGAGGAAATCAAGTGCGTCAAGGCCTCTTTGCGTGCAACCGAGATTGGAGTAGGACGACTGCGCGCGGCAATAGAACCCGGGGTAACAGAGAATGAACTGTGGTCAGTGCTTCACCAGTCAGTGATTGCGCAAAATGCTGACTACTGTGAAACGCGTCTGCTGAACTCGGGCGCGCGAACCAATCCATGGTTTCAGGAATCCGGAACCAAGCGCATTCAGGCCAACGAGCTGATTGCTCTCGATACCGATGTCGTTGGCTGCCATGGGTACTACTCGGATTTCTCGCGAACATTTCACGCTGGACCAGATCTACCGACCGAACTCCAGAAGCGCTTGTACCGTACGGCCCATGAACAGGTTCAACACAACCTGCAGCTGATCAAGCCAGGCGTCACCTTCAGGGAATACGCAGACCAGGCATGGGATATTCCTGATCAATATTCAGAGAACCGTTATTACCTTTCCGCCCATGGCTGTGGAATGACGGGCGAATATCCGTATCTGTATCACCGTGCTGACTTTCCCGAAGCGGGATACGATGGTGTCATCGAACCGGGAATGGTCATTTGTGTCGAAAGTTACATTGGCGAGAATTCAGGATACGAGGGTGTCAAGCTTGAAGAACAAGTGCTGGTCACCGATACCGGCTGCGAGAACCTCTCAGTCTTCCCGTTCGAAGACGTGCTGTTGAATTGATGGATGTTCGCGGTTTCGAGTATTGACGATGTTGCGCGAATGCGTCGTCCACAGTGGGTTCAGCGCCTGACGGCCTCATCGCGCGCGGCGCTACCAGGTCCCGGATCGCCTGCCGAGTCCGATCATCACCGCGACCGCCGCTGTCCAGGTCAGCAGCACCGCACCGACGAATCGCTGGTACGCGCCGATCCACGCCGAGTCGACAAGAAGAAACGCCGGCGCAAGTCCAGTCCAGAGTAACAGACACACGACCGTCAACAGGGCCGCAGATCGATCTCGCCTCCAGAGCGCGAACGCGACGCAGGTCATCGCAAAACCGACACCGCCGCCAAGCAGCCACATCGGACCGCCGCTGGCCCCCGACTCGAGCGTCGCCGCCGGGACCGTCGCGAAATATCGGGGCAGCCACGCGATCAGTGCGGCGTCGAGCAAGAGAAAGAGCTGTGCACCTCGGGTGAACCGACCGGCACCGGAACGGTTCAGCAGGAACACGAACGCGAGGTGGCCAAGCGCAAACAGCCACAGCCCGAAGTGGAACGTGGCGGCGTTCGCGGTCTGGGTGAGCGCCCCGATCGGGGTGGACAGGGGATTGAGCCCGCTGGCGTAAAGCGCACCGAGGTGAGTGGCGAGCGCGGCTGTGCAGCCGAGAAGCACCAACGCCATGGCGGCGGTTCGCGGAAAGATCACGATCGGTTGAGCTGGTTTGTCATGACCCGATCATCGGCTACCTGATGCCCGCGGGCAAGTGCCGAACGGATTTCGATCGCCCTCTCGAAGGACACCGACGCGTCCTTACCTCCGTCGTCGGAATTCATTGCCCCGACAACGGTTCATCGCGGAGGACCTCGGCAAACAGCCAATCGCGAAAGGCGATCACCTTCGGTGTCGATCTGTGCCGTTGCGGATACACCAGGAAGTAGCAGAAAACCGTCTCCTCGAACACGGCCTTCGGAAACGGGCGAATCAGCCGCCCACTGGCCAGCTCGCCTGCGACGACAGAGTGATCCACAAGCGCGACCCCCTGCCCTGCAAGCGCCGCTTCGACCAGCATGCTGTCATTGCCGATACGCGGACCGCGCTCGGAATCGACGTCGGTGGCACCGGCAGCGCGCAGCCACATGCGCCATCCCGGAGCGGCGCTCGACTCGTCCGCCCAGCTCGAGTGCAACAGCGTAAAGGCTGAAAGTTCATCCGCACAGGTCAGCGATGTAGCGTTCCCGAGCAGCGCCGGGCTGCATACCGGAAAGACATCGATCTTCATCAGGCACTCGGTCACATGGGGTGGATAGGGGCCCCGACCGTAGCGAATGGCAGCGTCAACCCCATCGGATGCGAAGTTTGCCAGCCCGTCGCTCGCATCGATGCGGATATCGAATTCCGGATGCGCTTCACGCAGTCGATCCAGTCGAGGTACCAGCCAGCGTGCGCCAAGCGAAGGCGAGACGCTGACCGTCAGGAAATCGAATCGCTGCACCAGATGCATGGCTTCGACACCCGCCAGCAGCCGATCGAATCCGTCGCTGAGATGGGTCAGTGACGCCTGCCCCGCCGCCGTCAGCTCGATGGCTCGAACCCGCCGATGAAACAGCTCGATGCCGAGCAATTTCTCAAGGCTTCGAACCTGTTGACTGATCGCGGCCGGTGTCACATGCAGCTCCTCCGCAGCCTTCCGGAAGCTGAGGTGGCGGGCCGCGACCTCGAAGGCTCGCAGCGCGTTCAGTGGCGGCAGACCGACGCTCATCGTGTATTCATGAACGTCCTGGAATGAACAAGAAATACTTGTTCAATAGCGATGAAGTCATCGTTTGTCAGACCCTTCATAAGTCGGTCAAATGTCCTTCGAGCGATGTGAGTTTCGCCATTGACGGGAAAGAAATTCTACATCGACACTTCGCACTAGACCATAGAAGAGGAGAATTCCGATGGGCATTGGCTGGCTTTGGTTCTTCACACCTGCCGGGCAGGAGGATGTTCTACAGGCACGCAATGCCGAGCGCGCGGCCGCCGTGTATTCGCGCTGGCGAACTTTGTGCCACCTTGGCGCGAAGCTGATCGACCGGGGCACAGCGCGTTGGCGCAGGGCACGCCTTGCGAGCATCACACGCCGTGCACTCGATGAATTGTCGGCTGATGGCCTGTCCGATGTCGGCTTGCGTCGCGACGGCACAGGAGGCTTCGTAGCCTTGGAGGAGCTTTCGAGCGAACGGCCTGCACCCGCAGGATCGACGAAAACGCCACAACCTGCGTCAATGCCAAGCGCCTCTGTCGGTACCAGGCAGATTGTTGGGCACGCGGGGCTGGGCGGGCCGGTTTGGGACTCGGCTTGCCATCAGAAAGATCGGGCCGCATGAAGTAGCGATCTGACGGGGATTGCGATTGCGGTCGGCTGGGTTTACCCGGCCTGCAAGACGAGAGAGCCAGGCCAGCGCGAGACGTCGCCTGCCTGGCCCGCCTCTTCAGCTCGCTCGATGTCCTAGACTTCATGGTCGACACCCCACTTCAGGCGGAATTCGAGGAAGCGACATGACGACCTTCAAGGATCAGGTAGCCATCACGACTGGCGGTGCGCAGGGTATCGGTCGGGCTGTTGCCGAACGCCTCGCCGGCGATGGTGCGCGCATTGCTGTGTGGGACATCGACGCGGCGCTTGCCGAAAAAGCGGCGATCGACATCGGCAAAGGAGCCATCGCTTGCCAGGTGGACGTCAGTGACTGGGAAAGTGTCAGCGCCGCCATGGCGAGAACACTCGATG
>Ga0209828_1004181_pt1 | contig 10507 bp, 12 predicted proteins | sample MaitaG_FD_187429 | JGI IMG/M metagenome (GOLD analysis project Ga0209828, IMG submission 187429) | Marine algal microbial communities from Maine, USA - Maine_Asex2 metaG (SPAdes) (version 2) | ecosystem: Host-associated > Algae > Red algae > Unclassified | place: Maine, USA | collected 2015-01-05
CCATCAGGCTTTCGCGTTTGTGAATCCGCATGCGTTTCATGCGATCCGCAGAGTATGCGCGGGCTTCAATCAGGCACTGATATCGCTTTTGCTCTGGAATGTCCGGAAGAGGGCCAACCTTGGATTGGAGAAACGTTAACCATTGGGTGTGTTTGATGTACTGCGCAATATTCTGAGTCGTGGGCTTTTGTGGCTCTTTTTACAGTGCCTGCCAGCGCGTGAGTCCGTCCTCGTTTTTGGTGGTGAGTAAGTCGTTTAGAATGAGTTGAGTCTCGAGCGAAAGACCTTTGGAAATCGTGACGAAGAGGGTGTCTAACGTTTTGGCGCGGGCCCGATTGGCCAATTTGTTCAGCGTGCTAAACCCCGGTAGTTCGAAGGATTCCTTGACGAGAATTTCAATCATCGCGTCGATGATGTCAACCGGATTATCTTTGGTGGTAGCCATCGTGCTGGCGAAATCATAGAGCCATTTTTCATGCTCCTTGGTAGAGAAGGATTTGACCTGGCAGAAATGACGGACATGCTGTTTGATGCGATGCGACAACCGCTGAGAGGGATTGAAGGCGTTGTCCGAATCAAGGCTACATTCGCTGGCAATAAACTGGATAATCTGTGCAGGTATGGCAGCCGGGGGAAGGAAGTAACCCAGGCACTGAAACACTTTCAAATAGACGACGGTATCGAGTAATGAGGTTTGCGTGATGCGCTGTTTTTCTATCCATGTTTTTTCTTTTCGGGTGATCGAATACAGTCTTTTCAACTCTGCTGAGCTGAGAGAGCTGGCCAGTCTTGGATAAGTGGTGTCGTGAATTGCTGCCACAGTCAGTAACTCCTAAATGGGTAAATGAGAAGGATTTCTCCCAAACAGGGTGCTGACGCACGCAAAAGACGTTTAAAACCGCAGGAAACACCGAAAAATGTCATTCTAGAAACAGAATTTCAGGAAATTAATAGTAATTAAATCAAATACATGACCTGAATAAGTGTCTGATTTGTCAGGAATGGTGGCCGCCCCTCTGGGGGCTCTGAGGTCACCAGTCAAATTTTGATATAACGTCGATTTGAGCACCTTGTTGCAAATCGGTTTCATAATTTAGTATCATGAAACCGATATGTAACTTATGGTGAGCTCTATGTCAGACAACATCGTTCAATTTCCACACTGTCGCGCCGTCCGGCAGCCAAACCTATGGATTCGCGCATCCGGATTTGGGCAAGATGCAGGTCCATTGGTACAGCGTCGATACATCAGCTCGCTAACACGATTCAATAACCTCGGCAAACCACTGGTTATCGACTACCTTGATGGCATGGCGGGTGCAGCTGCCGCTCACTTTGTGGCTAATCCTTTGGCCGATTGTGCCTCGATGGCACGCCGCGTCAAAGATCTAAAACCATCCGTTGAACTTGCTAGAGAACCTAATGTTGGTATTGTGTCGATGATGAATCGCCTTACAAAACATGGTCAAATGAAAGACAAGATCCATCAAGCGCTCGAGCATCTCTTAGAGGAGTTGGGTCATGAGCACAGTCGTTATAAAACTGTCCAGCAACGTATTCAGCGATCGAGTAATGCAATAGGGAAGGAGGGAAGGCCATGAGCGCAAGTGCTATTGCACGATATATCACTGATTTAGAGAACGACGGTGGGTTAAGAGGTTCTGATATTGCTAATCTCGCTGATGTTTCTAAAGCGACAGTTTCTCGTTGGCTTTCTGGAAAAGCACAGCCTCAGCCCAAGAATGAAATCCTGTTATCGAATCTGTACTACATCGTTGGGCGGCTACTGGAGTACTACACACCTGGCGAAATCAGGTTATGGTTATACGCACCACATCCTCAATTAGAAGGGCAACGCGCCATTGATCTTGTCCACGAGGGCCGATCAGAGGAGATCTTGCAGATATTGAAACGTCTTGATGCTGAGGCCTATCTCTAGTGAGCGGACGTCGGCCTCGCGACTCTGATCTCATTGATGCATTGGAGCTGTGCGCGCCGATTGAGCTCAATCAAACACTGTGGCGGGTGGTTCACGAAAGCCGCGATCCGTGCCAATGCAGCAGGCCAGGAGGACGATGGGACGATGAAAGCATCGAGGTGTTGTACACTTCTGTAGAGCGGGATGGAGCAATGGCTGAAATGCACTTTCATCTGCGTAGAGGGCAACCAGTAGTACCGTCAAAGATTGCCTATAGATTGCACGAACTGCATATCACTATCGATGGTGTCATTGATCTTACTGATCGTCAGTTTCTATTGAATATCGGCGTGGATATGAGTAGCTTCGGTCAATTACTTTACGCCAATAAAGATCAGGAATACCAGCGAACACAGCAAATTGGAGAGGCTGCCCATTTTCTCGATTTCTCCGGAATACTGGTGCCAAACGCTCGATCGGATTGCAATAACGTTGTGTTGTTCTGTGATCGTTTTACACCCGACCAGCTTGATGAAATCGACGACCATGGCATCATTGATTGGAGCGCTTGGTGAGAGTTGCTGCGGTATTCGATGTTCTTGTGGTCAAGACAGTAGACAGGCCCTGCGTACCCACCTTTATCCCAGAATTTAGCATCAAACACGTTATCCGAAATTTCTTAGATCCGCAAAAAACAGTACTAGCTGGGGTTATTCAGAATTTCTTCTATCAACTGACTCTTGACCCCGGTTCAAACAGCTCAGTGTCCTGAAAGGCTATTGTCTGCCCAGCCGTAAGCTTGGGATGTCGGTGACTAGGTTGATGCTCGTGCACTCTCATAATCTCACCGGAGTGAATGATTAACGAACACGTATCTGAATAACCTTTGTACTGACTCCAAAGAGCATTTGTATGCTCACCTTGATCAAGCAAGCGAATTACTATCTCTAATCCTGACTCTGTAAAGAGGGAGTACTCGCCTAAACTGGCGGGCTTCATTGACTCTTGTACAGCTTCGCCTAATGTGCTGCCTATACCGCTTGATCTGATTGGCATTGAATTCGATTTCCATCTAATTTGATCGAAGCCAATTGTTGTTCTGTAGATGGTCAATCTATATTGCCTCCAATAAATGTTGCGATTAAGTCGGAAGAATATATTCGCCAACTACGCTAATGTTTTCAGGATCTACGTTTTGAAAATATTTTGGTCTTTTACCTTGAAATGTTACGTGTACTTTACTGTCATCTGTCTTGACAAATTTTAGGCTGGATATTTGATCAGCTACGCCCAATTTCCTCAAGCTGTAAATGTTTTGGAGCCGGGCCGCCTTCAACCACATCGATTGGTCTGACGCAAACCTTTCTCGCAGCGTTGCCAACGAACAGATATTGCGATACTCATCGTAGTTGACACCTAGCAAAGCTGATACTGGCATGTACGATTTGAAGTGGCCTTTCCCTGGTTCGTGCTGCTCGTGACCCATTTCTTCATTCAGAAAGACCTTCCTGGCACCAATCACAGCAATATCCAGCGGTGAGAATGTCCGCCCATTCTCACTATATGTGGTTTCGGAACGAGCATTATGTTGCCATGGTAGTTCGTTCAGCTTAATAGTGCAGCTTTCGGTGTTGTCTTGATAATTGGTTGTTACATCGAGTACGTACGCATGAAAGCACTTATTCTGATGGCCAAATTTAATTGGTATTTGTCGCCCCGATAGTTGCCTCAAACTTTCAATTTCAGCACTTGCTATCGAATCTGTGGAGTTAATTGTCAAAATAACTATGACGTTTGACTTGGTTAATTCTGTCACCTCAAAGAAATAGTCATCCACCATGCAAAGGTTTCCACTATCGTCGATTTCAAGTAGAGGGTTTCCCAGAAATTGATTGGCTTGCTGAATTGTTGTAGGTGTTGAAGACCGATCAGAGTGATGCCTTAATATAAGTCTTCCAGCCATGTGCCCGAATTGCATGGGTTGTTGTTGTAGGTTTAATGCTTCCAGTTCACTAGATACGAAGTCATGAAGCGAGTTGGTAGTTATCTCACCATGCGTATTTGCTGCCGCACCAGCAAGCCCGTCTGCAACTGCTTTAGTAAAAAAGCCGTGTTGCCTTGCGGTATCTTCATATGCGTATTGCGTTTCAGTACATGCAGCGTAAATCATCTTTCCAGTTCCACCGGAAATAGCAATATCACGTCGAAATATTTCTCTTGCGTCGACCGAAGATTCGGACACGTCTCTTGGAACTACACCTCCACTGTGACAGAAATCCAAATAAACCAGCACTCGGTTTGCATCACATTGATCAAAAAACTGTTTGAGCTGAGCAAGAGGAAACGCCCATTCTGTTGCAACGCCACGCTGCGAACTGTAAGGCACAAAATAGTAGTGGTCGTGTTCCACCATTCCATGTCCTGCGATATACACAAAAAGCTCGTCGTCTGCGCTTGCTGAAAATATTGCCTCAAGCTCGTCGACTATTCGTTGTTTTGTCGCTTCTGAGTCCAGAACGGTTATAAGACTGCTTCCAAATGAGCCGCCTCCACCAGATAGCAAAGACGCTATATTGGCTACGTCGTTGGCCACGCCCGGTAAACTAGACAGAGTGGTCCCATAGTCACTTATTCCGATACAAAGAGCTCTTTTCATTTTGCTTGTGACCGTTCAGTTCAATCTATCGTACTAAGATATCAGTACCACTTTTTGATTCAGGCAAGGTCATGACTATATATCATAACGTCCTTTATGATATTCAACAAACGCTGGCAGGGGAGGTTGGAACAGTACGTTCCTGACTGCTTGCAACGTCATCGAATTTATAATGACTGCAACATATCGATACACTCTACTGCATGGCAATCACTGGAAAAGATATCCTACAAAAGGCAGCGTTATGACGAACACACCTTGCTGATAGTCTCTTTCATTTTTGGCCCAAAGCCCTTTACGCCATCGAGTTGTCCATCGGACAGCGCATTGCAAAGTGCAGCTAAGCTATCAATGCCGAAGTCCTGATACAGCATACGAGCCGTTTTAGCACCCAGACGATCAATGGTTGTAAGCTCCAGCACCGTACGAGGCGGTGGAGGTCCGTATTGATCATCATCAAATTTCACCGTGGTTCCAGTGGTGACAATTTCTTCCAGATATCCTGTGATAATGCCACCGATGCCGGGTAGCGAATCAAGCTTATTTTGATCAGCAAGTTTATCAATTGAATCAGGCCATCGAGATATGGTATGTGCTATTTGTGCGTAACGTTTGGCATGGTCTTCAGGATAGCCTCCGATGATCAAGTACTCACCAAGACTCTTCATAATGGACGCAACTTCATCGTTGCGGAGCCATCGCTTCCGACCTTTGTCATCTGTGTATGATTTTTTAGGCATGAAGGTATAACTGTCACCGTATAAATTCATTCTTAGAATAGTGAGTGCGCGTGTCAGCCGTAAGGACACCTGCCAGGTAGCGCCGGAAGTTGATTAATACCGTTATCATCGCTGTATCGCTAAACGGTAAGGCTACTATGCATCAGCTACAGGCAAAAGACTACGATCGGTGGTTGGACGAGCTCAAGACGCTCGTCAAGTCAGCGCGCATTTCGGTGGCCCGATCCGTTAGCCGTGGCCAGAACGCGCTGTACTGGGAGATCGGTGAACGGATACTTGCGACTCAGGCAGAGCTTGGTTGGGGCGAGGCGGTAGTCGATCGCATTTCAAACGATCTAAAAACATCGTTTCCCGGCGTCACCGGGTTCTCTTCACGGAATCTGCGCGACATGAAACGGCTGGTGAGCACGTACTCAGACGAAGCAATGTGGCGACAGATTGTCGCCACATTGCAGAGTGATGAACCTTCTTCGGCAAAATGGCGACAACTTGTCGCCAAATTCGACGACGGTGTGGAGGCGACGATTCGAGCGCTGGTTCTGGAGGTGCCCTGGGGCCAGAATCTGGCCATCCTCAATAAGGTCAAGGTGCCCGAGGCACGGCTCTTCTACCTGCTCGCAACCGTCGAGGTGGGCTGGATCCGTTCGGTACTATTGAATCAGATCAAGGCCAACGCCTTCGAACGAAGCCGAGAGGCCGGCAAACAGCACAACTTCTCAGGTGCATTGCCAGAGGCATTGGCTGCACAAGCTGAAGACACGCTGAAAGGGTCCTATGATTTTGGCTTTCTCGGCATCGAGAATGTTGCTCTGGAGCGCGAGAGCTGGAGGAATGCCTGCTCGACAGGCTACGTGATTTCATACTAGAGCTCGGTTACGGATTCTGTTTTGTCGGACGGCAGTACCGGCTGACACTCGGCGAAAAAGATTACTTCATCGACATGCTGTTTTACCATCGTTTTCTCAAGTGCCTAGTCGCGATCGAGCTCAAGATCGGAGAGTTCCAGCCCGAGTTCGCTGGCAAAATGGACTTCTATCTGAATGTGTTGAACGACAAGGAACGAGCTCCAGACGACAATCCGTCAATCGGCATCATTTTGTGTGCTGAGAAAAACGCTGTTGAAGTCGAATACGCCTTGCGATCCAAGGGTAACCCGATCGGCGTTGCCGACTATCAGTTGCAATCTCGTCTGCCATCCGATCTCAAAGGTAAACTGCCTTCGGCCTCTGCGTTGAAGAAGGCCCTCAAACTTGATTCGCACTGAAGGGTACAGTGAAGCTGCATGATGACCATACACTGTCGGGTATAGGGGCCAATATATGGCAATTGATCAAGTATCTGAAAATGCCAATCTAACAACCAACCTACCGTTTACCATTAAACACGTTATCCGTAATCAATTGAGTAATGCATCGCGTCGATCTGTTGGCAGTGAGTATTCCGAGGTTTCTGTAATACTACAGAATGTAGGTCAACTGTTTTGACGCTCTACGAGGTATATGCGGCTAATAGTGGTTGAATCAGTTACAGAATCTGGCTTCACGAGCTTCAACTGCGACTGATTTTAGACACGTCTGCAATGGCTTGATTTTTTTAGAAGCGAGTTAGTGCTATATCCTTATCAAGCCTCTTACGTTTGTCAGAAACAGAAAATGTCATCAAATTTCCAATGGAAAAAACTCCGTCACTATGTATACGCGTATGTCGATCCTAGGGACAATTCGATTTTTTATATCGGCAAAGGAACAGGAAGCCGTGCTCTTGCACATATGTCAGATCAAAGTGAGTCTGAAAAATCGGCAAAAATCGCCGAATTGGTCAAACTAGGTTGTGAGCCAAGAATCGAACTTCTGAGATTTGGTATAGAAACAGATGCGGAAGCCAAGCGAATTGAAGCATCATGCATTGATACAGTCGGAGTTGATAAACTGACGAATATCATAAAATGGAAAGGTTCAAATGGTTCTGGCAGGAAAACTATGGACGAAGTATCCGCAATTGTCTCGGCCGAAGATGCCCACATAAAAGAGCCAGCCTTACTCATTAGAGTTCCACAAACATTCTATTACGGTATTGATGAACTTACATTGTATGAAATCACTAGAGGCACCTGGAATCGACTTCCTGCCGGATACGAAAATGCGAGGCTCGCGATGCCTATATATGATGGAATTATACAAGAGGTCTACGAGATAGCTGGTTGGTTTAAGTCATACTCAACTCAATACTTCACTCGAGATTTTGTTCCTACAGATGATGGGCGGCAGGAGTTTGTAGGCCGAATTGCAGATGCAGGCCATCGGAAAAAATACAAATATAAGTCAATAGTAAACACGACGCAAAGAAGCTATGGGGGTAGCATTACACCATTGAATTTGGCAATGATCTAGCGGGTTATAATTACTCAGTGTGTTGGAGATACTACCACCCTGTGACCATGTAAAACATCTGCCAGGCAGCAAATACTAGGTAGTCAGCTAGAACATGCTTGTCCCGATTTTTGTGATTCAAACACAATGTCTCTTGGAAATTGGATATGGCTGCTTTGCGGTAATCTTGCCGGTTCTGATACGTCAGTTGAGCGTGTCCTTACACATATTGGTAAAAGCAGGGTAGGGAGGGGCCTAATCTGTTACATCCGTATTAGTACAGATTTTAATGCCCTCTCTGCCACAGCTACTGGTATGTCATCCACGGTAAAGAATGGTTAAGCCAAGATGCGTTCAATACGCCTAGTGCTGCTCTTGATGAGATCGAACGCCATCCCTTCCTGGAATATTGACTGGAGGAAGGGGGCAATCGGGCGGCTTAGCTACCGGCTTGAATTTGTGCCTTCTGGATTGTTTGGTGAGTCTGAGGCAAATCGGGGAAAATAGCGATATGTTGACCGATAGGGCTCCCAGGCCGCCAGTGCCGGAGTAAGTTCAGTCTCGGCATGAGATATGGGTAAAAATCCGCAACCTTTGTTGGTGTAACAGATTGTTTTGAGAATTCGGAGCTCATTGATATTAATATATGATTTACTTGTGAGTGTGCTATAAGTAAATTACGTTTTACATAACAAGGTATGCACATGGAGATCCCTAGCTCGGATCTGTTCGCGGTTCTGCAGGAGTTCAACCCCTGGTGGCGCGGAGTGCCACAAGACGATCTGCCGGATTGGGAGCGGACGGTGAGTGACGCCATTTGGTCGTGGTGCCAGGACAGTCGTACCAAACGTTCTCTGCTGCTCACAGGAGCCAGACAGGTGGGTAAGACAACGGTGCTCCGGCAGGTCATTAGGCGCCTCATCAACGCTGAGGTCGTGCCCGGTACTGACATCCTGTATGCCACGTTTGACCATCCGTTGTTAAAGCTGGCTGGGCTCGAGCGCACGGTGCAGTCATTTAACGAGCTGTACCCGGCAACCCCGGGTCGTCAGCGGTTTCTGTTTCTGGATGAAATTCAATACGCGTCGAATTGGGAGGTGTGGTTGAAACACCAGGTCGATTTCCATCCGAGAGTGCGGATAACGGTGACAGGCTCGGCAAGCCCTCTTCGCGATCGAAGCACCGAGTCCGGCGTCGGGCGATGGGAGACCATTCCACTGCCGACGCTGTCATTTGGGGAATATCTGCGCCTGCGTGATATTTCGGTATCTGATCAATTGCCTACCTCACAGTCGTTTAGAGATCTGTTTGATTGGAGTCCGGCAGAATTAGCAAAAGTGGCAAAGTTGGCGCAGCCCCTGACATCACATTTTCACGATTATCTTCTCAGAGGAGGCTTTCCGGAGCCAGCACTGAATGAAGACTTGACTCGCTGCCAACGGCTGTTACGAGAAGATATCGTCGACAAGGTGTTGAAAAGAGACATGACGGCGCTGTATGGCGTGCGCAGTGTCCTTGAGCTGGAAAAGATATTCCTGTATCTGTGTTACCACGATGGGGGCATTCTTGATATCTCGACGCTGACGCAACAGCTGGACGGGGTCAATCGCCAAACGGCACTCAATCACCTTGACTTGTTTGATAGCACACACCTGATCTACAGGCTCAAACCGTACGGGTATGGCAAGGAAATTCTAAGAGGAAAAGACAAAGTCTATCTTGCCGATGCAGCTTTGCCTGGTGCCGTTTTGCTGTTGGGTCGGAAATTGTTGGCCGATCCTCAAAAATTGGGAACTGCAGTCGAGACCGCGTTTTTTAAACATGTTTTCACGCGCTATTACGGCTCAACACCCCGCTTCAGCTATTGGCAGGACAAAAGAAATCGAGATCTCGAAGTGGATCTTATTGCTGAGATTGGCGATCGCATTGTTCCATTCGAAGTGAAGTATCAGGACGCGGACACGTCGATGAAACGATTAAAAGGGCTGAGGTTGTTCCTGGAAGAACACAAGGTAGAACATGGCTACGTCATAACGCAGCGGTGGGATGATTTGAAACTGATTAAGCCGCTGTCTGCCATGCGCGGTCGTGAGCGTGATGAAATCGATGCCAGTATCCTTGCTATACCAGCACCACTAGCGTGCTATTGGCTGTCGGGTGGATCTGCATCGTGAGAACAGATAACTTGTTGGCACGTTCCGCTTTGGCTGCGGACGCCTTGCAAGAACTTACCAGTTTCCAGCTCCACTAGTGTGTATCGCGAACAGCACAGAAAGGGGTCCCTTTTGGGGCGGCTGAAAAGCATCCAGCTTCAAGCGCAGTAGGGGAGGGAGATCACGTCTCAAGGGAGGCTGACGCGCTTGGACAGCCAGCCACCGATGGCATAGCCAGAATTGAGCGTCTCGCAGCTGCAGAGAGATCTGTCAGGGAAGTGTGGCGTGAGGGTTGATTGCTCGGCTCTTGAAACGTAAGCCGACAATGGTGGAAGGATAGGGCGAAAATCAACTTGAGCATCAAGCAGTAGGTTAGAACGACAAAGCCAGTTTCTCGAAAAAAGTGAAATGTGAGGCACTTCTCTTGACGAATTTAATGGTATCATATATGTTACCGATATACTGTTGAGCCTGATGACCTACAGAGCGGAAGATTACGAGTTCAAGCTCGATAAAAGCCGGTTTCGACAATGGCATGCAAAGCTGCCAGGGAAAACCGCTGCGATCATCGATGTCGCTGTTCGAAAGCTTGAGTTCGGCAATTTTAATTCAGCGAAGAACATCAAAGACGGTGTGTATGAGTGCTCGATCGACACGGGACCAGGGTACAG
>Ga0209828_1004184_pt1 | contig 10501 bp, 9 predicted proteins | sample MaitaG_FD_187429 | JGI IMG/M metagenome (GOLD analysis project Ga0209828, IMG submission 187429) | Marine algal microbial communities from Maine, USA - Maine_Asex2 metaG (SPAdes) (version 2) | ecosystem: Host-associated > Algae > Red algae > Unclassified | place: Maine, USA | collected 2015-01-05
CTACTTGCGTGAAGGCGGCGATGAGATCGACCGCGAACTGACCGACAGCCACTTCGATGGCCCCTGGTTCCGCACCGGCGACGTCGCTGCGATTGATGGCGACAACAGCTTCGAGTACATCACCCGCATGGGCGACGTCATGCGACTGGGCGGATTCCTCGTCGCGCCAACCGAGATCGAGACCGTGCTGACGCAGTACCCGGGCATCGCCCAAGCCCAGGTGGTAACGGTCGGGTTAGAGCGAGGCGCTCGGCCAGTAGCGTTCGTGATCGTTGACGAAGGCGCATCGGTCGATGAGCCAGCGGTCATTGCGCATTGTCAAGAAACGCTGGCGCGATTCAAGTGCCCGGTCAAGGTGCTGGCCATTGATGCGTTCCCGGTGACCGACGGCCCTAACGGCGTCAAGATTCAGCGAGCCGAACTGCGTCGCATGGCCGAGCTGACGCTTACGTAGGCGTCAGCCCGCATTCTCGACGACGTTGATGACGTCGGCGCGGCGGGTGGCGGCAAGGCTGACGTCGGGCAGGTCCGGGTTCAGGGACACCATCCATACGGGAACAAAGAACATGGCGTCGTTGTCGGGTAGGCGGGTGGCTTCGTAGCCGATGTTTGCCGAGGTGAGGTCTTCGCCGGCGCGCTGATCAGAAGCGCTTGGCGCCAGCAGCGGCACCTGGCCGACCTCGACGGCTTCGACGAAGAACCCCGAAGCGCTGCGCACGATGTTGTCGGGTCCACCGACCGAAGCGACAAAGCGCAGGTCGCTGGGAACTCCGGCGATGAGCAGTTGTCCGGTAAACCCATAGCAGGCAGGTTCATCGTTAGACGCCGGAGCTGTGGTGTTGCGCACCGCAAGGCTGTCGCGGTCGACACCCATCGTTTCCCACACTGCGTAGGCCGCTTCGCGCGCCGCGTCTTCGGTCATATCTGTTGGCTCGCTGGCGCGACAAAGCTGATCAGCGCGTTTTTCTTCGCTGATGTAGCCCCAAGACAAAACGTTGTCGGAGCCGATGCTCAGACCGGAGTCGCCGGGCCCGTCGTAGCCCCATTGAACCTGCGTGCCGAAACGATCGGTGCGGTTATCGCGGTGCTCGCGGTCGGTGTATTGCCAATCAACGGCCTCGACGAGTCGAGCTAGTTCGGCCCCGTGGTCGATATCGCGTTCAGCCAAACGCCACACCGCGGCGGTCTGCCCAGTTGGTTCAGCTTCGTTCACGTCACTCGAAGAACAGCCTGCGGCCAAGAGAAGCGTGGCAATGGCAATCGCAACTGCTGCATGTTTCACGGGCCATCTAACGCGTTGGGTGGCAGAAAGTCGCCGAGGCCCTCACCTTGTGCCGTGTCCGAGCGATCTCGGCCGAAGTCGTCGAGGTGATTGAACATTTCAGGGTCGGTGTGCATCTGTTGGAACAGGTTCGAAATGTACCACTGGCGTTCATGCCAGTCATTCCACTCGATCGCACCGGTGCCGCTTAGGTCAATGCCATCGCCGCTGCCCTCGCCCTCGAAGATCGGTCCATTGGTGCTGTTGAGATGGTTCCCGTCGCCTTCCTCGGCCCACACAACCGGAGATATGTCAAAGGCGTCCATATTGCTGCCAGCCGGCGGATCGTCCCATCCACCAATCACGTCGAGAGACACCTCATTGCCGCCCTGCCACCCGACGTCTACCGTGAAGTCGCCAACATTGATTTGCTCTTGGTTCGGGTCAAAGTCGGCGATTGGGGTGCCAATCAACAGATTGTTTACGCCCGGACGGTTCGGCACATCGTGGGCGACAGACACGCTTGTGTTCACGTTGTCGATACCGATGTCGAACCCGATCAGCGACGTTGCAACAGCTTCATCGCCGCCAATAAGCGTTGCGGCCGGATCGCCAAACCAGCTACGCCAGTTGAGTGTGCCGCCGTTGAGGTCGGCAAGATCGCCGAGCCACTGGTGGGCTCCCGCTTGCTCGAAGGTCGCCAGCTGAAGGTTTCCGGTATACACGAGCTCTTGGCGAGTCGTTGGATCGGTCTCGGTGAGCGCGGCCGTGTAGCGAACAAAGCCGTCACGCATGTCTGCCATGCCGGGCCGGAACAGAGGATCGTCTTCGCCGGGCAGCGCGTATTCGTTGAAGAAGTCGTTCACGGATTGAGGCGTGATCTCCGCGTCGGCGGGAAACTCCTGAAGCCATGCGGCGTAGGCCGGGGCGATGGTTCCAAAGATGTACTGGTTGCCGTCGGCGGCAGCTTGGCGGTCACCGTCGGTAGGTCCGACGTCGATGAACCACCAGTCGAAAGCGCTGAAGTCACCGGTGATCGGGCCGCGCACGCCGTTTGACGCGTGTGGCGCAAACATGATCCAGTTCGCTCCGGAGTGGCCGGCAAGTGTCGAGTCCAGTGGGTCGCCGAGGTGGCCGTTTAATCGCTCGTTGGCCCGTCGTGCGTTCTCCGCGTAGTACGCCGTGATCAAAAGGTTTCGCACGCCGCCGTCAGACTCTGGTAGGTGCGCAACAAACATGGTCTCTTCGATAAACGAGTCAGCCCCAACGAGGCCCGCACGAGCAAGCGCCCGCAACGCATCGTCGTCGAAATCACCGATTGGATAGCCGCCAGTCTTTCCGGACAAGTCATCGAAGGCCGTGTCTAGGGAAGTAACAAATTCGTAGGCCTCTTCGGGGTGACCAGCGAAGGCATGCCAATTGACTGCCTCAGCTACCGCGACGTCGCTGATATCGCCGCGCTCGAGGGTGATTGTTCGCAGGCTTGCCATCGTCGTGCGAGCCAATTCGAGGTCGGCCACCGTCAATTGCTCAGCGTCGCTCCCCCTGACGCCGAAGACGAGCTCACGGAACTCGGGGTTGTCTTCCAAGTAGCTCAGAGCTTCTTGGAGCTCGGGACGCAATCCGCCCCCGTCGACGTGCAAGCCCAACTCGTCGAGGGTCAGTTCACCGATTCCTTCGTCGCGCATCCACTCGGCCACGAGGCCGAGGGCCACGTCACCAGCGGGAGGGATATCTTCTTCCGACCGGTGCAAGGCATCGAGTTCTTCGTCGGACCATCCCTGGTACTGCTCGTTGCCCGTCGGCACGCGCAGGCCGCTGCCCTCGCTCACGTCGGCCGAATCGACGGTGATTTGTCCCTCACCTAAACGGCTGACTGCCGCGTGAATCTTGCGCAGGTTGGCATCGTTTGCCGCCCACTCTTCGATCAACAGAACAGCTTCGGTGCTTGCGGTTGATGCGACCGCAAGGCCGGGTTCGCAGCGATCGATTACCAACTTTTCGTAGCGGTCGAGAGACTCCGCCGGGAAGGTGAGTCCGTTGACGATGCCGTCGCTGTTCCTCAGGTGATCAGCGACATCGTCGAGATGCATTGAAGTTGTGCTCATATCATCATCGATCCTGGTGGTGAACTGACGTACAGGATGTTCATGTCCGGACCCGAGCGGTAGTAATGCGCGAAGGCGGCCTCAGTCTCATAGTCATCTCCGGATGGCACCGACGGAGATCGCGGAATGTGCACCGTGCCGCTCGTCGGCGGATACACCACGACATCGTCGGGCGCGCTCGCCAGCGCCTGGTAGTAGCTCATCAACCTGGCGTGGTCGTAGGCAGCCTGCTCCCTTCGCGCTTCAGTGAGTAGAGCGTCGTTCATTAGCTCGACGGCTGTCGTCCACGCCGCCGCCCATTGGTCGGCGCACGATCGAAGTGACTCGATCGTCAGCCCGTGCTGAGAGTCTTCCGCTTCTCTGCGGCGGCGATGATCGTCGCCATAGGGCCCCTGGAAGCTGTCGGCTGCCACCGCGATATCTCGGACTCTCGAGCGATCGCCGCCCTCGGTCTCAAGTCGCGTCGCCAGCGCCACGAGACGACGAGCGAGTATCAGACTGCCTTCAAAGTCGAAGACGGGACGGGCGACCATGGGGCCAAGATACGGAACAAGCCCAGGCCTGACTAGGGGGAGTGGTCCCCCTGAGGAGCGCCAAGTCCCCCAAGGGGCTGTTCGACAGCGCGGTGACTTGAAGATCGCTGGGGCGCCGAGTTTGGTGTGGATCTGGTTGCAGACGTCGGGGTTCAACTTGATTCCTTAGGCAACCGCACCGAGGTACTGCGCCTCTCGATTGGTGTCAAGTTGACCTAGTTATCGGCGACCTAGTTATCTCGGTACCGGTCATCTACGGTTGACCCATGACGGATCTAGCGCCAGCCCCAGCTGAGACTCACCCGAAACGAGCCGAGCTCGTCGAGCTGACGCAGCGCTCGATAGCGCACGCGCAGGCGAGCACGGCGCCGTTGGCCGACTCGGTAAAGCAAGTCCCAGCCTCGAACTACGTCGACGCCGACCGGTGGCAACGTGAGATGCAGCAGGTCTTCGCTCGCGTGCCGCTGGTCGCTGGATTCTCGTGCGAGTTCGCGCAACCAGGTGCGTGGCGGGCCCTCGACCTCGGCGACGTGCCTGTGCTGATCGTGCGCGATGACGAGGGTGCCATTCGGGCGTTCGTCAATACGTGCAGCCACCGTGGAGCCCAACTCGCCGAGGGCCACGGTGTCGCCCGACGGTTCTCGTGTCCGTATCACGCGTGGGTCTATGACACGGGCGGCGCGCTGGTCGGCATCCGTGATCATCACGACTTCGGCGAGATCGACATGGACTGCAACGGCCTTACCGAACTCGGCTGCGACGAACGGGCCGGCATCGTGTGGGTCTCGCTGGCGACCCTTAACGGCGAGACCGACATAGACATCGACACCTGGCTGTGCGGCTACGACGACTACCTGAGCGCGCTGGGTATTGCCGACGCCTCGTTTGTGGCTCGCCAATCGGTCGATGGCCCGAACTGGAAGCTGGCCTATGACGGCTACCTCGACTTCTACCACTTGCCGATCTTGCACAAGAACACGTTCGGCCCCGACTACGGCAACAAGGCGATCTACGACGCGTGGGGTCCGCACCAGCGAGTGTCGTCGCCCGATGAGCGCACCTTGGCGCTCGCCGAGAGATCAGCCGAAGAGCTGACCCTTCGCAACCTGACGACTGGCGTGTGGACGATCTTCCCCCATGTATCGATAGCGCGCTTCGATGCTGGCGTTCCGTTGTTCATGATCTCGCAGTTGCTGCCCGGCGACACGCCCGATTCGTCTCGCACGACGCAGCATTTCTTGGCGGTCGAAGACCCCACGCCGCACATGGAGACGATCGAGCAGCAGATGAAGTTTTTGCTGCACGTCGTGCGCGACGAGGACTACTTCACCGGGCTGCGCATCGGCAAAGCCTTGGCGACCGGCGCAAAGGACCACGTGATGTTCGGTCGCAACGAGGCCGGTGGGCAGCGGTTCCACGGCTGGGTCGACACGCTGCTCGACGCCGAAACGAATGCTGACGCCGCAGCGGCATTGGTGGCAGCCGAGAGCCCCGTCTTCCAGCGGTAACAAGCGGGCGGGCCAGGCGCGTGTGCGTCGGCTCCACGTTCTAGTCTCTGGCGTGGCTGCCCCCGCCGTCGTGCGCAACACCGTGCTGGTCACGACCATGGTGACAACGGCATTTCAGTTGTTCGTCTTGGCGGTACTGGCCAGCGTCTTCATTGATGAATTTGGGTTGAGTCGATTTGAGCTAGGTCTGATCGGCTCGTTGAACACCGCGGTTGGAGCGGTGACGGCCCCGGGCACCGGTCGAATCACCGATCGCATTGGGGCGCGGGCTTCGGCCACCGTCGCTCAGCTGATTGCGGCTCTCGCGTTTGTGATGATGGCGGTCGCGACCAGCACGCTGATGCTGGTAGCCGCGACAATCGTTGTCGGTGTGCCCCAGGGTTGGGGCAACCCCACCACGAATGCGCTCATCGCGGAGCGGGTCGCTGCTGGCAAACGCGGCGTCGTCACCGGCATCAAGCAGAGTGGCGTGCAGGTCGGCATCTTCCTTGCTGGCGTAACGCTGCCCGTCATGAACGAAACGATGGGGTGGCGGGCCGCCATGTGGATCTACGCAGTCGCCTTCGTCGCCTCGGCGATGTTGCCGCTGCTCATGCCAAAAACGCCGCCTCCGCTCGAGGTTGCGCCGGGTGGTAGGGCAGAGACCGACGCGGAGCGTGGCGTCGGCCGGCCCTACGACATGCGAGCTGTCTGGCTGATCGCCCTCTACGCGTTTCTGATGGGCGCAAGCGCCGGCGCAATTTCTCGGTTCCTGCCGCTATTTGCCGAAGAAGAACTCGCCATGTCAAACGCCACGGCCGGCCTCGTGCTCGCATTGTCGGGCTTCACCGGCATCGGCACTCGCATCATTGCCGGCCGCATCGCCGAGCACCGCATCGCTCCGTTGCGGTTTCTTGCGATCCTGGCGGTCAACGCCACGTTCACCGGTGCGCTGTTGCTGTTTGCCGTATCGGTTGGTGCTTGGTCGCTGTGGCCGATTGCCCTGCTGTTCGCCGTTGGCCACTCGGCCTGGAACGCGGTCGCAATGCTGGCGATCATTCTGGGCGTTGATCCCGCGCTTGCTGGTCGAGCGTCAGGAACCGTGATGTTCGGCTTCCTCGGAGGTCTTGCGGTGAGCGCTCCGGTTGCTGGTCTCATCATCGATCGGGCCGGCTATCAGCCGGTATGGATCGTGGCGACGATTCTCACACTGTTGGCAGCAGCGGTTGCCCGGTATGCCGATCGCCAGTAGATCTGGTCACACATCGCGATCTAGGGTTGGCAATGGCTCAAGTGATGACGTTCGACCCGGATCACGACCCCGACGAGATCGCGGCAACCATGCAGCGAGATGGCGCGGCGATCATTCGCGACGCGATGTCGCCCGACGTGCACACCCGAGTAGCGACCGAGCTCGAACCGTGGATCGACCGCACGCCGTTAGGCCGCGACGATTTCACCGGAAGACAAACTGGCCGCACCGGTGCGCTGGTAGCTCGCAGCGCTGCGTCGAGAGAGCTCGTGATGGACGCGCAGGTTCTTGACCAGGCCAGGCGCTTCCTCGACCCGTTCACCAACAAGATCCAGTTGCATCTGACCCAGGTCATCAACATTCACCCCGGTCAGGGCACGCAGCCGTTGCACCGCGACCGGCTGGCATGGGGTGGCTACATCCCTCGCGAGATCGAGCCGCAGTTCAACACGCTGTGGGCGCTCACCGATTTCACCGAAGAGAACGGCGCGACCCGTCTGGTTCCCGGCAGCGTCAGCTGGCCCGACGATCGTCGGGCCGAAGCTGACGAGAAGACCCAGGCGGTCATGTCGGCAGGCTCAGTGCTGCTCTACACCGGGTCGGTGATTCATGGCGGCGGCGAGAACCGATCGAGCGCCGACCGCACCGGCATCAACATCACGTATTGCCTCGCCTGGTTGCGCACCGAAGAGAATCAGTTCTTGTCATGCCCGCCTGAGATTGCCGAGGGTCTCAGCCCCGACCTCCAGGCGTTGCTCGGCTACACGATGGGCAACTACGCGCTCGGCTACTACAGCGACCCCGCCGAGATCCCCGATGGCCTCACCGACATTCTTCCGCCCGAGCGCGCGGTCGGTCGGGCCCCGGCCCGCGACAAGGGCAACTCGTTCGTTTCCTGATCTAGCAGAAGTCACATGTGGGATGAGCGCTACTCGAACGACGGCTTTGTGTTCGGCACTGAGCCGGCGGCGTTTCTCGCTGCGCAGAAGGGTCTGCTGGTCGCCGGCCAGCGTGCCCTAGCGGTCGCAGATGGTGAGGGCCGCAACGGTGTGTTTGTGGCCCAGCAAGGCCTCGACGTCACGACGATTGACGGGTCCGAGGTGGGCGTGTCCAAAGCCCGCTCGTTGGCGGCCGACGCCGGGGTCTCGATCGATCAACAGGTCGTCGACGTGCTGACCTACGAATGGAAGCCAGATGCATTCGACCTGGGTCGTCGCAATCTTCATTCAGTTCGCGGGCCCTGCGGCTCTGTCTTTTGTGCGACCAAAACCACGTCAGAGGTGGTTTTGGTCGAAAATTTCGTTGCTACAGGTCTCGGAGGGCGGCCATGAGTTGGGGCAGGTCGGCGCCGCGGGCCATGATCTCGTCCATGCCGCCAACGACACCCGTCAGGTTGGCGAGCACGACGTGCTCGAGCCCGTTCTTGGCGTAGCCCTCGAGTTGGCCAGCGATCTCTTCGGCATTGCCGACGAACAGCACCTGCTTGACCATCTCGAACGGGATCGTCGGGGCCAGGTCACGTAAGTCATCGGCGTTCAGATCGTGAATGATCACGTCGATGAAGCCCTTTGAGTCGTTGCCGAGCGGGTGTTGCATGCCGTGCTCTTCCCAGATCGAACCCATGGCGAAGAGCCCGAACAGCTTGCCAAGTGGCTCGGCTTCGAACATCTCTTCGGCTCGTTCTGCGCTCTCGGCAAACAGCGTGAACGGCAGCAGCGATGCTTCGGGAGCGGGGCGCCCAGCGGCTTCGGCATGTCCTTTGATCACGTTGAGCTTCTCGCCGTACTCGTCGGGTGACATCCACCACGCCGGGATCCAGCCATCGCCATACTGACCGGTCAATCGCAACATACGCGGCCCGTGGCCGGCGACCCAGACCGCTGGCTTGCCGCGGCCCTCGGCCTCGAGCGGCAGACCCATGCGACCCGTCGGGTTACCCGGCATCGCGCCCGTGTCGAGCAGCGAGCGCAGCTCGATAAGGCACTCTTCGAGCAGCGCAACAGGCTTTTCGAAGGGGTACCCGAATGGCAGCAGGCTTTCGGCTTCGCCCGAGCCGATGCCAAGAATGAACCCGCCCGGAATCAGGTCGTTGAGCGACAGGGCGGTGCGGGCAAGGTCGGCGGCGCGGCGCCGAGTCGAGTCGGTGACCGAGATGCCATAGGGCTTCGAGGTTTGTTGCCCGACCATTGCGCCATAGACGAAGGGGTCATAGAACGCGTCGGGGTCGGCGGCCATCGCCGACAGCGGAGTGTCGGCCCACAGACCCGGGTGGAACACGCCCAGGATGTGATCGGGCGCCCAATAACTGTCCGCGCCCATCTCCTCGTAGATCGGCAGCATCATGTTGGTGCTGTCGTAGGGGAACTGTGCAGGCAGGGAAATGCCAACCTTCATAACGCTCCTTAAAGCGGGGTAGATCGTGAGCGATGAATGACTAGGTGTTGTTCTTCATCCACTCAGCGGTTGCGACACCCATCTTGGCACCGTCGTAGCCAATTCGTTGCGTGGGTTCGATTTCCATTACGAGGCGCCGTGGCGAGTCGAGGAACTGAACGAACTGCTCAGCTTGCTTGCCCGGACCCCGCAGCGCTTCCGCGAAATCGGGGTAGAACCAGTCCTTGACCTCGCGGCTGTCGTGCAGCGTGCAGATGCCCTTGTAGGTAACCGCCTTGTTGCGAGGAAGCGGGCTGCCAGTGCTCGTCACCACGATTGCGCACCGAGGGTCTCGCTTAATCGCATACATGCGGGCCCGTTGGCTGCTTGCGGTGAGCCAGAAGCGGCCTTCGCGCCAGATGTAGGACATGATCACGCCGACCGGCCAGCCCTCTTTGTTGGCCCAGATAAACGTGCACTCGTTGTGCCCGAGAAGCAGCTCTTCTTCGACGTCGTCGTCAAGGCCGAATTTGGTCACGTCTTCGTAGGTGCCGTCGCTCATGGCCGAACGGTAGTCGTTTGGCCTTGGGCGACCAATTGCCAACGTCGTCGAGCCCAGTACTGTCGAGCTATCGCCTCTACCACTCAAGCGCCTTGCGAGAACGCGGCAATGAATGCACCAATGAATGCGCCAATGAATGCAGTAGTTGTTCTGCTTGACTCGCTGAACCGCCACATGCTCGGGTCCTATGGCGGCACCGAGTTCGCCACCCCGAACCTCGATCGATTCGCCGCTACCCAGGCCACTCGATTCACGAGTCATGTGACCGGTTCGTTGCCGTGCATGCCGGCCCGCCACGACATCTTGTGCGGCGCGCTCGACTTCCTGTGGAAGCCGTGGGGCTCGATCGAGTTGTGGGAAGAACCGATCACGCGAGTGCTGCGCCGCCAAGGGGTAACGACGGCGCTGGTCACCGACCACCCGCACCTGTTCGAGACCGGCGGCGAGAACTATCACACCGACTTCGACGCGTGGGACTACCTGCGAGGCCACGAGGGCGACCCATGGCGAACGCACCAAGACATCAGCTGGGTAGGCGCCCCAGCGATGCCGGCCAAGCGAGGTGGCTGGTGGTACAACCGGCTCTATGGCATCGATGAGTTCGAGCGTCACTACGACCTGAGCCGCACGTTCTTTCGCGCAGAGCCCGAGTATCCAGGTCCGCGCACGATGACGGCAGCGGCTCGTTTTTTGAACGACGCGGCGCAGCATCACGATCGGTTCTTCATGTTCGTCGACGAGTTCGACCCGCACGAACCGTTCGATACCCCTGAACCTTGGGCCAGCCGCTACCACGATGAGCCCTGGGCCGAAGACTGGATTATCTGGCCGCCCTATGCCGATGGGGCGATCACCAAAGGTGACTTCACCGAGGCCGAGGGGCGCCAAGTCCGAGGCAACTACGGTGCCAAACTCTCGATGATCG
>Ga0209828_1004185_pt1 | contig 10500 bp, 9 predicted proteins | sample MaitaG_FD_187429 | JGI IMG/M metagenome (GOLD analysis project Ga0209828, IMG submission 187429) | Marine algal microbial communities from Maine, USA - Maine_Asex2 metaG (SPAdes) (version 2) | ecosystem: Host-associated > Algae > Red algae > Unclassified | place: Maine, USA | collected 2015-01-05
GACTACCTCGTGCAATCGGCGGCGTTCGTGATCTTCGAACGCTCCGCTGGCTGGGATCCCACGGGTGCGCTGCCGTGGACCTGGGCCAACCGGGCAATCCGGGCCGAAGTTGTTTCTTGGCTCGGCCATCCCTCGGCTGAGCTCAACGACAGCGACATCGACCTGCGCCAGGCATACGCCGCTACTGCCGGTGCAGGAGCCGACGTCGACTTCGACGAACTCGCCGCCGATCACCCCCTGATCCGGGTGCTGGTCCAAGCAGTGCGCACAATCGCAAGCCCACGTGATGCCGACGTGCACTTCCAGTACCAGGCACAGAAGAGCCTGCGTGACCCGTCACCGGCTCATACCGTTGGCGCCATGTTCGACCTGACACCCGCCAACGTCCGCAAGATTGACCAGCGGGTCCGCGGTCGGCTATCAGCGCTTGTCGTGAACGATCCCGAATTCGCAGCGCTCGTTCGCGTCGCGTGGGTTGAGGCGTGCTGACGATGCATATCGTCGACACCCCTGAACCCACGGCCCCAAGCAGCGCCGCGAGTAGCGCCGCGGGTGAACTTCGTGACGTCAGCGATCAGAGCGTTGTCACGCCCGATCGCTACAACACCAATGTGACCACGTTGACCGAACGAATCGCCATTCGGCTAGCCGCCGACGGCGCCGAACATCCTGTAGCTGCCGCGGTCACCATTGCGGTGCGCGGCATGCTGCGCCTGGAACCCGTCGACTACGCCGACACCCTCAACGTCGCCCCGGCCGACCTGCGAGCACTCGAAGCAGGAACCGTGCCACTGGGCGACCTGCCCGTCTCGCTCTGGCAACTGGTGCATGAACACGGCCTGGAACCCGTCATGCTCGTCGACCTTGACCACCAGCTGCGCGGAAGTCACGGCTAACACCGACAGCTACCTAGACATACGAATCATGAAAGCAGTACACCATGGCGCTCGACCCCAAAGCCGTTCAGTTCAACGGCCCCGAAGAACTACGCGAACTATGCCGCATCATCGCTGGCCGCCTCAACTCCGCCAATCGCATCGCAATGGGCGGCTCCAGATTCGCCTTCGAAGTCTCCGACCTGTTCGTGCGCCTTGGCGAAGTATTCGAAGAAGCCGACGATGAACTCTTCGCCCAGTTCGGCAACGAATACAAACCAGCAACGCTGACCAAGACCGAACAACGCGAGAAGCTGATCGAACTCCTCTTCCCCCTGTAGCGGCCGGTGGGTGGGGTGCTGTGACTCAGACCTCAGCAGCGAGAGATGCAATGAGCGCATCGAAGGCCTCGGGCGTTTCGAGATGCGGGGCATGTCCTTCACCCTGGCAATGTGGGATCCCGAGAGAGGTCAGGCCGCCGGGCACTTGTATGGTCCCGCCAGCGACCCTGTGTCGTTCACCTTCTTCTACGACCAGGCCAACCCGTCAATGCTCGCTCGCGCTGACAACGGTGTGGTGATTTCGACCGACGAGATTCGCAGCGCTCTGCAATCCAACAATGTTGATTCGCAGCGTGAGGCCTTTGTGGTCCTTGATCGCATTGGTAGGTGGAACACAGACCCTGAACTTGCACCAGATCTACTCGAACTACTCAATGGTGGCCCCACAGCGAACACGGAGATCAGCGGGCTCGCTGCGACCTGGCTTAGCTCCATCGAGAAAATTCACACGTACACGTGGCGCCCTCAATCTGCCTTCGTTCCTGAAGACCCAGCCGACGAGGGCCAGGTGTCCCGAGTCCGGGCCAACTGGGAGCTTTTGCTCGGCTTGGCTAGCGATGAGCTTGAGCCGGCCGCCCTCACCTATGACATCGTTGGTCGTTACGACGAAGAACCCGACTGCACCCAAGATGACTGGGACGACACCTGTGGCCTCTCGCTCACGCTGCAATGCAACGGCGTTGCGTACTGGAATCAAGGCAACGAGATCGTGACCGGCACGTGGACCGTGACCGACGCACGATTCATTATCGAAGGCAGCCCGCCAGAACTCGGCGAGGTACTCGGTCAGACCGTCGCTGCCACCGAACCTGTGAACTCGCTCGGCAATCTCACCAAAAGCGGCGGGAACTGGTGTGGCTAGGCAATAGTCACACTCCATAGGTGATCGACCCTCGGTGTCACCCGCGACCTGTCGCAGTCGGCGTCATGGCACAACAGCGCCGAACTGGGGTGTCGTACCCCACCACTAGCTTCGAGCTATGAATACTTGCGTTGTAACTCATATGAGTTCCGGCTAATGTCAGCGATATGGGAAGTCGAGTACACCGACCAGTTCGAAGCATGGTGGAATACCTTGTCGATTAATGAGCAGCGCCACCTAGCGCAGGCGGTCGAGCTGCTCGCCGAGTACGGGCCCAGCCTGGGAAGGCCGTTGGTCGACACGATTTCGGGCAGCAGGCACGCCAACATGAAGGAACTGCGAGCGAGCACGACGCGCACGTTGTTTGCGTTCGATCAACGCCGTGCGGCGATTCTGCTCCTCGGTGGCGACAAGTTTGGCAAGTGGCGAACATGGTACGACCAGGCAATCCCGCAAGCCGATGCTCTGTTCGACGAGCACCTGCGATCCCTCAACGATCAGGGTTTGATCTAATGGCTACTCGAAAATTCAAAGATCTAGCAGCGCCTCTCTATGAAGATGCCGACTCCCGGCAACGCATGGCCCACATTCGCGCCGATATGGAAGCGGAGCTCGTTGCCCACCACCTCGGTGAGTTGCGTCGCACGCTCGGCATCGATCAGGTCGATCTGGCCGATCGTCTCGGCATGACGCAAGGTGGTCTCTCTCGTCTTGAGCGCTCCGCCGATCCAAAGCTCTCCACATTGCGCAAGTTGACCGAAGCACTCGGCGGCACATTGCGCATCGAGGTCACCGTCGGCGACCGAGTCTTTCAACTCGCACCCGGCTAACTGAGGCAGTGGAAGCGTTTGTCAGCAAGCCTCGCGTGAGACCAGCCCTAAGCAGACGTCGCCTGGCCCGCGCCGACACCAAAGCGGAACTTGTCGGCGTAGCGAAACCCGCCGTTGTCAAGCCGTGCCCAAAACTCGCCCGGCGGTAACGGCTTGTCGAACAAGTAGCCCTGACCTGAATCGCAGCCCAGCGACTGCAGCGATGCCAGCTGGTCCGTCGTCTCGATTCCTTCGGCAACGGTGTGCTGGTTGAGCTGCTTGGCGAGCTCAATGATCGTGCGCACAATTGCACGTTCGTCGGGGTCAACGTTCAGTCTGGCAACGAACGACTGATCGATCTTGAGTTCGTCGATCCGCAGGCTCCGCAGCCGGGCCAACGACGAGTAGCCAGTTCCGAAGTCGTCGATCGATAACCGCAACCCAATCCGTTCAAGTTGCGCGAAGACATCGATCGACGTGTCACGGTCCAGCAGAATCTCTTCCTCGGTGACCTCAAGGATCAGCGAATCAGGATCGCTGCCGTGCATATCCAGCATCGCTTTGATCTGACCCGGAAGCTTGCAGTCAAGGAAACTCACTGAACCCAGATTTATCGCCACGCTGAGTTTGGTGCCAGCACGTTGCGTTGCGCCCAGGAAGCTGATGCCCTTCTCGATCATCTGGTTCGTAAAGGTCTGATACTCACCAGCAACGCTCAACAGTGCCAGAAAGCGATCCGGCGTCAGAATGCCAAGATCAGGGTGCCGCCAGCGTGCGAGCCCTTCGACCCCAATGAGCTCGCCGGTCGTCAGGTCCACCTTGGGCTGGAACCAAAGTTCGAACTCTTCATTCGCCAGCGCGTCACCAATCCTGGCTGACAGCTGGAGGCGCTCAACCGAGTGAGCATCTGGCACCGGGCTGTACACGGCGAACGATTCAACCGATGCCTTCGCCTGATACATCGCAATGTCAGCGCGCTGCAGCAGCAGGTCGCCGTTCTCGCCGTGCTCCGGGGCCATTACAATCCCGGCCGAGGCGCGAATAGCGAGACGCAGGTCGCCGATCTGGATCGGCTGATCGAGCAAGGCCATCAGCTCGCCCGCAAACCGCTGCATCTTCGCTGCGTCGAGTTCGCCAGCTTCGCCCACAACAAGTATCGCAAACTCATCCCCGCCGATCCGGGCGCTCAGCTGCACATGGCCGAGCGAGTTGCGGAATCGGTCAGCCAGGCGCTGCAGCACACGATCGCCAATGTTGTGGCCCAGGGTGTCGTTGATCTCCTTGAACCCATCCAGGTCCATCAACAACAAGCCGACCACCTGGTCTTGCTTCTCAGAATGGAGAAGAAGGTCGAGTTCGTTCTGAAACATCAGGCGGTTTGGTAGATCGGTGAGCATGTCGTGCTCGGCTTGATGCCGCAGCGCTTCGCTGATCGCATATTGCGCGGTCATGTCCGTTGCCGCACCCATCAGGTTCCCATTGTGACCAACTCGAATGAGCTGGCGCAGCGTGAGCGACCGGCCATCTCGATGTCGGAACATAACCGTCGTCTCGTCGCGATGGCCAGCAGGAACATCTTCGGTGAGCCGCGCTGCCACCCGGTCATGTTCTTCGGGAATCACCATCTGGCGCCATCCGAGATCAAGGAGCTCTTCAGGCGAGTAACCCACGATCTCGTCCGTGTTCCCCGCAATCGACACAAGCTCACCGGTCGCAGGATCCGCCTCCCAAAAGAACGTACGACTCGAATCGATGAGATCGTCGAAGCGCAGATCTGTCTCGGCTTGTTGTAAACGCCACTCCTTTGACCACGCCCGAGTCGCAACCGTTATGACGACCAGCACCGCAAGCGGCAGAAACCATAGATGTTCGCCGGTGATCAGCGCCGAGATGCCCAGAGTAAGCGCCGCACCACCAGCGAGAAACACCGAGTCGGGCCGAGGCTGAACCGCTGCGGTCGCGATCGTCGACGCCGTGATGAAAACGAGCGCAGCGACAAAGAGCTCGGGGATGGCGATAGCGACCGCGACCGCACCAAGGACCTTCATTGTTGAGTTGGCGGCCATCGCCCACTCGGTTGAGACCTGCGACATCGCCACCATGCCCGCCACGACGGACCCGGTAATCATGCCCGAAGCGACCAGCCGCTCGGCCCACGAAATGTCGACCGGTAGAACGAGCAGCGCAATCACGACAAGCACCGGCGATGCCAGACCACCAATATCGAGCCCTCGTGCTCGTTCCGCCTCGACGCGCGCGGCAACGTGCGAACGTGCAATGCCTGGCACATGATGGCGCGACGAGATACTCGGCATACCCCTCCTTTCGGCTGCTCGGCACCGAAATGAAGCGCAAAGTCGGCGCGACGTCCGTTTTGTCGGCCAACGATGGCAAACCTGGCTGCGTGACCCGTGGGTAGGTCGTTGATGGGTTCGAGAGCGTCGGTAGAAACTTTTTCGAGAAATCTTGAGATTCAAGGCCGTTCTCGGCCGACATTGTCACACCCCCATGAAATGATGGAACCTCCTCGCACAACACTGAAACGTGGCGATAGTTCGTGCAATCAACGAGGTGCCTCCGTGGATCGGCCTGGGTCATAGCGAACCCAGCAATTGCAGAACTGGACCCCTATCAATGGCCCTTGCTGTCGCCCCCACTCCTCACGACCTTGTGCGCGAGAGTTCGCCGCTCGCCCGCATTCGCGCTGACCTCGGCCGGCTGCGCGAACAAGGCCTATCGCCAGCTGACAGCGTCGACGCCGCAGAACTGTTGGCCGAGCTCGAAGCTATAGATCGCCAGGCAAAGGCGTTGTCGATCGACGTCATGCACGCGGTCGACCGCGCTGGCCTGCACTACAACGACGGGCACGCATCCGCCAAGATCATGGCCCGCCACGTCGTCAAACTGTCCGGCGCCGAAGCCATGGGTCGTGATCGATGCCGGCGCATGTTTGTGCATCTCGAGCTGGTCGCCAACGCTTTCCGTAGCGGCACCGTCGGCACCGACCAGGTCATGCTGCTGGCCCGGGTGTGGGCTAACCCGCGCGTGCGCGACGCCATGGTGGATCGCCAAGACAAGTTCCTGGCTGATGCCCGCCGACTGTCGTTTCCCCGGTTTCGTGATCGCCTGCTCGAGTGGCAACGCCTGACCGATGAAGACGGCGCCGAACCCGAGCGCGATCGTACGTTTGAGAACCGCAACGCCCAGCTGACACAGAATCACTTCGACCAATCCTGGGACCTCAAGGGCATCTTTGGGGCCGAAGACGGCGCCGCAATGAGCGAAGTGCTCGCTGCGTATGTGCAGGCGTTGTTTGATGCTGACTGGGCCGAAGCCCGCGGTCGCCTTGGCGACGCCGCCTGCACTGCAGATCTGTCCAGAACCGACTCACAACGTCGCGCCGATGCACTGCGACAGATCTTTGCCGACGCCGTTGCGAACAAGGCGGGCATGGCGCCAAGCCGGTTCGTGCACAACATCGTGTGGTCAGCCGACGCGTGGGAAGAAATGGTGCGCCGCTATTGCGGCGCCAAACCGACCCCGTTCAATGTCGACACCTTCCGCTGCGAAACCGCCGACGGCGTCACCCTGGACCCCACCGAAGCATTCGCTAACGCATTCCAGAACAAGATTCGCCGGTTGATCGTCGACGCCAAAGGTGTTCCCCTCGACATGGGCAGAGCTCGCAGTTTCACCGGGCTGCTACGTGATGCAATCCGCATGACCGGCCGAGAGTGTTACTGGCCCGGCTGCTGGGTTCCCGCATCACGATGCGAGACCGATCATCTGCACGACTACGCCAAGGGCGGCAGAACCTGCCCCGGAAACGGGGGGCCGGGATGCGGCAGGCACAACCGATGGAAACAAAAGGGCTACACCGTCCACCGCGACGACAGCGGCAAGATCCACGTCCATCGACCAGACGGAACCGAGATCTACGACTACTAACCATGTCCCGGCATTCCGCCGCGCCCTCGCTTCGAACGCTGACGCCCATTACGAACTGACTACGCATTACGCATCGCTACCACGACGGCCCGTCAGGCGGCACAGAAAACCGCTGAATGGACCGAACGTCGTGACAAGGCAATGTCGGAGTGAAGAAGATCCTTTATGGCCGCAACCGGCCTGGGCCACCTCGATCGCTGAGCTGGGACCACAGCCGACAAGGATCAACGTAAACGCCGAAACTGTTCCACGCACAACTAGTCGCCTTGCTCGTAGTCGGGTGCGACGACGACGGAGTAGATCGACTCGACGTCAGTTGATTGGCCCGTGCTGGTGACGTCGACGGTTGGGGTTGTGGGGTGCGTTTGCCAGTTGGGAGCGGGCCATGGGTAGCCGGGTGTCGGTATCGTAGCGATGTCCTGCTCGATCAGATAGGTCACGGTCGCAGTGGGCGTGTAGGTCTCGTGGGCGGTGAAGATGTGGTGGCACTTGGGTCGGTCTTCGAGCCTTTCGAGCTGGTCGCCGGTGCCGGGATCCCATGCTTTCATGTCATCGAGAGTGCAAGTGACCGGCGTGTCACCCATCATCCATGTGACGCTTTGGAACGTCGCTCGACCTTGCACGCGAATAGTGCCAAGGCCACTCTCGGCCACGAGTTGTGTGCCAGTGAACGGCTCGTGGAGCCAGAGCCACATTGGGAACTTGACGATGGTCACGCCCGCATCAATTGGTGGGATCGTGCGCATCTGCGGGAGATGACCTTGGATCGTACGTTCAAGTTCATCGGCGAGGCCTTGCGAGGCTCCGACGATGTCAAATTCAGGGAACAGTGGGGTCCAAGCGAAGCTCGGTTGTAGGGGCTCAGCAACAGTGGTGTCGACTTCTATAGGCCCGCCATCGCCGATTCGACAGTAGCTGAAGACTGGTGCGAAGAGCCCCTCAGGTTGTTCACCAAAGCCATGATCGGCAAGCACACCGGCAAGCGACTGCACACCTTCAGGCGATGATGGCGCAGCGATAGACGGGGCTGTTTCACCAGCGGAGAGCACGGGGTTCGCTTCAATACCGCGGATTGGGGCAGTGAGTACGTCTAGTCCAATGGCTACCTCGGTGACATAGTCGGCGTAGGAGCCAGACGGCTCGGAGTCGATACGACCAGAGACATAGTCATCGACTCGCTCCGCGCCGCAGTAGTACTCGACCACACACACACCTGTTCGCCGCCGCCTGCGCCAAATGGGAGGTTAGCGAGCACGCTGTTCGCGGCGGCTGCTGCGGCCGCCGCTTCAGCAGCGAAGATTGCGAAGACACCCTCGACATCGACCTCCTGCGCGCCGCTGCTCTCTTGACGAGCGAATCGAGACGAGAAAAGCGAAGCTGGCGTCTTTAGGGGCTTGCCGTCCGCTGAGTTTGATGATGCCGAAGAGTCTTCGGCATCAGAATTTGCATTGATATGAGCGAGGATCTCCTCTGACGAGGCGCCGTTCACTTCTCTGTCTGCGGCCGCTTGCTCTTCAGCAGACAACACTGCGGTAGATGAACTGGATGCTGTCGTTGTTGACCATTCGGCGCACGGCCGCTGGACATCGCGTGCGTCCACCCGTGGCCGCTGCGCCTGCTGTATCGGCGGAATTACAATCACCGGCGCAGTCGAAGCACCGGGGCCTCCTTCTATGTTGTTGCTCGCCGTAATCGTTGCGAGGTCTGTGAGACCACCCGACGATGCTGCGGTCCCGTCGCCGAGTGGGTCAGCTGGCGACCCATTGTGCGCTGGCTCGGATGACGACGGCTCCGCTGTCGGGTTCGTCGGTTGCCGTCCATCAGTAGCGTCGTCCGTTTCGACTTGCTCTTGGAATGCTTGCGCCGAGCCGGACGGGGCGCATACCACGAACACCGTCAAGATTAGAGCGATCGCAGCCCCTCTAGTTGAAATCATGTGTCTAGGGACTCCCATGGGACAGGATCCGGCAGGATGCGATTGATTCCAGCGAGCCAGCCTTCTTCATTGAAGCCAAAGCAGTCAGCCCAGACCCGTTCAATGACCCCCAGTCCAGACCATTCGGTTTCTTGGTTGGTGAAGAAATACTGAGCGGTGGCATGTCTCCCGCCCGCTGATCCCTCCCGAAAGTCGTCGATCAGAACCGAACCTTGATACAGCCCAAAGTCCACTGGGAGCTCACGACATGTCATTAGCTCAAATACGTCAAATCCGTCTTGTTCGTAGGAACGGAACAGTATGGGTTGGATCGCTGTGCTGGGCAGCCCCGCATCGAAATATGTGTTCTGGTAGCTCTGCCCTTGGTCGATCCACTCGGCGATGGTGTCTCGCACGAAATCTCGAAACTCTGGGCTTAGAGTTTCAGCCGCTTCTGCTTCGTCATAACTCGCTGGATCTTCGATAACGGTGCTCCAGTAGTTGTCGTAGTCGCGGGTGGCTTGGAGGGCGGTTTCGATGAGGGTGGTGTTGGTGCAGTCCTCGGCGGTGGTGTTTGCGGATTCGAGGGTGGCTTGAGGCTCGGTTTGGCCGTCGTTGGGTGTTTCTGGGACGCGGTAGCGGATGAGGTAGACGTCGTCGAAGACCGTTTCGCCGGTCCATCCGCAGACTTCGATGTTGACGAGACCGCTGCTGGTTGAGGTGTCGATGATGTCGTAGGCAATGAGGTCGACGGGAAGTTCGTTAGTGGCGAGATCATCGAGGGCAGCGTTGATGCGTTGTTCGTTGGTGAACGTAATCGGCTCGGCCGCTTCAACAACGGTCGGCGGGGCAGGCGGCGGAGTTGCAGTTGGCTGGACGACAGGCGCTGCTGCTGCTGGTGCCGTAGACTGCGGCTCCTCGGAGTGGCCACCACACGCACCTGCGAGCATTGCGACGCTAAACAGCATTGCAACGCCGATAGTGCGCAGTGGCCGGGTACCGGTCAACATCGGTGGCACACGGTGCAAAGTTGAAGCGACGTTCATTGCCCACGACGCTATTGGTTGCACTCGCCGGCGCGAGGGAGAGACCAAATTGGCGTGCCTGGAAGCGAAGTAGACGTAGTCGTTCGCCGGATAGCTAAGGGTTGCCGCAGCAATTGCAAACGCCGACGAGCCTTATTGAATCGGTTCCCATGGGACGGGATCGGGGAAGAATTTGTTGACGGTGCCGAGCCAGCCGTCGGCGAACTCGACGCAGTTGAGCCAGATACTTTCGTCGACACCAAAGGAGACCCATTGTCCATCGTCGCGGGTGAAGACGTAGCGGCCCATTGCATGCGGGCCGTCAGAGTCGCCGCGAAAGTCATCGATGAGCACGTCGCCTTGATACAAACCGAAGTCCGTAGGGAGCGGCCGGCACGTCATGATTTCGAGGAAGCCAAGTTCGTTTCGTAGGTAGCTTCGCCCGAGGATTTCGGTGACTGCTGTCTCCGGCAGTTGACCGTCGAGGAAATTGTTTCGGTAATTCTGGCCTTGGCCTGCCCAGCCGGCGATCAAATCGCCGACTCCGTCGACGAATGCGGGATGAAGTACTTCTAGGGGTGCGACGAGGATTGGTGCAGGATCCTGAGTACGGCGCTCAATGATGCTGGCTATGTGCTGTCTGGGCGTGCTTGGGCTGGCACATTCTGATCGGTCACCCATGTGGCGAGGAAGTGGAGGGCTTCGGCGGTTTTGGATTCGCGATC
>Ga0209828_1004186_pt1 | contig 10499 bp, 5 predicted proteins | sample MaitaG_FD_187429 | JGI IMG/M metagenome (GOLD analysis project Ga0209828, IMG submission 187429) | Marine algal microbial communities from Maine, USA - Maine_Asex2 metaG (SPAdes) (version 2) | ecosystem: Host-associated > Algae > Red algae > Unclassified | place: Maine, USA | collected 2015-01-05
GATCTCCGGACTGCCGTTGTTCGAACCGTCCACCCAGACCAAGCCCTGTAATTTGCCGGCAATGGGATCCGGTCCGCCACCGCCACCAGCGCCGTTGTTGCCGAAGTCGAGGCCGGAGACCGTGCCGCCGGAGCCAAGGGTGATGGCGTGGCTGCCACCGATCGGGAAGGTTTGGGTCATGCCGGCCGGCAGGACTTCGCGGACGATATACGCGCCCGGCAGCAGGTTGTCCAACTGCCAGTTGCCATCGGCATCTGTCACCGTGCTGGGTTCGCCACCGTCGAGGCTGTTGTTGTTGTTGAGGTCGACGTAGATGGTGATGCCGGCCATGCCGCCTTCGCCGATATTCACCGGTCCGCTATCCGGGATGGACGCGGCCAGAAGGGCGGCGGACAGGTCGGCCGCGCTGCTACTGCTGGAGGCGCCGCCGTCGATGGATTGCAGCGCACTAAGATTGACCAAGGGGCCAAGTCCGAAGGCCTGGATCGAACTCGCTTGAGCTTGCAGGGAACTGAGCTGAACACTGAACGGCTGGTCACTTTGGCCATCGGTCACCAATAACACCGTGCTGCCGGCGGGCATCGCGCTGAGCGCGGCGAGTTCGGCGTTCGCTTGGGCGAACGCGTCGCCATAGTCGGTTCCGCCTTGCGCCGTGACGGTGCGCAGTGCCGCGTCGAACGCGGCCCCCGGCGGAGTCGAACGCGCGGCCCCGAAGGGCGTCGTCACCGCGATGCTGTCGAACGGGATCAGCACCATCCGGGCGGCCGGGTAGCGGCGTTGAATACTGGCATTAAAATCGATCAAGGCACTGATTTCGGTGTCCAAGGTGGTGCCGGCCACGCCGTCGTTGTTGAGGTCGCCCACCGGCGAGTTGGCGAGAGACTGGATTGTGCTGCCGGACACATCGAGCAGAATGACGATGGTTGGATCGAGTGTTTGAACCACGACGTCGCTGTCTTGGACGCCGTTGCCGTTGGTGTCGTCGAACTTCATTCCGCTGATCGATCCATTGGCCACGACGCCACAACTTACCGGAATCTGACGGGTCGACTGTACCCGGTTGCCTTTGCTGTCTTCGGTGGTGAAGGTCACCAAAACACTGCCGGGTCCCATGATGGGGGTTCCCGGAATTGGATTCTGCGAGACGATCGTTTCCCCGTCACATTCATCGATGCCCCGGACCGCGATGAACGGCAATTCCAGTTTGCACTCAGCGTCACCGAACAGGGTGAGGCTGGTCGGCAGATTTTCAAGCACGGGAGGATCGTTGTCGGGCACACGAGTGAAGGTTTGCGTGTATTCCACGGTTTGGTTGCAGGCGTCCGAGGCGCTATAGACATGGCGTACGGTTGTCGCGCTCGTGTTGACGGTGACGTTCACATCCACTTGGCCGCAGGCATCTTGCAAGGCGGAACGAACCAGGTTGGGGTCGGGGTTTGGGGGGGGCGTGCCACAACTGAGGGTTTGGTCTTCCAAGTCGGTGGACAGGTTGGCGAGCACGATCCCGTCCGGATCGGACCAGCGGACGAGCACGGCGCAGTCAACAAAACCGCAGCCGTTGGTGGCGCGGAACATCCAGTTGGCTTCCCGTTGGCAGGCGGTTCCGCTGATGACGTTGGACAGCGTGAGGACGACACCGTTGGCAACGTTGAGCATGTCGATCAGGTCTGCTTCGTCCGGCACGCTCGCGGGATTGCAGCCGAGGTCGAGAAAGTTGACGCAGTCGATCGAGGGAACGTCGAGGCTGGTGGTTTGTTGAAGGGTCTGAGTGTAGACCGAACTGTTGCCGCACAGGTCGGTAGTGGTGTAGGTATGGAAGACTGGTTGATACACGGGACCTGCTGGGCCAAATGCCTCGGTGGCGGTCAACGTGACTGCACACACATCGACAATCGCGTTCGAACCGAACCCGTCCGGGTCCAGCGCGGGTAGGGGTTCGCCACAGGCCAGAATACGGTCGACGAACGGTCCTGAGGCGGCTGCCAGCGGGGCGTCGACATCTTCCACATACGTCACCTGCACTATATATTGTGTACTGCTACAGGTATTGGTCGCCTCAAACAGATAGTCGATCGCGGTGGTGCAGCCATCGAAATTGGTGACGGCGTTGACGACGCTAGCTACGCCATCTTGTACCACGAACTGGCCGAGCAGACCGGTCGTCGTCGGGATGGTCGGCGGATTGCAGCCAAGCGAGAGGTTGGTCGGCCCGGATAGGATTTGCACGTCGGGTAGGGCGATGGAGATAATGGTGATCGTCTGGGTGTACGAGATGGTTTGTCCACAGCCGTCGACCGCCGTGTATTCGCGGATCGCATTGGTGACGCCGCCAACGACGACGAGCGTCTGCGTGACGCTGCCGCCCACCGGCGGGTTGCAGAAGTTGGTCAGGACGGTGGCCGTGAAATCGAGGAAGTCCGGTGCCTCCGGCGGTTCGCCACAAACCAAGGTCCGGTCTTGGTACTGTGGTGGAATCGGGGACACCAGCGCTGGCGGACCGGCAATCTCGAACCAGGTGAAGGCGGTCTCGCACGTGGTGTTGCCGCAGCCGTTGCTGGCAACCCAGGTATAGGTGATCGAACGGGCGCAGGTGCCCGTGTCAACAATGCTGACGGGACCCAGGACGCCGCCGCCGAATACAAACAAGCCCGCTTCCAACTGGGCGAGTGTCGGCAAGGGATTAAGGGTGAAATCGGGATTGCAGCCAAAGTCCTCACTCGGCGTGCAGCCGACGATATCGGGCGTACAGTCTACCTCCAGCGCGAGCACGGCGCTGGATTGGTTGTCGACGAGATTCGCATCAGGGCCGTTGCTCTGGTCGTCGCTCACCGTGGCGATGTTGGTGATGAGACTGGTCCCCTGCGGGAGCAATCCCGAGAGCGTGATTTGGTCTTCGGTCAGTGCCCGGATGACCGCCGAGGTGGATTCCCCCGGGCCGAGGGAGGGGATAAACCAATCGATGCCGGTGGTGCCACCAAAAAAGCCGCCGCCAAAGGAGTCAACGAAGACATTGGGGTTGGTGGCTGACACAAATTGGAAGTATTCGAATGGAAAATCGTCTTCCACCAGGATGCCGGTCGCGGATTCGCCAGCATTGCTGACCGTGAGGGTGTAATCGACGATGGCTGCACCCGTGGCGTTTGCCGGGCTGACGGTTTTGGACATGATCAGGTTGGGCAGGGTGGCTGCCACGCCCGAGATGCCGCCGAGAAAGGTATTGAAGCTCGCCTCGCTCGCGGTCGGAGTGATGCTGTAGGCGATCGAGGAGGAGGGGTCGCGGCTTCCGAGCCCGAAGGCGGGGCCGACATCCGGGTGGATCAAGGGCGCGAGCCGGGCGGTGTTCACGGTTCCGGTGGGTGAATAATTGATGGTGCTGAAAATTCCGTTGGTGGTGAAGTCGATCTCACTGGCAACGATCTCGCTGCGCATGAACGGGAACGCGTCTGCCGCCCAGCCGAGGAAAGTGGCGTTTTGCAATCCTTGTTGGGGCAGCAGCGCACCCCCGTGGCTCACCCCGATCAAGCTGAGGTTGTCTACCGTAAACAAGCTCAAGTTGCCGGCGGAGGCGAGTCCGGCGCTCAACAGGATGTCGTTGCCCGATCCTTGCACGTCCTCGTCGAGGTATTGGTGGAAAATCATCGGGCCGATTGGCAGGCCGCCTACGGCGGTGAACGTATAGGCGGTGGTCATGCGGTCGCCGAGAGGCGGCAGGCTTGTCGTGGCGGTCCAGTTGATCTGGTTGCCGTTGGAGCCCGTGAACTTGTTGGTGCTGACGGCCAGCGACGCGTCGAATCTCGTTAGGTTCCCGCTGAGGCGGAAGGTGCCATTCAGCGTGGTCACATAGCTGTGGTATTCGTACACCAAGTCGATATTGTTGACCAGATTGGAGGTGGCGTTGTTGGTCGCGGTCAGGCGGAAGGCTCCCGAACCGAATTCGAGTTCCCCGCCATCATTGAGGGTGATGTTGATGTAGCCGAACGGGAAGGTGTTCGGTGGAGTGGGGTTTGGCGGAGGAGGATCTATATTACGCAAGACCGTACTCTGCGCCATTGCGGTGTTCGAGGTGTTCGCAAGGAACACAAAGCAACCCAAAACCATAAGCAGGGCAATTGTCAGTTTTTTCATGAAGAACCTATTCCAAACCACGTCAACATCTAAGGTAATCACCTATCCCTGAACCGTTTAAGGGGCAATCTTTTAAATTCGGCATGATCGGACTATCTGCCCACACCACTGCTGACACCAACCAGCGGCTTTGACCGGCACAATATACCCTGAACACGGGAGTTTTGGCCAGTCCAGGCCTGCGCGAATCCCTTCAACGCGGCTGATAGGAGGTAGGCAGGTGCAACGGGCTCGGCTTTGGCTACTTGTATTGCAATCCCTTGACGCTTGGCAGGTTCATTTCCCCGTTGTTCCATTCCACCACCGCCCGGTCGGGAAAGATTTCGAAGCGAACGTTTTCGACCCGGCGGGAGATCAGGATGTTGACCAGCAGCAGCACGCGTTCAGCGCCGTCCCCCCGTTCGAAGTTCCAGACCTCATCTGGCTGGGCGAGGCGCGGGCCGTCGTAGATCGAATGATCGGCCATGTTTTTAATCCGTTCAACGAGTTTGCCGAGCGGCAGGTCCCGGCTCGCCTCGCTGCTCGCCGGGTTGCGTTCGAACGCGGCTTTCAAAAACGGCGCCCAGTCGGTCTTGCTCAGATCGCGGTAGGCGTAAAAGGCGAGGTCGGCGACCGGATGCGTTTTCCGGTAGCTCTCGACCTTGGCGATGACCTCGTCGCGACTCAGGCCGATCGGCAAGTCGATGTTCTCGGAGGGGATGAAGGTTTTGCCAGGGTGGGGGAGGCGGGGTTCGATCTGCACGAACTCGAGCAACTTGCGGCCGATCTCGATGGTGTCGCCGCAGGTGCAGGCGAATTCGCTGAGCAATTTGTCGAGGTCTTGGCGCCGGTTGAGGTCGATGTCGGGATGCTGTTGGAAAAATTGGTCCAGCCGGCCGAGGATAATCCGCCCGGGCAGCGGGTCGGCGTAGAACGCGTACTCGTCCATTTCGTCGAGCAACTTCTCCACCGTTTCAAGGTTCACCCGGAACGAGGAGGTGTGTTCCGCCGCGTAGACCTTCTCGGCCTCGATGTACCGGAACTTCCCGTGGTAGGCCTGTTTGATCTGGAAGCAGGATTGGATCTCGTCGTGCTTGCGCAGGAAGTTCACCAGAATGTCCATGTCGACCGTGGTGCGTAAAAAGGCGCGCAGGTCTTGTTCGAAGGCATCGTAATTCTCGCGGTCGATGCTCGCGGTCGGAAACATGGTGTGCACGTGGCCGGTGTTGTTGGCGACGATGGTGACTTGCTCGTTGCGCAGGGCGCGCTGCGCTTTGTCGGAGAGTTCGGTGCCGTTGTACCACATGTTCTTGGTGACGATGCGGCGGTTGTTGGTGAGCGTGCCACCTTTGACCCGGACGAAGTTCTGGGAGTGCAGCGGGGTGGCGAGCAGGTAGATGTCCTCGAACGGAATTTCGCAAATCACGTACAGCGCGGCCGCGTACAGGGTGGACAGCGAGACGCACTCGCCGGCGCCGACACGGTAGCCTTCCTTGTGTGCGAACGCGTCCATCGCCTCGACCGTCTCGGTTTTCCAAAAGGGGATGATGTTGGAGGTGTATTTGTCGAGTCCGAAGTGGCGGCGGATATCGAGGTCGAAATAATATTTGTCGCCCTCGTAGCCGAACAGCGCGTTGGACTTGCTGAGGATGTCCATGTCGATGAACTCGCGGAAGCGGTCGATCTCGGCCTCTTTCGTGGTGAGTCCCCAGGTGTCCAAATCGAGATTGAACTCGTAGTGGTCCATGATGAATTGCTTCAGCCGGAGCACCCGCTTGTACGGCGACATCTTTGCGATCTTGGCAAACCACTTGTCTTCGCGCCATTGCCACACAACCGGCGACATGGTGTTGGCCAGCACTAGCGAGAACAGCAGTTCGGGAAACACAAAGATCTCCATGTCGGCCAAAGAGACGGCCGAGGAGTATTTTTCGAGTTGGCGCGTGGGGTTGTCGTTGTCGTGGTACATGGGAAAGGATCAATGGTGCAGTCAAGGCGTTCGTGGCAAAGCCGCAGAAAAGAGTGGTTGAGGTCTTCTGGTTCGGTTTGTCCGTTTGCTTGAACACCGGTTAAATCGCAAGATCGGACATTGATCTTTCAGTTGAGTCGTTCATACATGCGGAAAATACCACGCTGTTGGCCTTATGGAGGACAAACCATCCGAAAACAAAAAAGCCCCCAAGTTCGAAGACCTCGTTCTTGATCTCAACTTCGTGCCCAAATGGGCGCGTGACGAACCCAAGATCACCGGCATCAAGCCGGGTAAGGACTACGACCGCGACGAACGTCGTGGTCGTGGCCGTGGTCGCCGCGACGACCGCCGCGGAGGCGGCGGTGGTGGACGGGGCGGCGGTGGTGGACGAGGCGACGGCGACCGTCGTGGCGGTGGTGGCGGTGGTGGACGCGGTGGCCAACGCTCCCCGGGTCAAGGCGGCGGACAACGCTCCCAAGGCCAAGGCGGTGGACGCCCTCAAAGCGGTCAAGGCGGTCAAGGCGGTCAAGGCGGACAAAGCGGTCAAGGCGGTCAAGGCGGACAGCGCCCCCAGGGTCAAGGCGGCGATCGCCGTGGCCAAGGTGGAGGCCAAGGCGGACGCGGCGGACAGGGCCAACGCGGCGGCGACCGGCGCGGCGGGAATCGTCGCGGTCCGCGCGAACCGATCCCGGACATCGGGGTCAAAGTGGATTTCCTTCCCGATCGCGATCGCTTGAACAAGGTCGTTGCGGTGTTGCGCAAATCGCAACGGGCCTACTCTCTGATCGATATTTCCTCCCGTTTTGCAGAGAAAGACGAGTTCATCCTCGCCAAGTTGACCATGCAGGACACCGAGGCGAACAAGGGTAAAACCTTCTACACCTGCAAAAGCAACGGGGTGCCCTTCCTGACCCGAAACGCCTGCCTGCAATATATCGTGAAGCGCTGCTTGGAAGAGGAATATGAGGAGCGCCACATCGAGGTGCCGCCGCCCAAAGGTAAATTCCCCTGCGTTGGCCGCTGCACCATCAACGGCGAACTGATCGGCCCGCCGAACTGGCATGGCTATCGCGAGGCCCTTGAATCGCTGCGTTCAAAGCGCTACAGCAAAATGAGTCCCGAGGCCTTTGCCCGGAAAATCGAACAAGTGCACGAGGAAGAGGTGGTCGAGGAATGGCGCAACAGCCAAACTAAACAACGCGTCTACGTGTCCAAACGTGATCTCAAGGCGATGCTCGCGCCCACCAAACCGGAAGCGTCCGGCGAGGCCACTGGTCCCGACACTGATGCGACGCCCGACATTGATGCGACGCCCGACATTGATGCGACGCCCGCTGCTGAAGGCGAAGCTGAGGCCAAGGCCGACGAGACAACAGAAAATGCGCCTGCAGAAAATGCCGCCGCCGCCGAACCCGAAGCCGCCGCCGAACCCGAAGCCGCCGCTGAAACTGAGCCTGATACCTCCCCTGATGAAGAGGCAGCACCTGCCGACGCTGCCGCCCCCGATGCTCCAGCCGCCCCCGATGCTCCAGCCGCCCCCGATGCGACCGCCGAATCCGTGAAGCCTGACCCGGCATCCGAAACGGAAACCGCTCCCGCCGCGGCGCCAACGGAAGACGCCCCTGCAAGCGAACCGGAGCCGGAACCCGAACCGGAGCCTCTACCCCTGCCCGAAGGCATTGAAACCTACAGCCGGAACGAGGCCGAACTGGCGTTCCTCCATGAACGTGCCGACCGATTGGTGAAGGAAACGCGCAAAGCCATCTTCCCGGTCAAGTTGCGCTACCATTTAGAAGACAGCGTGTTACGCCGAACTGTCGATAGTTTTCTCGGCAAGGAACGTCGTTTCCCGCTGACCATTTCCTTCGCCCTCCGGCCCGCCTTCCGCCATATGCGCTTCTCGATGTTCCGCGCCGGCAAATCGCATGTGTTTGTCACCGCGGTGAAACCGAACGCGTTGAAGGAAGAAAATGTTCTACCGGAAATCCGCGAAGTTCTCGACTACCTCAAGACCAATCCGGGATGCAGCCGAGCCGAACTTCTTGTCGGTCTGCGGGGATCGGAAGACGTCGATCAAGCGACAAAAGCCGCCGTTGTTGGACCCCTAAAATGGCTGGTGGATGCCGGGCATGTCATCGAGTTCTTCGACGGGACGCTTGCAGTTCCTGCCGGTTGATTCCCCTTTTAAATTTGCAAAACAGGCAACTGCAAGTAGTTATTTGCTACCCGAGTTTACAACTTTGTAAGCTTATTTAACGGAAAAAAGCGGTACCGGGAACCGAAACCTTGTCCATGATCGCCAACATCAAATCACGAGTAGAACAAGCGTCCAAGACGATGCAATTGCAGCGTCGTGAGTGCAAATACATTGTGCCGGAATCCGTCATACCCGCACTAAGAGAATTTATTGAACCGTTCGTCCTGCCAGATCCCAATGGAGTCGGCGATATTCCGGAGTACACCGTTGGCACCATCCAGCTCGATTCTGCCGATCTCAGCCTCCACTACGCGAAGGCGGAGGAGCGCATCAACCGCTTCAAACTGCGGATCCGCACGTACGGCACCGAGCCCAAGGGCATTCCAGTCTTCCTCGAAATCAAACGCAAGTTCGCCCACACCATCGTAAAGTCCCGCTGCACCATCAAGTGGGAGGATTGGTCACAAGATCTACTTCTGGGCCGCCATTTCGATCTCGATTTTAAAAACGACACCGAGAAGGAAGCCTTCTTCGAATTCATTCGCCTCACCGACCAGATCCAAGCCGTGCCCAAGGTGATCATTCGCTACGAACGCGAATCCTATTTCGGCAAGCAGGAAAAGTACGCGCGGGTCACTATCGATCGCCGGATCCGCTACCGTCCATGCCATAATTTCGAATTGTTCCCGGAAGGCGGCAGCTGGTGGCCGATCGATACCCACGACAGCCTAAAGCGTAGTTTCGCCGGTGTCATTCTCGAACTGAAAACCTTTAATGAAGTGCCGACTTGGATGGTCGACTGCGTCCGCGAATTCAGCCTCGTTCAAACCGGCTTCTGCAAATACAGCTCGGCGATGGACGCTGAAAACCTGTTCACCGGCTCGAAATCCTACACCGATGCCGAAGGCACCGGCTGGTACTAGAGGGAGAAAACAGAATGGATCCCTCCGTTTTCAATGTGGCGAGCGCGCCCAATGCCGCAATGACGGCTGCCGCCATGTTGATGTCCTTCATCCTCGCCTCGGTGATCTGCGCGATCTACCGCTGGACCTACCAGGGCCTGTCCTACTCCCGGTCCTTCGTCCACACCCAGATTTTGGCGTCGGTCATCGTCTGCTCCATGATTCTGGCCATCGGCTCCAATGTCGCCGCCGGACTCGGCATTCTCGGCACCCTCGCCATCGTCCGCTTCCGCACGCCGATCCGCGATCCCCGCGACATCATCTTCCTGCTGGCCTCGATTTGCATGGGTATTGCCTGCGGAGCGGGTGCCATCGTTACCGCCTGTATCGGCTGTGTCATGTACAGTCTCGCTGCGGTCTACCTGCATTGGTCACCCTTCGCCTCGCGCCGCAACTTTGAAGGCCTGCTGCGCTTCATGATGGCCAAAGAATCCGAATGCGAAGACCGTATCTTCGAAATGTTCGACTCCTACTGCAGTTCGACCACACTGGTCGCCATGCGCGAGGCGGTACAAGGCGACTACATCGAATACGCCTATCAGATCCGCTTGAAAGACCCCTCCTATCAGTCGGATTTGATTGAGGGACTTACCGAACTCACCGAACTCAACGACGTCAATTTGATGATGCAGCGTTCTACAGTGGAACTATAACCATGCGCCGGAGTTCACGATTCCATCCGCGGGTGATGTTCAGCCGTCTCAAGACGAAGCTGCCGTTCTTCGTCTGGCTGCTGGCCATCGCAGGGGTTGCCGCCTTGGTGATGGTCGGTGGTGGTGGTGGCATGCTGCCCGGTATGGTTGAAAAAACCGATATGGTCGTTGGCTCCACCCAGACCGGTATCCTCAAAGAACTCCATGTCGCCCCCGGACAAAGTATCCAAGCGGGCCAGGTCGTGGCCCGCATCGACGATCAGGAACTGCGCGACCGCCAAGCCAAGCTCGCTCTCGACGTGAAATTGGACGCGCTCAAGGTCGGTCAGAGCTTCACCGAATTTGCCTTTGAGGCGCGCACAAAGCGCGATGAAAAAACGCTCGAGCTGCGCAAGGCCCAGTCCGAAATCGCCGCCATCGACGAACAGATTGCCAAGCTTACCCCGCTGGTCTCCGCCGGCTTGCTCGAACCGCAAGCCACCACCTCGCTCACTTCGCGTCGTGAAACGCTGGCCAAAACCATCGAATTGTATCCGGCCGCGTTCGAAAATCTGGACCAGCAAATCCTCTGGGCCAACGATCAGAAACAACGTCAGACCAAGGCCATCCTC
>Ga0209828_1004188_pt1 | contig 10497 bp, 8 predicted proteins | sample MaitaG_FD_187429 | JGI IMG/M metagenome (GOLD analysis project Ga0209828, IMG submission 187429) | Marine algal microbial communities from Maine, USA - Maine_Asex2 metaG (SPAdes) (version 2) | ecosystem: Host-associated > Algae > Red algae > Unclassified | place: Maine, USA | collected 2015-01-05
AACCGCTGCTTTTAAAGCTGCTTTTTCGAGAAGAGCTAGGTCTGCTGAAACTACCTCTATTTGAGCTAGGTCTACTATTGCTTTTATAAGACTTAGAAGAGCTAGGTCTACTATTACTTTTGTAAGATCTAGAAGAGCTAGGTTTTTGGTAACTACCTCTTTTTGAACTACTGCCACTATTTCCTCTTGAGTATCTATCACTAGAAGATGGTCTACTACTTGAACCTGTAGATTTTCCACTATTTGATGATCTATCTGATCTAAAGATCGAATCATTTCTTCTTCTATCGTTAGGAGAAGCTGCTTTAGTAGTTTTAGGACCGTTCTCAGTTTGTAATACTCTATCACTTGTTCTAGCAGCATTTGTTGCCGTTCCATTAGGATTTGGAGTGACTATTACGTCATTTCCTCTACCACCACTTGTACTGCCTGTAGTACTTCCTCCTTGACGACTTCCATAGTAGTAGCCATTACCTGAATTATTTCCATTTCCTGATCCATAGCTATTTCCATTGTTGCTATTATATCCGTTTCCATAACCATATCCTACAGGGCAACCATTGCCACCTCCGCCGTAACCATAGCCTCCGAAACCGCCATAGCCACCGCCAAATCCTCCGCCGTAACCAAAGCCACCATAAGGATTATATCCATAGCCTCCGTAAGGGTTGTATCCCCAACTTACATTCCATCCTGATCCATATGGAGAGTATCCGTAAGGCGAATATCCATAGTTTCTATATGGATTGTATGCTGAGTATCTATTAAATCCTCTGTATGGATTAGGTCCATAAAAAGAAGTCAAGAACAGATAATCGAAATAATCAAAAGATGATCTTCTGTTGAATCTGTTTATTCTTGAAGAGTAGTAGTAATCATAGTCTGATACGTAATCGTAATCAGTGTATGAAGCATCATCATATGCGTACTCGTCTTCGTAATAGTCGTAGTCATCATCATATGAATCTTCAATGATCACAGTCTCTTCATCATCCGGGTTGTAATATAAATCGTCAAATTGTGCATCCAATGCAGTAAAGCATAGAGAAAGCAACAATATGAATGATAATTTGAATGTTTTCATGATCTTATATTTAGAATTATTAATATCAATTTTTTTAAAATTATTTACACTTCCAAATTATTACTTTTACGGCAATTAAACAGTTAATGCACTCTTAAAATGATACCTAGTTTTAGTTAAAGTTTATTAACAAAATAATATCTGGGGATAATATCAATATTTAGACGAAAAATTTACGAAAAGCACTGAACTTAGGCATATTATGGCAAAAGAAATAACTACTAGAGAAGAAAATTATTCACAATGGTATTCAGATATCATAAAAAAGGCAGGTTTGGCAGACCATTCAGCGGTCAGAGGTTGTATGGTAATTAAGCCCACTGGCTATGCAATTTGGGAGAATATGAAGGCACAATTAGACAAAATGTTCAAAGAGACCGGTCATGTAAACGCCTATTTTCCACTTTTTATCCCTAAAAGCTTTTTGAGTAAAGAAGCAGATCATGTAGAGGGTTTTGCAAAGGAATGCGCCGTAGTAACCCACCATAGACTCATGAATAATCCCAACGGAAGTGGGGTTGTCGTAGACCCGACTGCAAAATTGGAGGAAGAATTGATTGTGCGTCCTACCTCAGAGACTATTATTTGGAATACATATCGGGATTGGATTCAAAGTTATAGAGACCTACCACTACTTATTAATCAATGGGCAAATGTCGTGCGATGGGAGATGAGAACACGTCCATTTTTAAGAACCGCAGAGTTTTTATGGCAAGAAGGGCATACAGCCCATGCAACAAAGGAAGAAGCCTTAGAAGAGTCTCAAATGATCCATGAGTTGTATGCAAGATTTGCTGAGGATTACATGGCTATGCCTGTCATAAAAGGAGCTAAAACAGCGAATGAAAGGTTTGCAGGAGCAGTAGAAACATATACTATTGAAGCTTTGATGCAAGATAAAAAGGCATTGCAAGCTGGAACCTCCCACTTTCTTGGACAAAATTTTGCGAAAGCTTTTGAAGTAAAATATTTGACAAAAGAGAATAAGGAAGAATTTGTATGGGCTTCTTCGTGGGGTGTTTCAACAAGGTTAGTCGGTGGGTTAGTGATGACACATTCAGATGATCAAGGTTTGGTATTGCCTCCTAAACTAGCACCAACACAGGTGGTTATCGTCCCGATACCGAAACCGCTTCCAGAGCTTTTAGAGGCAGCAGATAAAATTGCAGCGGAACTAAAAGATAAAGGGATCTCTGTCAAAATTGATAAAGACGAAACAAAGCGACCAGGATTTAAATTTGCAGAATACGAAATGAAAGGAATCCCAGTCAGAATTGGAATCGGCCCAAGAGATTTAGCTAAAAATGAAGTAGAAGTGGCTCGTAGAGATACGAAGGAAAAATCTAGTGCATCTCTAGATGGTTTAGGGGGTTACATCCAAAACCTTTTAGATGAAATCCAAAATAATTTATTTAACAAGGCGAAGCAATTTAGAGCAGATCACACAACATCCGTTGATGATTATGGTACATTTAAAGAAGTGCTAGAGAATAAAGGAGGATTTATTTCTGCACATTGGGATGGAACTTCGGAAACAGAAAAAGCCATAAAAGAAGATACTACGGCGACCATTCGATGTATTCCAAATGATCAGGAACGGGAAGATGGAGTCTGTGTGAAGACGGGTAAGCCAAGTAAAGGCAGGGTGATATTTGCAAAGGCTTATTAAATATATTTATGAATATGTACATGAAGAAATACACTAAACTCAATCTCAGCATTATTTCTATTTTATTTTTGCTTTTGATTTTTTCCATGTCAATCCACAGTATCTAATTCTGAGAAGGGTCAAAAGTTAGGAATAGATAAAAGTGATTTAATAGGTAGTTGATAAATTGTAGAAATGACGGATAGTGGTAGACCAAATCCTCACACAAAAAAGTTGTTTCTTGAATTTAAAGAAGACACTTTTTATTTAGAAAAGTTAATGCCTAAAGAAATTTCTGCTGAAAGCTCAATAGAAGATGGGAAAATGTCATTTTCAAATGCTACGGTTACCAAATTAGTTGGAACAAGAAGAATAGGTCGGTGGAATCTAAAAGGAGACTCCATAATAATGAATGTTGAAAAATTTCAATCTTATGATTTTCCTCATTTGATTATTGATAGTTTTGATACCAAGCAATTCCATATTCAAAGAAATGGCGAGGGGTTTTTGATGCAGTACAAAAAAACAATTATCAAGTTTAATGAGCGTCCTAAAGATTATTGGGGAAATTATGTTCAATTTCCAACTAAGGCAAATAATTAGAAATGAAATAGAAAATATTTTGATTCTTTATCATCTAGAATAAATTTAAGTGTTTGATTAAAGTAGTAATATGCTTTATTGTGTTGTTTGTTTACTAAATATATTTTTGCCAATTCTCTAAATATATCCATCTTTTGCAAATTTAAGAACGCCATCCTACAAAATTTTCAAGGTAGATAAGGTGTCTTTCAAAACATCAAATTCATAGAAAAATTTATAGTGATAATATTCGTATCTTGCATATTCCATATGACGCCTTCTAATATTTTTCCTGCCCTTTTCCAATTATTTAATTCAGCATGTGCCTTTGCATTAGATAATAGAAGTTCATTTTTATATTCAATATGAAAAGGTTCAGTAAAGGTTTTTTCTTGTGTTTGTATTAATCCCTCATCTATAATTTTTTAAAGATTCTTCAAATTGACTTTCCTCAAATAAGGTTCTACCTTTTATTGATATAGGAATGTACCATCTTTATGCATTAATAATAGGTCTTTTATTATTATGCTCATTAAAAAATGAGACGAATTGGTATTTAGAGTTGTTTATGGATAATGAGTATAGATAAGGAGTTTTTCTAATTTTGATGAATTGATTTACCAATAAAATTATTAAACTCATTTTGATCTCATACTATGAGACATATTGCTGCTATATTTATATATTGTGAAATCTTTATAAATTCGATTATACTAATCTATAATGTCAAAAATTTGGTATCAAGTATTAGCAAGAGACTCTGAATATTAGGGGTCTTAACCTTACTTTTTTAGTAGGGACGAGTATGCTTGGACCAAGCAATTGGAAATTGCATTTCCTTCCATATTAAATGAATTAAGTCTATTGATGAATGATAAAGAGCAGAAATCAAAAACATATTTTCAACGAGAAGCTCATTTTTATAGTCAATGTAATTTGGATTAGTGTAGTTGGTATTTATCGTATTTCCCTAACCTTCATTTGCGATCTCTAGAGAATTATTAAATTCACCTTCATCAAACAGACTTCTTACTTTGAAAATATAGTATCCTAAAAAGCGCAGATCAACATATATTTTTTTTCCGCTTTTTTACTAAAGCCGCAACCGAGTCTAATTCTACAGATTCATTATTTTTTATGAAACCAAAAATATTCAATATGGCCTTTTGACCATTGAGAAATACACTTTCAGAATCGATTTTATTATCATGCGCAAATAGAGATCGGTCGGATTTCCAATCTTTATTTCTTTGAAACGATCCTTTCCTTCAAAATCACAAGAAATATTTGTTATCATGCATAAAAAAATAATCATGTCAAGAATCTTCATTTCCCTTTTCGCAATGGCCATCTTATTCACTAGTGGTTGTAATCAAAAAACAACAGAAAAGGTGAAAAAGCAATCCGCTGTCATGGCAGAAATTAAAATGCGATGTGCTCCACATTTTCCGATAAGAGTAGGAACAAATCTGAGTGGCTGGTTATCTACCTCTGAAAAGAACGCAGACACTCCGAAAGAACGGGCGGAATTTATGAAAAAATCAGACATTAGCTGGATTGCTGAGCAAGGTTTTGATCATGTACGAATTCCTGTTGACGAAGCAAATATATATGATGAAAATGGGATGAAATTAGACAGCAATTGGTTATTGCTACACGAATTGTTGGGTTGGGTGAAGGAGGAAGAAATGCATGCTATTTTTGATTTGCATAACGTACGAGTGCATAATTTCGATACGGAAGTTAAAACCTTGTTTAATCAAGATTCTTCTCGTAAGCAGTTTCTTGAACTTTGGAATAAGTTACAGCAGGAATTACAGGAATATCCAACCGATTTTTTAGCTTATGAAATTCTGAATGAACCCGGGGCGAAAGACCCGAATGATTGGAATGAACTGTTTGCCGAGGTGTATAGAAATATTCGTAAAACAGAGCCGGAAAGAATCATGATACTCGGGAGTACTAACTTCAGCAACGTTACAGCGTTTCCAAAACTGAACTCACCTGCACGAGATTCCAACATAATACTTACGTTCCATTTTTATCAACCATATATTTTTACTCATTATAAAACGACGTGGTCAAACCATACCAATTATGTAGGTCAGTCAGAATATCCTGGTAAAACTTTCTATACCGATCAAGCTGAAAAACAAGTTTCTAAGGGAACATTAAAAAATATGAAAACTCATATTCAATATGCCGACCGTAATGTTTTGGACAGTTTGATTCAAATTGCCACGAAGCGAGCAGACGAATTGCAACTGCCGTTGTACTGCGGTGAATTTGGAGTTTTTAAACGGGGACCGAGTCCGAAATTTCGTTATAATTGGTATCGTGATTTGACAGATATATTACGTACATATGGTATTCCTTATGCCAATTGGGATTATAAAGCTCAAGACGAGTTTGGCTTGCGATTAGAGGAAGGACTACCAGATTATGAGTTGATTGGGATTATGACTGGCAAAATGAAATAGTGCCCATGCTATTTGCACCTAATGTTTTTCAGTAAATAAAAAGTCTTACTTCGCTACTTCCTTTTTATTTATTGTACGTTATGTCCAATTTTTTTAAATGGAAAATGTATATAATATTTAATGCTATATTGAAATGGAGTTAACAGAACAAGCTAGAAAAGAGGAGGTAAAACAGTATGCAGTCATTACGTTAGAAGATATCTTTTTTAACTTGAATGAAGAAAATAAAATTTTGAAAAATGATTTTGCTAAAGGGACAAAATATAAAGATTTAAGTATTGGGAATTCGATAGTTATAAAGCATGAAAAGCATAAAATCTACGCTAGAAATTCAATAGAAGCTAAAACAAAGTTATACCATAATGCAAGAGGTGAAATTGGATACTTTTCTATTATTTGGAATAATTCAGATGTGATTGTTGATACGTTTTATGTTTTGTATTGAATAATATAATAACGATGGTATTATCTAGGATACTAAATCCAATCAATTATTTCAATTTTAAATTTTTCATATTTCTAGGCAGATTAAAACTAGTTATACTATCTTAAATAAAATTATACAAAGAGTCTCCCCATAGAGAGATCATAGAAAGAGTTCAACTCAAATACAAGACGATAAAAATTGGACCCGTATTTCTCAATATTTTAAATGTTCAAAATTAGATTGTATATACCTAAACATTATAAAAATGAAAATTTAGAAGTGGTCAAAAATTTTCTAATTGAAAACAGTTTTGGAATTTTAATTGGTCAGACAAATGGTAAATTAACCGGGAACTGATATTATAATGGAACTTGATGAAGATGAAAATGGTGAGGACGTATTGGTTGGACATATTTCAAAAGTAAATCCTCAATGAAAATATTTTAATACCAATGAGCATGTACTTGCAATATTTAACGGGCCACATCACCTATGTCTCTTTTTCTTGGTATGAAAGAGAAAATGTTCCTACATGGAATTATATAGCTGTCCATATAAATGGTAAAATAAGAATCATTGGAGGAGATGAATTATCATTTCCTTGAAAAAGTTAATTGATAAGTATGAGGCGAATTCTGAAAATCCAGTTTCTATAGAAAAAATGTCAATTCAAACGCTTAAACAAATAAATGGAATTGTTGGGTTTAGCATTAAAATAAATGAGATACAAGCAGCATACAAGCTTTCATAAAATAGAAATAAATCTGATTATTATAATATCATTGATAAGCTGGAAAATGATGACTGTTCACTTTCTAGTGAAATTGCTGATAGAATGAAAAAAGGAATGAGTAAATAATTATGATTTTTCTACTAAGACTCTATTATTATAGGAATTAGTATTATTAGAATTTGTTAGAACCATGATTTTCTTGATTAGAGGATTGCCATGATTAGAATTTGTTAGAACCTTGATTTTCTTGATTAGAGGATTGCCATGATTTCAAAAAAGTAAAATAAAAATCAAGTAAACAAGAAAATCATACAAATCACGGTTCAGACAAGGAAAGTTTCTGGGGTAAGTCACATCCAATTTATACCCAAAAAACAAAAGCGGCAATAATCTACTGATTATCAACCGCTTCTTGCTTAAGTTAGTAGGGGTGAAAGGATTCGAACCTTCGACCCCTTGGTCCCAAACCAAGTGCGCTAACCGGACTGCGCTACACCCCTAACTTTATTCATCGAAATGAATTTTTTTTCTTTTTCTATGCGGTGAGGGCGGGATTCGAACCCGCGGTACCTGTTTCCAAGTACGTCGATTTAGCAAACCGGTGGTTTCAGCCACTCACCCACCTCACCAGTGTTTTACTCTTTTGTAAAGCGAATGCAAAAGTATGTAACTGAAAGACAATATACAAGGCTTAGCGACTTTATTTTTTGAAGGATATATGACAACAAATCAGTATATTGCAAATAGTTTACTTCATGAGATCCATGGTCGATCGAACCAACATCCTGAGATGGTAGTTGACCAAAAATTATGGGGCCCTGGGAAGGGTCCTTTTTCATGGGATTTATTGAAGTAAACCATGAGAGTCCTGAAGATACTTCTTCAGGACTCCCTCTCATCTAATTAGCAGCAAACACTACTACAGCATGGTAAACTGCAACAAGCAATTTCAACTATAGCTAGAATACTTCCAATAATTACACTCGCTTTCATAATTAAAAATTTGTAAATATTAAATCGCAATATTACGATAAGGTCAATAAAAAAAATTTTCTTTGAGGTACCTCTATCAACTGCCTACCGAACCGATCAGTCTAAAATGTAATAAATAGATGTTCTCTTTATTCTTTATAATATCAACAACAATTTGTCACTTTAGAAAACATGTCCTTGATGTAGTTGAATAATTTACTGCACGATGCTGTATCTAAACAATAGCAAGTAAAGGACTTATTTATATTCCCCCTGATAATTCCTGCCTCCTTCATCGCCTTTAAATGCTGAGAAACGGTTGATTGGGACAATGGTAGCTCATCTACTATGTCACCACACACGCATTCTCCCTTCTTTATTAGATGCTCTAATATGGCGACCCTTGCTGGATGCGATAGGGCTTTAGCCATCGTTGCCATTTGATTCTGAAATGGACTAAATAATTCTGTTTTAGATTTTCCCATCTAATCGCAATATTACGATTAATATCTATTGGAATCAATAGAAGTTTAATTTTGTACATAAAAAATAAAAAAAGCCAAGAAACACAGTTTCTTGGCTTTTTTTATTTATATCGTCTTATTGACTACTTGACAATCACGACTTCAATTCTTCTATTCTGAGCTCTACCTTCTTCCGTTTCATTATCTCCAACTGGATTATCAGCACCAAATCCTTTTGTCTCGATTCTACCAGCATCAATACCTGCTGCAACTAATCTATTCTTTACAGCTTGGGCTCTTTGCTGAGATAATGTCTGATTCTTTTCAGCATTACCTCTGCTATCTGTATATCCTTCGACTTGAACTTTGACATCTGTATATGCTTTCAAAATGGATGCAAGATTATCAACCTCTACACCGGTTTCTCCTGAAATAGCAGCTGAACCAGTATTGAAATTCAAGTTTTTGAATTGAAAACGGCCATCTCCGGATGCACCATCTTCGATAAATTTCATCATTTGACTTCCCGCAGAACCAGCAGTAAATTTAATTCCTTCCAAAGCCTTCTTACCAGCTTCATTGACTGCACCAAGCGCATTTCCAGCCGTTTCTGCTACAGCTTTTGTCGCATCAGTAGCTGCTTCTGCTACATTTTTTGTTGTCGATACGGCAGTTTCAGCAACACTTTCTGTAGTGTCTACAACCGATTGAGCGACTTTATTTGCTGGGCTACACCCATCTTTTGCAAAAAAGAAAATAACTGCAAGTAATAATAATAAAGGTAAGAACCATTTCAACCATCCCATTCCACCACCTGTAGAATCTGCTGGAGATTCTACAACAGCGGCTTTTTGAGAAGCTAGCTTTTCTTGTTTCTCTAATTTTTTACTTGCCTCAATATCTTTTCTCTTTTGAGCCGCTTCAGTTCTTTTTTTCTCTTCCTCTTCTTCTAGTTTTCTTTTTTCATTTTCGAGGGCACTAGGGTCATACCCAAAAGTCTCAAGTTGCATAGCATTGACCATATCTTCAGAAAGATTTCCCTTTACAGAATCCTTATGGCCATTGATGTAACTGATAAGACCCTTAGAATCCAATTTGTCTTCAGCCGCTTTTTTGTTTAGCATAGCTAATAAAAACGGAGCCGATAGCTTGATGATTTTGGTTGTTGAGTTCCTTTTGATCTCGCCCTCAGTTGCAATCTGATTGATAGCTTCTCTGTGTTTGCCATTCATCATTTCTGGTACGTCTCTAGTCCCAATGTTTACTAACCCATTTACTGTTTGGGGACTTCTAGTAAAAAGTTGGTCTACGTCGTCTAAGATCCTTGGATTGACCTTAGATACCATTTTATGAATATCTCTTTCTCCTTTCTCTGTTTTACCTTTTTCGATAAGTCCAGCAAGCAGCGTATTAAATGTTGATTCTATCGCGGGTTTAGTCATTTCTTCCGTTTCTCCAATAAAATCGGCAGAATGATCGCTTAGACCAGCTTTTACATTTTTGTTTAATAAATCGAGTAAATTTCCCATGTTTTTGTTTTTGTATATCAGTACGTTGTTATTGATGGATGTTGTTTACGGGCTACAAATATCGGAGATTGCCATTGTATTTCAAACTTTAAATATGAAGTCCGTAGATTCTTTTTTATCTCTTTGATTATGAGTGACTTATAATTAAAAAATCCATGAAAATATGTGGGATAAGTTCCATGGATTACCTAGAGTTGCGAAAACTAGTAGATAGAATAAATTAGAATTTTAATTTTAACATGCCTTTTTCTCCCATTCGACCGGTAATATTCCCATACAAATGGCTTTGTAAATCAGCGAAGGAGAATTTATAGCATTTAACTTTACAAATAAATTTCTTTTATGTGATTGGACCGTTGCTTCACTTATTGATAATCGACTTGAAATTTCTTTTTCACTATATCCTTCGGCAATTTCTTGGAGTATTTCTTTTTCTCTTTGACTAGGCATTCGAAGCATCATAACAATAAATTTAGTTTGTAAATCAATAAGTTTTCTAAAGTGTGAGCGAATAGCAAAGAGCAGTAAAACTAATCAACCACTCTTTGCTTACACTCACCTATAACATATATGTTTTG
>Ga0209828_1004192_pt1 | contig 10492 bp, 8 predicted proteins | sample MaitaG_FD_187429 | JGI IMG/M metagenome (GOLD analysis project Ga0209828, IMG submission 187429) | Marine algal microbial communities from Maine, USA - Maine_Asex2 metaG (SPAdes) (version 2) | ecosystem: Host-associated > Algae > Red algae > Unclassified | place: Maine, USA | collected 2015-01-05
ACCTCTAAGGATGAACTTAGGGGCCAAGTTCTATTAAAGCAATTATTACAAATTAATCCAATACAGGCTGAAAATAGATTTAGAGAAGCGTGTGGATTTAGTCCTTTAAAAAATCAAGATAAAACCGACCTCCTTGGACAACGCAATACACATATCAGTAAAGGACAGAGCATCAGTTATGACGACCCCATTTCAATGCAAAGGTCAGCACTGCAATATATGTATGATGATAGCGGCAATACATACATCGACTGTGTCAATAATATAATGCATGTGGGACATTGTCATCCTTCAGTCGTAGAAGCGGGTCAAAAGCAACTGGCTCGCATGAATACGAACACCAGATATTTGTATGCTAGTTTAAATGAATACGCGAATCGACTTTTAGAAAAACTACCACCGACACTGGATAAAATATTTTTTGTCAATTCTGGAAGTGCTGCTTCTGATTTGGCAATTCGTCTAGCAAGAACATTTACGCAAAGAGATCAGTTTATAATAATTGATCAAGGGTATCATGGCAATACTCAATTAGGTATAGATGTCAGTTCATATAAATTTGATAGTAAAGGAGGTGAAGGATCAAAATCATTTGTACATAAAATAGCAATGCCTGACAGCTATAGAGATCCAAGAACTGGAGAACAATATGCTCAGGAAGTTGATCAAATCACTCATGCGCATATTATAGCTGGTTTCATTGGTGAATCTATTTTGAGCTGTGGAGGCCAGCTTGTTCTACCTGAAGGATATTTGCAATCTATATATCAAAAAGTGAGAGCCGTCGGTGGACTGTGTATTGCTGACGAAGTGCAAGTTGGATTCGGTAGAGTTGGCAGTCATTTTTGGGGATTTGAACTACAAAATATTGTTCCAGATATTGTAATTATGGGAAAGCCGATTGGAAATGGACATCCATTGGCAGCGGTCGCTACGACAACTGAAATAGCAAATGCATTTAATAATGGCATGGAATTCTTTAGTTCTTTTGGCGGCAATCCTGTAAGTTGTGAAATCGGACTCGCTGTATTAGGAGTTATTGAAGATGAGCAATTACAAGATAACGCATTCAAGATGGGTCAGTATATATTAAATCAATGGCATAGATTAAAAGATAAATATGAATGTATTGGCGATATTCGCGGAGTTGGCTTGTTTTTAGGAATTGAATTTGTAAGATCAAGAAGCACTAAGGAACCTGACGACGCCCTAGCACATGAGATCGTTCAAAAAATGAAAGAAAGATATTTTTTAATGAGCACAGATGGACCATATCATAATGTTATAAAATTCAAACCGCCTATGATTTTTAGCAAAGATGAGGCAGATTTACTGTATTCAAATTTGGATGAAGTGATATTTCTATTGACAAAAAATTAAATGATAGCTTGAATTAAATATATTGGAAAAACTATGAAACAAATCAAGATTAAAGTGTATTCGGATTTCATTTGCCCTTGGTGCTATATCGGAAAAATAAGACTAGAGCGCGTTAGTCAAAATTTACAAAATGAATTAGACATCATCATCGATACTAAACCTTATATATTATATCCACATATTCCAATAGGCGGGTCACCTAAATCAGAATTTGCCAAAAAAACAAAACCAGGAATGGGCCGAAGTCTTCGGCATGAAGCAGACAAAGAAAATATTGAAATCAATTATAAATTGATTGATCGTATTCCTAATAGTATCGAGGCTCATAGACTGATATCATTAATCCCAGATTTAAAATTAAAACTTGAGATTTCTAAAGATATTTTTAAAGCTTATTTTTTAGAAGGAAAAAATATTGAAGACGCTAGAACATTAATAACTATAGCTAGTCAATATCAACTTGATCAAAAAATAATTAATTTATTTAATCAAAAAGATTACGGGATTAATAAAGTAATTGAGGAGATATCTGAGGCGAAGAATAAATTTATATCACTTGTGCCTACTATAGAATTACATTCAGAGTTAAATATATTAGGACTACAATCTGCAGATGTTTGGGAAAATTATTTTAGAAGAACAGCGAGGATGCTTAGCTAAGCATTTTTAATTTTTGATAATAATGCTTTTGTCTCAGGTAGAGGACCAATTCCAAATTCTTCATCCAATATTTTTTCACACTTTTTATAGGTCTTAATCGCCATTGGTCTATTGCCTTTATTAAAATAAGCTTCCATTTGGACTCTGTATGCGTCTTCCCAAGCATGATCAATCTGCAAAGCTTGCTGACTTAATCTTATGCTTTCCAATGGATTATCTTTAACTAACAATTCCGCATATGTTATAATCGCTCCTAAGGCTAACAACTGCAATCTTTCTCGTTCAGAACTTGTCCAATCTTCATAAGCCCGACTAGGTAAATACACACCTTTATATAGATCAATTGCATTTTTATATGCATCTTTTGAAATTGATTCATCAGCACCTAGTTGCTCATTTCCCAATTTCACTAACTGTTCAAATACTTCAACATCAAGCCACATTGCTTGTGTATTCATTTGATAAGTCATCCCTTGGCGAATCATATATTTTGGCTCAGTTCTACTTTTTCGATTTGGTTCTAAATTCTTATTGATTCCATGAAGTGCGACTTTGAATGTCTGGTCGATGGACTTACCAGCAACATCTTCCCATATTCGATCTGCAATTTGTTCTTTGGGTAAAGCTCTTCGATTTCTGGCTGTGACAAAAAACTGTAACAACTGAGTCGTTCTATCTCTACCCCATTCCTTTGGGGTGATTAATTCACCTTTTCGATAAACATTAAATTGTCCGAATGTTTCGATTTGAATTTCAGAGTTTTCCTTTGTTTGAACTAGTGATTGTAATAATTCAGCAGCTTGACTCATTAGATTAAAAGCTACTTTTTGTTTTTAGATATTTTATCTACTTTTTTCCCTAATGCCGATACCTCTTTTGATAATTTTTCTATCATGTCAACAAGGCTCTTATGATCTGATTTGGACGACATTTTCCACTCATCTATGTCTAGCCTTTGGCCTATACGCTCTTCAATTTTTTGGGTGATAGTATCACCTATTTGGGTGACTTGCGCTTGTACTTGAGCAATTTGTTTTTTAGGATCCTTTAATACATCTAAGACTAGCTTTGGTGAATCAACGGTCATCTTTTTCCATAATTCAAAATTCTTAGCCAAGATTCCTTTTTGTTCTTTTGGACTTTTATTTTCAATCCCTTGTATTGTCAAGTCGGCGAGTTTTTCTTGCATAAATCCGACAGCGTCTTCATACTGTGTAAATCTTTTTTCATCATCCCCTTGGACATGCTTAATATTCCCCCGCCATTGTACATTCTGTTCACCATCTTCTGATTCATATATTTTTTGCGTAAATCGCAATACGAATGATACTGTTTCTTCTCTTTTTATAGCCATAAACTTTTGAATTATTTCACTAAAATAGGCAAATTTAATTTACAGCTTACCTTCTAATTTAATGGCGTATGTATTCGTAATATATTGCTGAGTCATTAGCTAATAACTAGCTTGATTGATATAGGAATTAGAATCCATATCCTCAGTTTGCTTAAGTATTGTAAAATGAAAAGTTGTTCCATTTTCGTCACTATCAAACCAAATTGTACCACCATGTTTATCAATGATTCTTTTGCAGATAGATAAGCCCATTCCTGTGCCTTGATACTTATTGCCATTTAATCGCTGAAATTCAGTAAACACCTTTTGTTTAAATTTTGGTGAAATACCTATGCCATTATCATTAACACTATATTTCCAATGTTTCCCAGAGCATTCAGAAGTGATCGTAATTCTTGGACTCTTGCCATCCACATTTGAGAATTTCAAACTATTCTGAATTAAATTAGAGAATACCTGTTTTAATTTAGTTCTATCGCATAGAATAATATCTTCCTCTACATTGTTTATAATAACAGCATTTGTCTCATTCACATCCGTGCGAAACAAAACTAAAAGTTCATTAACAAGCGATTTAATTTCTGTTTTAATGACACTCAAATTTTCAGAATTTACTTTTGTATAAGTCAACAAGTCTTCAATTAACTCATACATCGAAATAGCCCCATTTTCGATTATACTTAAATAATGGGCTTCTGAATCATCTAACTTATAACTGATTTTCTTTTTTAATAACCCTGCAAAACTACCAATCGAACGAAGAGGTGTTTTTAAATCATGAGATACAATACTTGTAAATCGTCTAAGATCATCATTGATTTGAATCAGTGCAGATGCTTGATCTTTTAATTTTAGATTACTACTTTTTAATTCTTTCGTCCGATGTAATATTCTATTTTCCAAATCTTGATTGGCTAAACGCAAAGCTTCTTGTGATTCAAACAAAGCTTGATGAATACTTTTACGTTCATCTATTTCTTTGGTTAATCTTTGTTGATAATGGAGATTCGAAAATAGAGTCCCAACGGTCTGAGTCAGCGTAGAAAATGAAGGTATATCTGACTCAGTTAATGAAGGATAATAACTAGACTCTTGTGCATTATGACCGATGATAACTAATCCTTGAATATCTTCATCTTCATTTAAAAAAGCACAAATATATGCATCGTAAAATCCTATGTCAGAGAGCCAATCCCACTTATTCTTTTGATTACTTAATATGAAACAGTTTTGATCGATACGCTCAGGTAAGTCGTGAGTCAATTCAATTGTTTCAGGAATAACTTGATCATAAATACCAAAAACAGATAAAGTTTCTAAGCAGTTATATTCATTGTTGTATTCTAATATGCAGCCTCTTGCTTGATTGTAAATTTCAATAAAATAGTCAAGTGTCAACTTTGAGAAAGTAAGTATATCTGAGACATTAATTAATACTTGCCCATACTTTTGCATCACTTGAAACTTAGCTAATTCATCATCTAGACTACTCTTAGCCTTAGCAAGTTCATGCCTTGTCGTAATGGAATTCAATTCTTGCTCCTGAAGCTGATTGTACTTTTCTAATAGTTGATCGTATGTTAATGTCTCCTTTTCCACTTATTAAAGTGACTTATCTCACAAGTGCGTATATCGAACTTGTATAATTGTGAAAATAGTTCTTTCCATTCAATAAGGTAAATTCTCCGTAGCCATACATCCCTAACCATGGAAGAGAAGACTCTCCCATCAAAGGCTTTTGCATTAATCCAATAATTTCTTCCTTATGGATTTTATCAAACATAGCTCTTCCTCTAGCCGCACAATCCGTATGAAACACAGCAACAATTTCTCGATTTCCAATTCTCTGAGTCAGATCGCTCATTAATTGATTCATGCCTTCAAAGATGACTTCTTCATTCCTTTGCGTCAACCAAAGTTTGGTGCCCTGAGGACAATCTACAGGCATATAAAAACTTTGATCGTTATCAACTTTAACAATCACTCTTAAAATATGGCTATTATCATAAGGCCTGTGTAAACCTTCGGGTAATAATTCTCCTAATCCAGCAATTGGAATACATGGCCCAGGGTGTGTATCATGTGGCATATTTAAGCGATCCATTATAAAAGACCATGCAGGCTGATCTTCTATTTCGTAGACTCTATTCTTAGTTGACTTCGTAACAGTGAAGCCATCACCGACTGGTAAACTTCCGTGATGAACCCCCATTTCAATATCAAGAGACTGATCAGCATAGCCAATTAAAATAGCTCCTCTTTCCAGTATGGTCGAATCTAGAAATTGATAAGAACTTATCGCCTTCATATTATCAGAAGACGTGCCGCCAAAGATTGGAATCGAAGTTCCAAATACTGATTCGATACCTTTGATAGCTTGATCAGATGCAATGTCAATGCCTGAGGCAAGAATCTGCACCATTTTAATATCTTGGTTCTTTTCTTGTATTGTATTTGCCATAGACTTCGCAACAGCATAAGAATTTTCACCTGTGATTTGTTCGCAAAATGAAACTTGAATTTGCTCTTTGTTAGATGCGGTAATCGCCATAATTGCCAAAGCACGCATACTTTCATCTGCTCCTTCAATACCGATAATCCCTGCACAGGTACAACCAACAATTTTTGCATTTGGACAAAGTCGTCGAGCCTCACTTAGCATTGGTTCAAAATTATGTCCCATTGTGGTGTGAAATATTAATAAATCACACATTTCAGGACTACTGTCTCCAAATGCTTGACTCACAGCTTCTTCCATCGCAGATACGGAATCTACTGTACCGTTACTAGCAGAGAAAAATGCTAACATGTATTGAATTTTAAATTAGAAATAAGAAGTGTGCATTACAAATTTATGAGTTTATTCCCACATAAACAATTTGTGGCGTTGATCACAAATGAATACTATGTTTTGTACCAATGTTCAACAACGGTATCAATTTGATTTAAATCTAAAAATTGTGAAACTATTTTAAGCGCAATTGATTTTGCAGTTTCAGGACTTGCTACCAAACTATCCGTATCATGAAGTTCATTTTCGTCCCTAATTGTAAGCTCATATATTTCATTAATAAACAATGGAATAAAGTGACGATTCTTTAGCACTCTTTGGAAGACAAATTCATATATTTTGGGATCATAAGGAGGTTGAGAATCTACGTTAATATCTTTTCCCAAGTCATTTGCTAATTCACAAAGTTCTTTCCATATCAATAGCATCACGGAGGGCTTCGCTCCCATCCAAGAGCTAGCTTCTTCTTCGACTTGTGCTTTTCTATCTGCTTCAATTTTTATTCTTACTTCTATTGAAGGAATTGGAACAACAACTTTCATCGAATCACTTGCCATAAAAGATTCAATATCGTCATCTTTTTGAATCTGCATTAACTCTATAAATCGATGCCCGACTAAAGGTGCTTCGATCAATAAAAAATCACTTTCAGGATTATGATTTTTTATCCAGTCTGATACAACATTAATTAACCATAAACCTGCTGACAATTTCACACCATTATGTACCACTCCATCTCCCATTGGAAATAACTGCGACAGTTCATCAGTTTCAAATGCTTTACGAGCTACATCCCACTGAATAACAGATGTCGCTTTATATTTTTTCTTGGCAATAACTAAGGCCTGATTTACATATAAACTTTTTCCGACTCCTGGCAATCCTGAAATAACTAAAACAGAAGAAGACAACACTAATTCTTCTAAAGTCTGATATATTTTACTGTCTTTAGGAATCATGATTTCGCTTTTGGATCTAACAAGGTTGATCTTAAATTCATTTTATGTGCGTGCTCTGTAAAATAACTCACCATCAAGTCAGATTTCAAATGAATTATATCTTCTAGTTCTATTAATTCAATTTGGTGAGCAGTTGTATCATAAACTGCCATAGTCGCTTTCTTTGTTTTGCTTGCCGCAATTTCTCCTGGATTCACCAACCAGCAATTCTCGATCTGAGAAATGTGCATGTCATGACTATGTCCAAAAAATACTGCATCGTATAAACCAGTTTTTGCCATAGGTTCTGCTAAGTCATCGTAATGTGTTAAAAATATTTTTCGCCCATCTAATTCAATAAAATCAAATGTTCGAGGCGATACTGTCAGTACACTATTTTCTGCTTTCGATGCGAGTGTGATTTCAACTCTATCCCCGTCATTATTTCCCCAAATTAAAAATACGGGTATGTCTTGAGTTGCTAATAATTTACCAATACCAGGATTAATTAAGTCACCCAAACATAAAATATATTCAACATCGATTTCATTCATTTTTTTAAATGCCCGAATCAGGTTATGGAAGTTTTCGTGGATGTCTGAGATGATAGCTATTTTCACGGGAAATGGTTAAATGGTTAAATGGTTAAATGGTTAAATGGTTAAATGGTTAAATGGTTAAATAGTTAAATAGTTAAATAGTTATGAATATGTTGATTTTCTAGCCTTCTTCAATATTGCAACAATCTCTGAAATACTTTTATATAATCTTAGTTTTATTTTTGATTGCATTCGCTGAATGAAAGTTATTTATCATCATTAGAATTCATATTCTTTTACAGTAAATTAAGGAGTAAAATTGTCAACACAAATTTATTCATTATTATAAACATTATTTTTCCGACGCTCACTTTGTTCGGTAGGGGATCTGTGTAGACTACGTGATTTATTACTTCACCTCAATTTAGGCAATGCCTTAAACCGATTCGTACTTGGCAAACCATTATCTATGGGCACTTCAATAATTGTAGGTAGTGATTCGCCTTCAGCGTCCTTAATGGCTTTACCTATATCTGCATGGTCACTTAATTTAATAGCGTTTGCTCCAAATGCTTGAGCCATTTTTACAAAATCAGGATTATGAAGATCTGTAGCAATGACACGATTATCATATAAATTTTCCTGCATCTCCCTGACATTACCGTACCGATTATTATTAAACAATAAAACGACAACACCAATTTTATGTTGGACTGCAGTCGCCAATTCTTGTACACCAAACATAAATCCACCATCGCCCGCTACTGAGATAACCGGTACATCTGGTTTGGCAACCTTTGCGCCTAAAGCTGTTTGAAAACCCCAGCCTAATGTTCCCATAAAACCAGTACATAAATAAGTACGAGGAAGAAATGTTTCATAAACAATTCTGCTAGCAAATCCCACTTGTGTTAATTCATCTACAAGGATTCCATCATCAGGGATTGATGAGCGGATCGATTTCAAAATAGACTTTTGTGGCTCTAAATATGAAGTCTTTTCTTCCCAAGCCTTTTTAAAAGAATTCATTTCATCTTTTCGAGAAGACCTCGAAGACATTACTTTTGAAAGTTTTTTCAAGATAAGGCTACTGGCATCAGCGGCGTCTGCTGTGACGCATAATGTTGGCTGGACAATTCGATCGTGAGCAGTCTCATCGATATTAATTGAGATAAACTTTAAGTCATTATCTATTCCCCATTTGCTTAAAGGCATCCTGACATGACTACCAATTCCTATTACAACATCCGCATCTTTCCATAAATCATGCGCTGCAGGAACGGGAAAACTTAAATAATGATCACTTGATAGAATTCCTTTGCCTGTGCGATAGGCAAAAGTCGGAGCTTGCAAAAACTCTGCTAATTGTTTTACTTCTTCATGTGCGTCCATAGCTCCGCCACTGACAAATATCAATGGATTTTTGGCACTGGCAATTAAGCTAACTGCTTTGTCTATTTCTTCTTCATCAATTTGCTCATGCTCCCGCCGAGCTGGGGTATAACTTGAAAAATCTATATCCGCCTCTTTTTGTAAAACGTCCATAGACACTTCTACTCCGACAGGTCGCGGCCTGCCACTGTGTAATTGTTGGAATGCTTCAGCCATAATTAAAGGAACGACTTCAGGAGATGTCGCTCGTCCTGCCCATTTTGTCAGCTGTTGTTGAATCGACAATTGGTCTGGAATCTCATGTAGTACGCCCATTCCTTTTCCTTGTGCTTTTTGAGGTATTTGTCCGACTAGCGATAAAACTTTTGCATTTAGTCCCCAAGCTGTTGCTAGAGAGGCAGAACTATTTAAAAATCCTGGGCCTGGTACTATATTACAAACGCCTACTTTTCCTGATGCGAGATTATATCCAAGAGCCATATAGCCAGCTCCTTGTTCATGGCGAGTATGAATCACTTTAATTTCATCTCTATAGTCGAAGAGTGCATTATAGAGCCAATCATTCTGTACGCCAGGTAAACCAAATACAGTATCAACACCTTCTTTTATTAAACTTCTTACGACTGCTTGTCCTCCTGTTAATTTCATTTGAATGGATTAAAATATTAAATTATTAAATGTCACATCGAAGCGAATATCCTGTACCGATCAAAGTGAGCGTCTGAGACTAAATGGTATTAAAAAATCTTTCCCAGATTTAAAATTTCACATGGATCCAACGCCAGTTTCATTGTTTTCATTAATTGAATCTCTTCCTCGGTTCTGCAAAGATGCAAATACTTCTTTTTGTGTACTCCAATACCATGCTCAGCAGAAACAGATCCTCCTATTTCCTGCAAAGGACCGTACACCACTTTATTTACTTTATGAATTAATGTTTCACTTTGTATTTCTTTCCCAACAATTAAATGAATATTTCCATCTGCGATATGACCAAAAGAAAAAACATTTTCTACTTCTGGTATTTGTTTTAAATCCAACAGCATTTTATTTATTGTCTGGCCTATTAATGGGATTGGTATACTGACATCAAAATGCTGATCATGATTACAATGAGAGACCAAGACATGAACATCTTCTCGGATCTTCCAAAACCAATTTAAGTCTGATTCATTAGCTGCAATTACGGCATCTTTAATTATACCATTTTCTATTGCTGATGCTAATAGATTTTCTATTTTATTTTGATCACTGATTTGGTCACTTCCTAAACTCTCTAACAACACATAATATTCATAATCATACGGCAAAGGAGATTTGACTGACGCTGTAGGGCCAGTCATTATTTTAAAGGTATCATTCCAAATTAATTCAAACCCACTTAGCGATCCTGCAAGTCCGCTATCCATATATTTTAAAAATTTGACAACATTGTCAT